>Ga0114931_10006327_pt1 | contig 14565 bp, 19 predicted proteins | sample 2SBtaG_FD_89579 | JGI IMG/M metagenome (GOLD analysis project Ga0114931, IMG submission 89579) | Deep subsurface microbial communities from Kolumbo volcano to uncover new lineages of life (NeLLi) - 2SBTROV14_V59a metaG | ecosystem: Environmental > Aquatic > Marine > Volcanic | place: Kolumbo...
GATTCCTTATGTAAGTCAAATTGGCGAATCAATGTTTAAGGAATATTCAGTACTGAATTTCTGATATACTCCTTACTATTGTTGTATAAATCTCCAGTGCTATAGAATTTGTGAAGATTATTTCTCATAGCTTAGTCTCAAAAAATCTCCCCTTTATTCACACCATAGAGTACATATGTGATGTGTATGTAGTAATATTATGTACTCACGTGTTCTCGTTACTGGTATCGTACAAAGTGTAGGCTTTCGCCCATTTGTCAAGCGACTGGCTGACTCTGTAGACACAACAGGACATGTGATGAATCTTGGTAGTGTGGGTGTAGAAATCGTAGTTGAAGATAGATGTCTTGAAGAATTTCTCAGTCGACTCAAAAATGAAAAACCAGAGTTGGCAGAGATATTTACCACAACTGTCAGTTCCCTACAAGATTATTCCCGAACCTCATTCGTCATTCTTCCAAGTCGAGCATCTATTGCCAGTTCGTTCTCTCCACTCCCTCCCGACATCTCGATCTGCAATGAATGTATCAGAGATTTAGCTGTTGGGAGGAGGAAAGATTATCCATTTATCTCTTGCACGAATTGTGGTCCCCGCTATGCAGTAATCAAAGCTCTTCCGTATGATCGTGAAAAGACAGCTTTTGGTGATTTCCCACTTTGTTCCTTTTGCCTTACTGAATATCAATCTAAAGCGGATCGTCGCTTTCATGCACAGACAACATGCTGCAATGATTGTGGACCTTCTTATCTATTACAAGAATCATCAGGAGTTGTAATTCCACTTGACTGGTACAAATTGTCCTCTAAGATTCGAGATGGTAAGACTCTATACATGCTAGGACAGAGTGGTTCACATTTCATATGTGATGCTCTCAATGAATCGACAGTCATGATGATGAGAAAGAAAAAGCGTCACGAGAGTACCAAACCATTTGCTTTGATGGCACGATCGATAGAGGTCGCTGAGAAATACTGCATCATCTCTGAGCATGACCGTCAGTTGCTCCTCTCCTCCCGTCGTCCCATTGTTGTACTTCCTATTCGAGATGATGTGGATCTCCCAATGGATGCAATTGCTCCCGGTTTAGATACTGTGGGGATAGTTCTTCCTTACACATCTGCTCAGATTCTGCTGTACAAACATGGAATTCCTGAACTTGTAGTTCTTACCTCTGCGAACAACCCTGGTCTTCCCATGCCAATCAACAATGAGGAAGTTATAGAGGGAGCTGATTACTATCTCCTGCACAATCTTAAGATTCAGCAACGAGAGGATGATTCGGTTATTAAATCCTTTGGGGATGAGTCAGTGATCATCAGGAGAGCTAGGGGGTATGTTCCTCAACCTCTTCATCATCCAGATATTCATGAGCATATCCTTGCACTTGGTGCTAATGAGGTGGTAACAGGTGCCTTCTCCACAGAGAATTGGGTAACTCTTACGCAGCATATAGGGAATATGAAAAATTTGGAAAATCTGGAATTTCTCCGGTCTGCACTAACTCATCTTAGTGAATTGTACAATTTCACCCCTCGTCATTTGGCTGTTGATCTCCATCCAGATTTCCTCAATAGGAGATTGATTCCAGAGTACGGTGATCTTCAGTTACATGAAATTCAGCACCATGAAGCCCATGTCTACTCCCTTCTTCTGGACAGAAACCTTCCACTTACAGAGAATATGTTGGTGTGGGCAGTTGATGGTTTTGGTTACGGGCATGATGGAAACGCATGGGGTACTGAGTTGTTTCATACTTCTTCAGATGGTATAGAAAGGCTCGGATCTGCTGTACCTGTTTCCTATCACGGGAATGATATGAATGCGAGGTATCCAGCAAGAATGCTTCTCAGTTATCTCAAATCTTGTGATCTTGAGCATGAGTGGTTGAAGATCATTGGAGATTATAGTGGCTTCTCACGTGGAGAACCAGAGTATAAGTTTCTCAGCAATAAGTTTGGTAGTATGGAGGTGACTACAAGTTCAGTAGCACGACTGTTGGATGCTGTCTCGTACTTAACAGGTAGCTGTACTTACAGGAGTTATCGTGGTGAGCCAGCAATTAGGCTAGAGGCAATCGCTGGAAGATTAAACATTGAGAAAACAGACCCGTTTATCAAGGGAAATCTTATTGATTCTCCCAAGATTCTTCAGCATGTACTTGAGATAAATGGACGTAAGGAGAAAGCGAGATTTGTTCATGATGCTATTTCTTCGAGTCTTGCGGCTATCGCAATTAGGGAGGCGGATGAGTTGGGAATCAAAAAGCTTGGATTCACAGGAGGTGTGGCATACAACTACCGGATTAATACCCTTCTTCGGAACCTCATTCAGGAGTCAGGAATTGAGTTCATCACCCATAAGATGCTGCCTCCTGGAGACGGTGGTATAAGTGCAGGACAGGTAGCTTGGATCTGTGCACAACTTCTTTGAGATGGTTGAACATGTACCTTGTCTGCTTCTAGGAAATTTAGAAATTTTGTATCAAAGTTCCGTCTCTCACCCGTCATCTAATATACTATAAATGGTCTCTGTCTGTTGTGAATCTACCTGAAATCGTTGACATTAGTATGGGAGGTGGCGGTAAGCGTATGGATCTTCTTATTAAGTTCATTGGAGAGAAGATAGGTCTTGGGAACTCAGATGAGGACATTGTTGGGCCAACAGACATGGATGACTCAGCAGTCATAAAGATGTCTAGTGACCGAATCGTTATCACCACAGATGGACATACAGTTGATCCAGTCTTCTTCCCGGGAGGGAACATCGGAGACCTTGCAATAGCTGGGACTGTCAATGACCTCATGGTGATGGGATGTCAACCACTCTATCTTACACTAAGCATGATAATTGAGGAAGGATTCCCATTTGAAAGACTTGGTGAGATCTGCTCTACTATTGGTGACCTCGCTCGGAAGTCAGGGGTAAGAATTGTTGCTGGAGATACCAAAGTCATGCCCAAAGGTTCACTGAATAATATTGTTCTCACAACAGCAGGGGTGGGAGTCATCCGACGTGAGGTTCCATTGCAGGATTCAAAAGGAGTTTCTGGAGATGTGGTTATTGTCTCAGGGACTATTGGAGATCATGGAGCTGCACTCATGGCAAGACGGGAGGGAATTGATCTTGAAACCAACCTCCCTTCAGACGTGAGACCACTTTGGCCAGATTTCAAAGATGTGGTTCTTCACCCTGGAGTTCGGAGCATGAAAGATGTAACCAGAGGTGGATTAGCATCTGCATTGAGTGAACTTTCAACAAAATCTGGATTAGTCATTGAAGTGATTGAGGATAGAATCCCTGTGGATCCAAGGAGCAAGGCGATTTGTGATATTCTTGGGTTGGAACCACTAGAGATCTCCAGCGAAGGTAAAGTTGTGATGCTGTGTTCGAAGGCTTCTGCAGAAGAAGTACTTGGTCTACTCAAATCAACCGATGCGGGAAAAAATGCAAAGATAATTGGGGAATTGATTGAAGGTCCTCCTGAAGTTCATGTAAAAACGAATGTTGGTGGGACGAGGCTTCTTGACAAACCGTACGGAGAGCCTATTCCTCGGGTCTGTTAATCTCAAAGATTGTATCTACCCCGTACTTCTTCCAGATTCTTGAAGGTCAGGATATCCCCGTAGATATTAACTGCGAATATTCCAAGCTTAGTTGCTTCTGCTACAACCTCGGGAGACATATTCAAAGAGGAGAATATTGGAATTATCTTCAACCCACTGAACTCCTCAAAAAGTATCTCAAATTTAGTTCTCATAAATTCATCGAACTTGTGCAGATAATCCAAGCTTGGTGTAGATTTTGTTTCATTGATGAATGCGATATCTCCATAGATGAAGTACGCATCAATCTCCCCGCGAATGCCCTGCTTTTTGAGAGTCCTTCGATTTCTAATCCCCATTGATCTGGGTTCATCCAGTGAGAACTCCTTGCTGAGAACAATTGGTAAATTAGGATAGATGAGATCTTCCACGATCGTACCCATTTTATTCGTAAGTTCTCCCCATCGCCTATTCATGTCATCTCTGGACTTTTTGCTTTCTTCTTTGAATTCCTTCATCTCATCGTGAAGACTCTGCATGCTCAATTCCGTCAATTTGTGAAGCTCAGTTAGTTCTCTGATTGTGTCCTCTAGTGATTTCACTCGTTTCTCGACCTAAGCTATACTACTACTAGCGTGACTGAACTATATAACTGTTCTTGGATCTCCAAAATCAAGATATTGGGGAGAATAGAGCTCTAACTATTGTTTTTCTTCAAAGATTTAATTTGTGAAATCTTGAGATCATCCTCTTCATCAATTTGCAGAGAGGTCGAATTACAATTTCTGCATTTCATAGGTATTGTCTCCTCAATGTTATGAGTTGTTCCACATTCCGAGCATCTCAGTGCAATCTTCTTCTCAGTGAATACTAGCATAGATCCATAAAGATCAGTGTTCTCTATCAAGATATCAAAGCATTCTTGAACTTCTTCAAGAGTGATCATTGTCTTCTCGATATGTGATACTTCTATTTCCAGTTTTCCAGAGAGACCTATTTTTCTCAATTCTTTGATCAAGGTCTCTGCTCTATGAAGTTCGTGCATCAATTCACTGTCCGAAATGTTGCTCTTATCCGACATGTACCCTCATCCGAGACCATGCATGGACCTATTGCAGTTTCTGGTGTGCATTTTCTAAGGAAATGCGGACATTCTTCTGGCTCTACCTTTCCAAGAATCACTCCCCCACATTTACACCCCTTTGGAAGGTCATAATCCAGTGAGATATCAAAGTCAATGAGTTCCCTCGCATTGTAATTGCTGAATTCTTCCTGGAGCTCGAAGCCAGATTGTTTTATAGTTCCGATTCCCCTCCACTTGGCATCGACAACCTTGAAGACCTTCTTCATCACTTCCTTGGCCTTTAGATTCCCCTCATCCCGAACTACTTTACCGTAAGCATTTTTCACAGATAGATCATTGTTCACCAACATCCCAAGTAAAACCTCAAGAGCGTAGAGAAACTCGACGGATTCGAATCCCGCAACAGTCATTGAGATTCCATACTTCTCTGGGAACTCTTGATACTCCCCTAACCCCATCACGGTTGTTACGTGACCGGGAAGGATGATCCCGCTCAACTCGTGAGTAGGATCTGAAAGAAGTAAATGCAGTGCTGGTGGAACCAACCTAAAATCAGTGAGTACATAGAAATTTTCAGGTGGATTTTTGAGGATCTCATATGCCGTCATTGGAGCTGTCGTTTCAAATCCCACTCCCAACCATACAACCGTCTTATCTGGATTTTCTCTCGCAATCTTCACTGCATCAATTGCTGAGTATACCGTTCTGATGTCATATCCCTGAGCTTTGAGATGTGAAAGTGACTTTAGTGTAGTATCAGGAACCTTGAACATATCGCCAAAAGTTGTGATAATATTTCCTTTTTTTGCTAACTCTTTTGCCACTGTAATGTGCTCTGCTGGACAGATACAGACAGGACAACCCGGTCCTGAAATTATTCTCAGATTCTTTGGTAGAAGTGATCTGATCCCTGCTCTTGAGACAGTTGCTTCATGGGTCCCACAGACATGCATCACATTGATCTGCCTATTCAAGATTTCACAGTGCCTAGAGATTTTTTCGAGGAGAGGTTGTGTCTTATCATTCAATTCTTCTAGGTATTTACTATAATCCATCACACCCTCTCCTCTAGAATAGCGATATTATTATGTTTGGTGCCAATCCGAGTAAGATGCAGAAAATTGAAACCAAAAATATTGCTGTATTTACTGTTCCTGGTGAGAGAGACATATCCAATGGGTCTTCACGTTTTGTGAAGAGCAGAATCCGCAATAGGTTAGTGTAGTAGATCAATGCCACAACTGAATTCAGCAAGAATAAGAGTATAATCCACCATTCGATTCCTGCCTTTCCAGCTGTAAGGAGTAGCAGTATCTTAGTGGTGAAACCGATGGTAGGTGGAATTCCTGCAAGCCCCAGCGCAGAGAGAATAAACATCATTGCTGTGTGTGGTGTGTTTGAGAGGCTTCCTCGTAAGTCATAGATATCCCTTGAATTAACATCAAACTGTGCCACATACAACACTTTTCCAATGATCATGAAGAGATTTGCCTCAAGGAAGGAGAAACCAATAGCGAAGATGACAATCACGGACATAGAATTGACAATGCCATAGAAATCAATTCCGGAGGACTGCCCTAGACTTATGATACCAAACCCAAAGAGGACATATCCCCTTTGTGCAATTGAAGAATAACCAAGGACTCTTTTAATATCTCTTTGTACAATCCCTCCAAAGTTGCCGACAGTCATTGTAGCAAGTCCCCCTACGATGAATACCCAACTGTATCCAAATATTGCCGAGGGGAAAATCCTGAAAATGAGATTCATGTATGCAAACACTGAGGCAATTGTGAATGTCCCTGATACAAATGCGCCGACTGGACTTGTTGCTGCACTATAGGCATCGGGAATCCAAGTTTGGAATCCAATGAACCCAGCTGTCACACCTACTCCAATGGTTATCAGCAAGATTGCCATCCACGAGGACAGATCTTTACTGTAATCCCCTGCTTTTATGGTGGTCGCTGCAATATCCAAATTGAATGTGCCAGTTATCTGGTAAATCATTGAGATTCCGTACAGTAGAAAGATTGATCCGATACTACTGACTACTGCATAAGAGTAGCTTGCACGTGCAGCATGTCTCGTTGGGCGAATTGCAATGAGTGCATATCCAGGAACTACCATCATCTCCCATCCAAAGAAGAGAAGGAATGCGTCATTTTAGAAGACAATTACTTGAAACCCGAGAAAACTTGTGGACATCAGGAAATAGTAATATAGCTTGTACGTTCCGTCATCGTCAAGAAGGGTTTCCCATCTCATGTACCTCCAACTGTAGAAGATGATTGCTGTGAATAAAACTGAGACGAAAAAGGCCGTGGCTAGATTTGTTCTTGTAATTGCGAATTCTACAAGGTGGCGAGGCAATGCTCCACTGAAATCTGGACTAATGATTCTTTCCTTACTGAAATTTAGAATTTGGTATCCAAGTACCACGTTGATGACTAAAGCTGCAAAAATCGATAAAACTCCTTTAATGGAAAAATTGTCCAGTTTAATTTCCAGATGCATGATTAGAGGAAGGATAAAAATCCATCCAGCGTTGAGAAGAATGGGTAGTGGTAAAAATAGAAATTCCATCAGATATAACCTCCGAATTGTGTGACATAAAGTGCAATCGTAATACCAATCGATCCAAGACTGAAGAAGACAAAGTTCCAGAAGTTTGTTCGATTATGCATTGCTGCTGTGAGTTTTGATACTCCTTTGACAGATGCAACGCCAAAACCTACAAGAATATCATTAATATAGAATCCCTGCTTGAGAAGTTCGTAGAAAAAGGCTATACGTGGTATCCTGTCATAGTAGTAGCCAACAAGCATCCCTAAAATACTCACAAGGATACCTAGCAAAACGAGGGGGTCAAATGAGAAGATTTGGTAACTCTTACTCCAAGTGAAGGCATTGAGGTAGAAATAAGAGAGTGAGGAAAGAATGACTACACCTGTAAGTAACAAGAGAACTGCCTTTGGAATACGCTTGTCTTGATCCTGTTGCTCTCCACTTCCCAGTAGTATCCTCAAGATTTTAAATGAGTAAGCTCCAGTGAGGAAAGCTGCAAACAATGTAAATCCGAATGCCATATAGTCTCCCTCCTCTACAAGGAGCTCCATGATTAGATCCTTAGAGAAGAATCCCGAGAAAAATGGAACTCCAGCTAATGCACTCACACCTACAATAAGAGAAATTTTCAGCCAAGAACCTCTCACTGTATTTGTTAAATCCTCTAATTTTCTTGAGCCAACAGTGTGAATAAGATATCCAGCTATTAGAAAGAGCAGAGCTTTGAAGAATGCATGGTTTGTCAAATGCCAAAGAGCTGCAAAAGTACTCCCTACTCCTAATGCAATAAACATGAAGCCAAGTTGACTTATTGTTGAATATGCCAATACTCTTTTAAGGTCTGAAGTTCCAAGTGCAGAGAGACCTGCATATACTGCGGAAGTAATCCCTACCCAGAGGATGATAGTAGTATTCAACTCACTAGTACCTATGGCCACAACGCGGGAGGTAAGGTATACTCCTGCATTAACCATAGTGGCTGCATGAATAAGGGCAGAAACTGTTGTGGGACCCTGCATTGCATCAATATCTCGGTCATCTGTGCTAGATATCCAGATGTGTAAGGGAAATTGAGCAGATTTGCCGAATGCTGCAACAAGAAGTCCTATTGCAACAATATCAGGTATACTCTGCATTGAAGAGATTGGGAAATTATCAACTCCTAGCAGTGCAATTGCCATGAGAAACCCGACATCTGCGAGACCTGTGACTAGCATCGCTTTCTGTCCTGCATATGCGGCCTTTCTCCCTTCCAGTCCTCCTTTGTAGTGGTAGATACCTATAAGGAACCAAGAGCAAATACCTACAATTTCCCACCCAAAAAATGTGAAAATCAGATTATTTGAAAGTACAAGCATCAGCATCCCAAAGAGGAACATCTGGATCATACCATAATAGACTGCTGCATGTGAATTCACTCCAAAGTAGTACCGAGAGAAGACGATTATCACAAGTGTGAGAAATGATGAGACTAAGGCAAGGGTCAGTGACCAAGCATCTAAATAATAAGTTAACTCAATCTTCAAGTCCCCAAACACGATCCATTCTGGAAGATATGAGGTCTTTATGCCTCTCTGTGACAAACTCAATAGTGTGAATATAAACGACAGTCCTGAGGAGAGAATCGCAAGGACACTTGCAACTTTCTCCTTGGCGACGAACGAGGCCTTCCACAGTGTAAATCCATATGTTATCACTCCGAGGATGAGCGGGGGCAATATTATCAGATCCGTCATGCCACACCCTCCTGTGTAGTGACCTCCTCAAGATCAAGGGTCTTAAATTCCCTATAGACTTTTACTGAAAGTGAGAGGAGAAATGCAGACAGTCCTGCACCAATGACAATTGAGGTGAGAAGAGTAGCTTGTCCCAGACTATCATCCCCGTTATTTCTCGATATTTGGAAGAGAATAAGATTCACTGCTCCTAACATCATTTCAATAATCAAAACTGTCTTTACAATATTCTTCGACTGCATGATATTGTAGACTCCCAACCCAAAGATGATAATCACAAAAAAGTGGTATGTATTAAGTGCCAGCATTATAATTCATCCTCCAAGCCATACCTTCTCAGCTCAATATCTGAATAGGAAGGTGGTTTTCTAATCACCAGCAAACTTGCGATGACAGACGCTCCAAGAAAGACAATTTGGAGGTACAGTTCAGGGAGCCTCTCCGACCATAATGTAAAAGCTACATCGTAATCTCTGACAGCTGATTTTTGCAAACTAAAGGTGCTCTTTGTCATTGGGTATAGCATCACAAATAGGAAAAATCCCAAGAGAACCTGAGCCAGAGACTGTCTAAAGTTCATGAAATCACCTCCTCGCCCTCCCCTAATTCTTCATTTGGGAATACCCCCAGCACCGCGAAGAGGATAACTCCTGTGGTTCCTGCATATATTGTCAGCTGGAAGAGTGCAAGGATCGGAGACCCTGATATCCAGTAAATTGCAGAAACTGCAGTCATGAAGATGATGAAAATGATTGCCACCTCATACAATTTCTCCATCTCTGATGCGAGGAGGAGAGAGATGATCATTACCAGTAAAAGTACAATCTCTATTATTGCCACTAAATCCATTATTCTCCGACCTCCAGTTCCTCTTTATTTCCAGAAGGAATTACTATGTGATTCGTTAGGTTGAGGCAATCCGTTGGACATACATCCTCACATACTCCACAGAAGATACATGCAGTAAGGTCAATCACTGGTTTTACCTTCTTTCTTTTAATTTTCTCTGTTCGCTCTTCTAACTCTTTTTCAGTTAGTGGGATCATTTCAATAACATATGCTGGACATGCACGTGCACATTTCGAGCATCCTATACACGATCCTTGATCAATGACATGCTGTGCTCTCAGCCTTTCAGGAAAGTTTAGACCCTTCGTTTCATAGGGGTATTTGACCGTTTCTGGTCTCCTAAAAAGATTCTTAATTAACTCTATAATTAGCATCTCATAGACCTCCTACAATCATCACTACAAGAATGAAAATTATTGCAAGTGGTGTGAGATATGACCAAGATCCAAAGACAACTTGTCGGATCTTAAGTCTGGCTAGTCCTGAGGAAATCAAAGTGAGTATGAGTAGCACTAAAAAGTACTTCAGTGAGAAGTATATGAAATACAAAACTGCAAGTGTCCATCCCTGAAGACCGAGTGTTGGTCCTAACGGGCCACCCATAAAGAGTACTACTCCTAGTGAGATGACAAATACCATCTTGAGATCCTCCATGAGCATAATATAGGCATATCCCCTTCCTGAGTATTCTAAATTCCATCCTCCAGCAAGTTCTGTTTCTGCCTCTGGTGTGTCAAATGGAGGTTTTTCCAGTTCTGCAAGTGCACATATGAGGAAAAGAATGAATGCTATCACTCCAACTGAGAAAATATTCCATTGAGGGAGAAAGCCCAATTGAGTACCATCCTGCTGAAGAATTATATCATTGAAATTGAAGCTTCCGGATTTTATAATTGGGTACAACATGGAGAAAATAAGGGTATTCCGAATGAAACTAGTTGCATACCTGAACGGCTTGCACCGATCAGAGAATACTTAGATCCGGAACTCCACCCAAGGATGATTTCAATTGCAGTTACAATCGTTAGGATGAAGATAATTGCATAAATGTCTCCAGGGGAGCTGATCATACCCCTTGTTCCTAGCATTGGGATGAACAAAATCCCCACAATTATGGGAACTGGCGCAGCAATCGGAAGATATTTGAAAATCACCTTATTTGCACTTCTCGGCACTATCTGTTCCTTAGTTGCAGTTTTAACAAAGTCTGCAAATCCCTGCATAAATCCAAATATCCCTGCACTGTCAGGACCTATTCTTCTCTGAAGACGGGCATAAAATTTTCTATACATCCAATTTGAGCCGAATGCAAGGGCTACAATAAAAAAGACTCCAGGAAATACTATTGTCTGAAAGAGGAATGTAGCAATATCTACTAACATCAACTCACCTCCTTCGAGTGCTCAATACTTGCCCTCCTCAAATCCTTCGAATTGAGTACTTGATAGCGTTCTTGATCTCGATCAATGATCAACGTTCTATCAGTACATGAGAAACACGGATCATTAGCTGCAACAATGACTGGAATGTCAGAGATATAGTGCCCGACAAGTACCTCAACCGAAGAGACGACATTTGCATAGGTTGGTGCCCTTACTTTCATCCTGTAAGGTTCCTTCTGTCCCCTGAAGTCAACATAATGGAAGTTTTCTCCTCTTGGTGCCTCAATCCGTGAAACTGCTTTACCACTGAGTTTTCCCCTGACATTGGTCATAATTTTTCCGTCTGGAATCTTCTCGAGTACTTGCTCAATAATGCTAACTGACTCGAAGAGCTCCTTAATTCTCAGAATAATCTTTGAGTACACATCTCCACTACTGCTCACAGGGACTTCAAAGTCAAGGTTCTCATATGCAAAGTATGGTTGATCTCTTCTGAGATCCCAATCTATCCCTGACGATCGGGCTGTTGGTCCAGTCACGCAGGTCTTTCGTGCCATATCTTTACTGATGATCCCGATCCCCTTTGATCTGGAGATTATGGTCTTATTGTTAAAAGCAATATCCTTGATGTTACTCAATCTTGGTTTGAGTTCCTCCAACTTTTTCTTGAGCATCTTCTTTATCTTAGGGGTGAGATCTGCTCTGACTCCTCCGATGTTATTCATCCCGTAATTTACACGATTACCAGTCAGAGTTTCTAACATATCCATGACCACTTCTCTGTCATTCCAAACCAGAAGGTAAAAAGTATCAAAGCCAATTTCATGAGCTAGTACCCCTACCCAGAGCATATGAGAGTGTAAGCGTTCTAATTCTGCAACAAGTACTCTGAGATATTGTGCTCTTTCAGGCACTTCTACTTCAGCGACAAACTCTACTGCTCGAGCAAAATTAGCATTATGGGAAAAGCTACAAATTCCACAGATCCTCTCTGCAAGGTAGAGTGCTTTATTGTAATCTCGTTCTTCTGCGACCTTCTCGATACCTCGATGTGTATGTCCGAGGATTGCCTCTGCTTTCACAATCCGTTCGCCTTCTACGACTACCCTGAAAGTCTCAGGCTCCTTGAGTGCAGGATGTTGAGGTCCCAGATTAAATTCTGTATAGTCTTTAGTCATTGAAGTAGTCCTCCTTCTTCCACGATTTCCGTAGGGGGTATCCTCCTACCCAGTTTTCTGGGAGGAATACATTTGATATTTCGTTCCCCTCAAATTTGATACCAAACATCTCTGCAACCTCTCCTTCGTACACTGTACTGCCGAGAAGATCTCCTATAGTGTCCGTTGTTGGATTTTCTGTACTGAGATCTACCGCAATCGCAAGAGTCGTATTGTCTGATCTGTCCATAAAATAGTAGAATACCTGAAAGCTGTCTACATTATCGATTCCAACAACAGAACTCAAATGTACGTCTCTGCCATTTTCTATCCAGCTTTGCACTATTGTTCTACAACTCGAATCCTTGAGCAATATGAGCTTTTCACCGCTCTTCAACTGCTGCTCCTCTTTAACCAATTTACTGTCTATCTCCAGCATTTAATTTCCTCCTTCAAGTTTCTCAATTAATTTTGCAACACCCATTATAACTGCCTCCGGCTTAGGTGGGCATCCTGGAATGTAGAGGTCAACTGCTATCGCTTTATCAACCCCGTCATAGATATTATACCCACCTTTGAATACTCCTCCTGTCGCACCACATGAACCTATGACAACTACGAACTTTGGTTCAGGCATTTGTTCGTAGGTCCTCTTGAGAGCATCCATCATCTTGATGGTAACTGCGCCAGTGCACATCAGGATGTCTGCATGTCTTGGAGAACCTACTAGTTTCACTCCAAACCTCTCTGCATCCAATCTTGCAGTAAGTGCTGCAAGTATCTCTATGTCACATCCATTACATGAACCTGTATTCATGTGTAGGAGCCACAGTGATTTTCTTCTCGACCAACTGGTGAGAGACTTCATCCAATCAGCAAATTTGTTAGCCATATTGTCATCTCCTAAATAATCTCTTCCTCATGCTTTGGCAAGATGAGGAAGAGAATGAGCACCGTTCCTAGATATATTGCAGGATAGATGATCTCTTTTGATCCCTCAAACGCTGCGAGAGCTGTGATGAATGCCACTACATCAAAGATGAGGAAGTAAATTGCATATTGGAAGAAAGTCGCCTTGAAGAAGGTCGCTTGGGTCTCAACTGATTTTCCTCCTGAGTATGGCTCTCTCTTCTGTGGTGTCTCCGGTCCTCTAGTTTTTACTAGCCCAAAGAGTGCATAGAAGAATACCATCACCGTGGAAACAACTACTGTCACCCAAATGACTTGAAGGAACGACTCTATATAGTACCCGTTCATCCCATAATAATCCACATTTCTGACTATATTAATCTGTGGTGCGGTACGGAATATTCGCGATGAATATCGTACTTTATTAATATTAATCCATATTTTGATTTATTATTGTCTTAATTTGTATAATATAATCAATTACTTGTGCATTAATTGATTTTGTCGTACTTTCGTCCGATCCAAGTCCCAAAAACCATGATTTTGTCATGCGAAAATTCTGAACAAATTCATTTAGTTGGTGAAGTGAAGTTTTATGGGTTCCAAAGCTCTTGTCTTTTACCTGTTCCATAGGAGCTATTAGGGAACCTTTACCATCGAAGGAATCTACAAAGAAGACAGTATCTGGCTCATGTTTAATCAGTTTACCAATAAAATTCTCTGGAACGGTCTCACAGTTAATAATCTGCCACCTATCTGGTAGTTTTAATCTAGAAAGCGCATCTGCAAATAAGATCCCAAACCTATCTTTCTCGATAAGTGGATTCCCTATACACATAAAGGAGGTACGAACAGTTGAGTCAAGGATATTTTCCAGTTTATGGTTCATGTCATCCTCTCAAAGACTTTCTGCAAATTCCATAGCATCAAGCATCTGACGAGCTTTTTCGTAATCAACCTTTGAAATTGCATAACCTGTGTGGAGAAGTACCCAATCACCTTCTTTGACATTACCTTCCAGAAGCCCTAGTTCTATGGTCTTTCTTACTCCATTTAAATTCGCTATTGCTTCCCCTCTCTCCAAGATCTTCTCGATCTGCGCAACGACACTTAGACACATCATAAACATATAGAAAAATACAGGTAAATAATCACACTTATGCATCTCGTACAAATGAGTGATTTTCTATCTCAAACATTTTATTCGTCCAAACACAACGTTTTTTCGGACATTTGCCCACTCCGTAAGAAATTTTTGTTCGAAATACAGATTTAAAGATGTGATTACTATCCAGAAAAAATCATTTCTCGTACCAATCTAATTTCTTAATCCCCAA
>Ga0114931_10006328_pt1 | contig 14564 bp, 9 predicted proteins | sample 2SBtaG_FD_89579 | JGI IMG/M metagenome (GOLD analysis project Ga0114931, IMG submission 89579) | Deep subsurface microbial communities from Kolumbo volcano to uncover new lineages of life (NeLLi) - 2SBTROV14_V59a metaG | ecosystem: Environmental > Aquatic > Marine > Volcanic | place: Kolumbo...
AGGGAGGCCTGTGCACTCGCCACCCCCTGCTCACGCAGGCGGACGATATTCTCCAGTACGATGATCGCCGCATCCAGCACCATCCCCACGGCGAAAGCCAGCCCGGCCAGGGAAATGACATTCAGGGTCCTGCCGGCCGCATCCATCAGAATGAAAGCACCGAAAGTGCAGATGGGAATGGCCAGCGCCACCATCATGGTGGTGCGAAAATGCCGAAAAAACCACCATAGCACCGCCACCGCCAGCAGGATGCCGAGAATCAGGTTATTCCGCACCATGGTGATGGAGCGCACGATATAGACCGTCTCGTCATAAACCTGCTGAAATGAAAGTTTGGCGCGTGCCAGTGGCCCGGCACGCAGTTCCGCTGCAGCCTGCCGGAGGCCATCCATCACCTTGAGCACATTCACACCACTTTCCCGATGGGCGTTGACCGCCATGGCCGACTGCCCGTTCTGGATGACAAAGCTGGAGCGGTCCACCGGGTGAATGGCGACATCGGCCACATCCCGCAACATCACGGGACTGCCCTGGCGCCAGTCAATAATCATGTCCTTGAGCGTGTGCAGATCATAACTACCGGTAAACCGCAGGGTATAACGCCGCTTACCCACCTCGGCAAACCCCCCGGTCACATCATCGCTATCCGCCAGCTGCACCACCTTTGGCAGTTGTACGTCGAGACTCGCGGCCTTGTAGGGATCAAAGGTAATGCGGATCTCTTGCTCCCGGCCACCGCGCACTTCCGACAAGGCCACGCCGGACACCCGCTCGAAGCGCGTCTGCACCACTTCTTCGATGAAATCCTGATATGAGGCGATATCCCGCTCATTGCCGGGCAGGGTTTTGAGAATAAACCAGGCAATGGCGCGGCTGTTACTGCCAACGGTACTGATCATCGGCTCATCCGCATCCGGCGGATACCGCGGCACACGATTAAGGCGGTTCATCACCTCCAGCAGGGCGCGGCGCAGGTCACTGCCCACCGCAAAGGTGAGGGTGATTCTCCCCTGCTCCCGCTGGGATTGTGACAACAGCCGGGTGGCCCCCGGCAGGCCCCGCAGGGCATCCTCCTGGGGCTCAATAATCTCCGCCTCCACTTCCTCGGGGGCAGCGGAACGCCAGTGGGTACTGATGCTAATGGCCGGCTCTTCGACTTCCGGGGTCAGCTGTACTGGCAGGCGTGCCAGGCTGATGGCACCGAACAACAGCACCAACAACACGGCCACCGCCACAGCAACCGGATTGGCCAATGACAAACGGGTCAGGAACATGCGCCAATTCCCGGGAAGTGAGTCCTGTCATGCTGCTGGCAGGCTGCACCAGGTACACAGATCAAGGCAGAGCTCCTATTTTTTCCGCTGTTGCCATCTGTATTGCGCTGCCCCCCCGGGACCATCGGCAATGTGGACCGCCTGCCCGGGGAACAGACGCTCACCCCCACGCACGATAACACGATCGCCAGCAACAATACCGCCCTTCACTTCGATCACATCCCCCTGGGCAGTACCAGCCGTCACCTTCACCGGTTGCGCCTTAGCATCCGACGTCACCCGGTAGACCGTCATGCCGCTGCGGCGCAGCACCAGGGCATCACGCGGTACCACCACTACCTTGCGAGGCGCTGCAGTGGGCACTGCCACCCGCAGCGTTGTGCCTACAGACCAGTCAGCGTCATCAAAGTCGATACGCATATCCACCAGATGGGACTGGTCTTCACCAGCGGTGACAAAGGTCCTCAGCCGCCCCAAAACTTCGGTCTGCCCCGCACGCATCCGCAGCTTCATGCCCTTGCGCAGAAACGGCAGGGTCACCAACGGCACCATGGCGCGGGCCTCCAGGGAACCCACATCCACCAGCCGCAGCACCTGATCGCCACTGTCTGCCCACTCACCGGGCTGTAGAAAACGCTGCACTACAATACCGGCAAAGGGTGCCCGCAGGATACTGCGGTTGATACGATCCTGAAGCTGCTTCAGGCGTGCCTGGGAAGACGCGAGATCACCGGCGGAAACCCCGAGATCCGCCTCGGTCTGGTCCAGCAGCTTCTGGGCGGCGTTGTTACTTTTCGCCAGACGCTTCAGCCACCTGACATCTTTGCTGAGGAAGACCCGCCGAGCCTTGACACGCTGGATCGCCGCCCGGTATTCCGCCAGCTGCAGTTTGAGCGGCTGATTGTCGATACGCGCCACCGTTGCCCCCCGTGAGACCGAGTCACCTACTTCAGCCACCGCGATCAAACGGCCGGAAATTTCCGCCGCCAGACGCGCATCATGGCGACTGAAGGTAGTGCCGGCAACCCAGATGATGGGCGCCAGTTGGCGGGTCTCCGCCTGGGCAACACTGACCGGCGCTGCCGGCGGCCCCTTCGCCGCCTGAGCCGGTGTTGCCGACAGAAACAAAATCAGCAGAAAAAAACTGAAGGATTTCATCATGATCGCGACATAGAAAGTTGCACTCTTGCAGATCAAAGGCCTTATCATAACACGAAGCCCATGCGCGCTCAGGGCAGTGCAGCCAGCAAGCGCTGCAGACCGTGTAATACCGGATAGCGCTCGCAGGCCGTCAGCAGATAATCCATCGTCCTGGGAATTTCCTGCAGATAAGCCGTTTTTCCGTCACGGTGGTAGAGCCGTGCAAAAATACCGATAGCTTTCAAGTGGCGCTGTATGCCCATATAGTCGAACCAGCGCTGGAATTGTGACACGGGAATATCCCGGATGATGCCCGCCACCTGCGCCTCAGCATGATAACGCCGCACCCAGCCACCCACCCAGTCTTCCGGCCAGGCGATATAACAGTCCCGCAACAGGGATACCAGATCATATGTCACCGGCCCCACCACAGCATCCTGAAAATCCAGCACCCCGGGATTGTCGCTTACCAGCACCATCAGATTGCGGGAATGGAAATCCCGGTGCACCCATACCCGGGGCTGATCCAGCGCGGCCTGCGCCAGTACCGTAAAGCTATCGGTAAGCACAGCTTCCCGAGCCGCATTGAGCACTAGCCCCAGATGCCGCTCCAGGTACCAGTCACGAAACAGTTGCATTTCACTCATCAGCAAGGCGCGGTCATAGGGTGGCAAAACAATATCCTGTGCACCCCCGCGCTGCAGGGCCAACAAGCTTTGCAACGCATCACCGTAAAGGGCATCGGCGTTCTCCTCCGTCAATACCGACAGATAGTGGCACGCTCCAAAATCGCTCAATAACAGAAACCCTTGCTGATAATCTGCAGCCAACACCTCAGGTACATGGAGGCCCCGCCGGGCGAAGGCCTTAGCCACCTGGACGAAGCGGTGGCAGTCTTCTTTGTCGGGTGGCGCATCCATCACAATACGGCTCAACCCATCACTATGAATGCGGAAATAACGGCGAAAACTGGCATCCTCCGAGGCCGGTTGAAGCTCCCCGGCATAGCCGGGCAAGACCCCGGACAACCATCGCTGCAGTCTTTCCTGACGTTCAGCCATGCCCAGGCTGCCTGTGCCCTTTGCGCGTCAGGTGGTCATAGAAAAACTGGCGCATATCGTCTACCACCAGATAGAAACAGGGGATGCCGATCAAAATCAGTCCCGTGGCGAACAGCAGGCCGAAGCCCAGACTCACCGCCATGGGCGCCAGAAAAGCGGTCTGTCCGGTGGAAAAGAAGATCAACGGCGATATGCCCAGAAAGGTCGTGATACTGGTCAATAGAATCGGACGTGTCCTGACCCGTCCGGCCTCCACCATGGCCTCAACCCGTGACCAACCCGCCGCACGCAGACGCTTGGCGAAATCTACCAGAATCAGCGAATCATTGACCACAATACCGGCCAGCGCCAGAAAACCGATCAGCGAGAGAAACTGCAGATGATAGCCCAGCAACATGTGCCCAAAGATCACACCGATCAGACCGAAGGGAATGGCAAACATCACCACCAGGGGATCCAGCAGCGATTTAAACAGCGCGGCAAGGATGAAAAAGATGATGGCAATGGCAATCACCAGGGCCCGCAACATATCCCGGATGGATTCACTGGCCCTTTTCTTCTCGCCCAGAAAGATCATATGATAGCCGGTCTTGTCCCTGAACAGTTCCGGAAACTGCGCCTTGACCCGCGCGGAAACTTCAATGCCGGTCGTCACCGAAGAATCGACTTCTGCCGTCACCGTGGCCAGACGCCGCAGATCCCGCCGCTTGATGAGATTGACGCCCCGGCTCACCGTAATATCGGCGACATCGCCTAGCAACACCATCCGTCCGGATGGCAGCACGACGCGCAGACCCGCCAGCCCGGTCGGCTGGCGGCGCAAGGCCTCCGGATAGATGACCCGCACCGGGATACGCTGATTTCCCCGGGTGACATGCAGCGCCTCCAGGCCCTGGAAACCCACCCTCACGGCCTCGGCGAGCTGGGACTGACTCAGCCCCAGCTGCCGCCCCCGGTCATTGAGGCTATAGCGATATTCCAGCTTACCGGGCTCCAGATCCTGACGGACATCATGGACCCCGGGCAGTTGGCGCAGAAAATGCACCAGGCGGACACCATAAGCATGCAGACGCCGCACATCCTCACCCACGATACCCACTTCCACATCAGCACCGGCCGGCCCGCCCTGGGGACGCAGAATGGACAGCCGCCGGATACCGGCCACCGTTTGCAGGCGGGCGCGAATCTCGTTGATGATCGTGGTGGTATCCTTTTCACGCACCCCATTCCGGCTGAAATGCAGACTTACCAACGGTGTAATCCAGCGTTCGATGAAACCCTGCGGTTTGCGCCGCGCCAGATCGACGATCAACTGGATATAACTACTGTCGAACTTGATGGTGCTGAAATCCAGGAAGGTGACGCCAACGTTGGTCAGAACGCTGCCGAGATCACGTCGACCGATCTCGGCGATGACTTCCTGTTCGATGTGGGCCGCCAGACGTGCCGAGGCCTCCAGGCTGTAGGTATTGGGCGTTTCGATATTGACAAAAAACTGCCCGGTTTCCACATGACCGAACAACTCGAAGGACATCCGGGTAGTGGCAAACAGTACACTGATCAGCAACAGACCGATAATGCCCAGGCTCATCAGATAACGGTTGCGCAGGCTCCATTTCATAAAGCCGACATAACGCGCCAGCAATGCCGACCAGTCCACCAGACTGCGACGACGACGGCGTTGTACCCGCAGTAGTTCGCAGGCATGGGAGGGCAGCACTCCGAAGGCCTCCAGCAGAGAACCCAACAGGGCAAAGATCACCACCACGGGGATCACGGTGATAAAGGCTCCCATGGTCCCGCCTACGGCGAACATGGGCAGAAAAGCGGCGATGGTGGTCGCGGTAGAGGCCACCACCGGCCAGAATACTTCCCTTACCCCCTGGCGAGCCGCCGCCTCGGCATCCATACCGCCCTCCATGTGACGATAGATATTTTCAGTGACAATAATGGCATCGTCGACGATCATGCCCAGGACAATCAGGAAGGCAAACAGCGAGACCATATTGATGGTATAGGAAAAATAATGGAGCATGATGGAGGCGAACAGAAAGGACACCGGAATCCCCAGAGCGGTAATCAGGGCCACGCGAAAATTCAGGAACAGGTAAAGAGACAGCAGCACCAGGCTCAGGCCCACCAGGCCTGAGGACTTGACCGTTTCCAGGCGGGTTTTCACACAGCGGGAGAGGTCACTATAGACCGCTGCATGCACGGTGGGCGGCAGTTCGTGGGCCAGTCCGGCGACCACCGACCGCACCCGGGCAGAGACGGCGATGGTGGACGAAGCCGCGGTCTTGGTCACCGTCATATTGATGGAGGGCTGACCGTTGAAGCGCGCCAGGGTGCGGGGCTTTTCCAGTCGCAGATGCACATCGGCCACCTGCTGGAGTAATAATTGGCCACCGGCGGCATTGCGCTTCAGCAACAGGTGGCCGATGTTCTCCGGCTGCGGGGCAACACCGACCCCGCGCAGCAGGATATCGCCCTCCGCCGCCTCGATGGAGCCACCGGGCAGATCGCGCAGATTATCCCGCAACACCCGGATGACCAGGGACAGGGGAATGCGCCGCGCCGCCAGTTTATCCGGGTCCACCTCCACCCACAGCTCCCAGTCCCGCTCCCCGGCCACTCCGGTGCCGGCTACGCCGGGGATCGCCAGCAGGCGGCGCTTGACCCGGTCGGCAATCTCCAGCAGCCGGGCAGTAGCGATATCACCGTACAGAGCCACGCTGGTTACCGGAAAACGGGTCTGCAGGCGGGTCACTTCCGGACGTTTTGCCTCTTCCGGCAAGTCCGTGATCCGGTCAATCACCGTGCGCGCATTGAGGAGAAAATTATCGATATCCGCCCCCTGCTTGAATTCGAAGAGGATATTGGACAGGCCCTCGCTGCTGGTCGAGGTGATGGCCTCGATATCGGCTGTCCCCTCGAACTCCTCCTCGATGGGCAGGGTCACCTGGCGCTCCACCTCCCCCGGCGAGGCCCCGGGATATTCCGTGGCAATTCGCACCTTATCGAGCTCGATGACCGGAAACATCTCCCGCGGCATGGCATACCAGGACAAAATGCCGACAATCACCACCAGTGCCAGCAGCAGATTGGTGATCAGCGGATTACGAATGGAGAAATCGGCAATGGACATAGGGCGCCGCGGCTCAGGATCCGGGCCCTGGGGGTTGATACTGCACGGTGGCACCATCGCTGAGCAGGGCAACATCCCGCGCCACGATGAGCTCACCACCGCTGAGTCCCGCCGTCACCACCTGCCGGTCACCCTGACGACGCCCCAGTGTCACCGGCACCCGGCGGACGCGATCACCGTCCACCACGAAGACAGAGACACTGCCCTCGTCACGCAGCTCGGCCGATACCGGAATCACCACCGCATCCTTGATCACCTATAGCGGTAAATCCGCCTGTCCCAGCTGCCCCGGCAACAGATGTTCACCCGCCAGACTGACCCGCACCTGATGGGTAAAGGTGGCCGGATCCGGATCGCTCTGAATCGCAATGATACGGCCCTGCTGTGATACACCGTTAATCCGTACCGCCACCTGCTGCCCCAACTTCAGGGCATAGGCTGTCTGGCTGTCCACCTCGCAATACAACTCCAGCCTGTCTATCGACACCAGCTCCAGAGCCACCTGGCTGGGCGACACATAATCGCCTACCTGTACGGCGACCACATTGACCACGCCGGCGAATGGCGCCAACAGGCGGGTCCGCGCCAGATTACGTTGGGCACGCCGCAGCGTCACCTGGCGCAACTGCAGACGTGCGGCCGCGGTGACCACGCTGTATTTCAGCTTTTCCTCATCGGCCTGTAACTGCAGCAGCCGCTGACGGGTCTCACCATATTTGGACTGGGAGGCCAGAGATTTTTTCCCCAACCGCTGCATGCGCGCAACTTCCTGCTGCTGCAGCTTTCTGTTGTCCTGCAGATAGGACAACAGCAGGCGATCCCGCTCAATGGCCGCCTGTTCCTCCTGCAGGCCCGCCCGTGCCTCGGCAACCGCATCGGCATAGTCCCCATCCTCCAGTTGCAACAGCAAATCGCCCTTGCCCACCTGTTTACCGGCCTTCACATAACGGCCCTGCAACTGGCCCGCCAGTTCAAAGTGCAGCTTCGCCTTGCGGGCCGGACGCAAATAACCCGTCACGCTGATCCGCGGTGCCATCTCTGCGGTCTGCACCGGGATAACGGTCACCTGCAGCGGAGGAATCCGCTGCAGCGGGAGTTGTTTGACAGGCTTGGTGAAGATCAGAAAAAATGCAATCGAAACAACTACCAACAGCAGAATCAAGCTATACTTATAAGAAGAAGGTTTAACGGGCACCGGCACTCGCCTGCTATGTGCAATAAGTGCATCATTCTATACAAACAACAACCATCATACCAATGACAGAAAGCCGTCCGTGAACCCGCATCATTCTGTGCGCCGCTTCATCATGCTGGCGGTTTTACTAAGTTGCACTTTGCCGGAGCTGCTCTATGCAGAACAGGCTGTGCCCTCCAAATGGGCCCTGTGCAGGCAGGCTTACCCCGCCCCGCTATTCCCGCACGAAACCCACGGCAATATTGAATTCACTGCAGACCAGGGTGAGGTGCATCAACAGGAAATCTATAAATTGCGCGGCAAAGTCACGGTGCTGCGCGACCATCAGCGCCTGCAGGCCGACCAGCTCACTTACTACCGAGACAAGGACCAGGCCGAGGCAGAAGGCCGCATCCACTACGAGCAGGATAATTTATTGCTGGATGGCAAAGCAGCCCACATGCAACTGGAGCAGGACACCGGCACGGTGACTACGGCCCGTTTCCGGCTGCCACAGGAACATGGCCGCGGCAAATCCCGAAAAATAGAGCTGGAAGGCAAAAACCTCACCATCCTGCACCAGGCCAGCTACACCACCTGTAACCCTGGCAACCAAGACTGGCTGCTGCGCTCCAGCCGGGTCGTCCTCAATCATGAAACCCATGTCGGCACCGCCCGCAATGCAGTGCTGTCATTCAAACAGGTACCCTTCCTTTACCTGCCCTATGTCAGCTTCCCGCTCAATGACGAGCGGAAATCCGGTTTTTTAACACCATCCTTCGGCAGCTCCAACAAGTCCGGCAAGGAACTCGTGGTTCCCTATTATCTCAATATCGCCCCCAACTACGACGCCACCCTTACGCCAAACTATCTCTCCCTGCGCGGCCTGCTGATGGCGGGGGAATTCCGTTATCTCACTCCACGCAACCATGGACAGCTGAGCCTGGAATACATCCCCAGAGACAAGGAACTCGACAACCAGGAGCGCGGCGCCCTGAACTTCCGCCATGACGGTCACCCCTTTGCGCAAATCCGCACGATGGTGGATTACAACCTCGTCTCGGACAAAGATTATCTGAGTGATTTTGGCAAGAACCTCAGCATCACCACCGTCAGCCACCTTCCCCAGCAGGCCTCTGTCAGTTATCAGGGAGAGCGCTGGAATGCTTCGACCCAGGTTCAGGGCTTTCAGACGGTAGATGCCAGCATCCCCGATAGTGCCCGACCCTACCAACTGCTGCCGGCAATCAAATTTTCCTCCGTGGTCCAGGAACAGCCGAACAGGATTAACCTGGATATCAAAGGCGAGCTGATCAACTTCACCCGTAACAGCCGGGTCAGCGGCAAACGCTTTGATATCCAGCCCGTCATCAGTCTGCCTCTGAGCAACCAGGCGGGCTTTATCACCCCCGCGCTCAAACTGGAACAGACCAGCTATTCTCTCAGCGATCAGGCCAGCGGCCAAGACAACCGCCCGCACCGCACGATGCCGATCTTCAGTATCGATAGCGGCCTGTTTCTGGAGCGCGACTTCCGCTGGGGAGAGCAAACTTACCTGCATACCCTGGAGCCACGCATTTTCTATCTCTATGCACCGGTACGCGATCAAGCAGACATACCACTGTTCGATACCGGCATCCCGGACTTCAATTACGACCAGCTGTTTCGTGATAACCGTTTCAGCAACAACGACCGGGTGGGTGACGCCAACCAGGTGACGCTGGCACTCACGACCCGACTGCTGGAAAACGGCGGGGCGGAACGCTTTAATGCCCGGATCGGTCAGATTTTCTATTTCGACGACCGCCGGGTGAGCTTGAGTGGTGCACCGGAAACCCGTTCAAATTCTTCGATTGTCGCCGAAACCCGCACGCTGATCACTCGCAGCCTCAGCAGTACAGCGGACCTGCGTTGGGACACGGAGAAAAATCAGGTGGACAAAGGCAATATCCAGCTACGCTACCACCCAGGCTACCGGCGCATATTCAACATCTCCTACCGCTACCGTAATGCCAGTCTCCGGCAAACGGACGCCTCTCTGCTCTGGCCACTGCGACGAAACTGGCATTTCATCGGCCGCTGGAACCGATCCCTGTTGGATGGCAAGAATCTGGAAACTTTAGCCGGTTTCGAGTATCAAAGCTGTTGTTGGAGCTTTACCTTTCTAACCCGGCGTTATCTGAAAAGTGATGACAAATACAACACCACTTTTCTTTTTCAGATCGAACTGAAGGGCCTGACCCGGCTCGGCAAGGATATCGATACCCTACTGGAAAATGGTATCCTCGGTTATGAAGATTGATGCGAGCATGCGGGCGCAGGAGTGCGCCTGTACACCACTTAAACCGCAAAGCCCCCGATATACTAACCACTATGAAACAACGTAAATTCTCTACAGTCGCGCTGCTGGGTACGGTACTCCTCCTGTGGCTGAGCACCAACACCGTGCTGGCGGCGGATAACCAGGGCCATACAACCGAAATCGACCGGGTTGTGGCGGTCGTCAATGATGACGTCATCACTGCCACTGAGCTGCAGACGCGCATCAATGACCTGAAAAAACAGCTGAGTCGCCAGGGCACTACCCTGCCACCACCCGATGTACTGCGCAAAAAGGTCCTGGAACGCTTCGTGCTTGACCGTATTCAACTGAAACTGGCGGCAGCCAATGGCATCCGGGTCAGCGATGAAATGCTCAACAAGACCATCAGCGCCATCGCCACCCAGAACAAGTTAAGCCTGAGCGACTTCCGCAAGGTACTCCAGCAGGATGGCTACGACTTCGCCCACTTCCGCGACAATATGCGTGAAGAGATCACCATGCGTCGCCTGCGCCAGCGCCAGGTGGCGAGCAGAATCACCGTAAGCCCGCAGGAAATTGACAATTTTCTCATCAATCAGCGTGCCCAGGGCCATGTGGATGATGAATACCACCTCGGGCACATTCTCATCGCTCTACCGGAATCTGCCTCGCCGGCGCAGATCAGAAAAAAACGGGCACAGGCACGGGCAGTGCTCAAAAAACTGCAGCAGGGTGCGAATTTCACGACCACTGCGGCAGCCGTCTCCGATGGCCGGCAGGCATTGCAGGGCGGCGACCTGGGCTGGCGTAAGGCGGGAGAATTACCGACCATCTTTGCCGATGCCGTCCAGGGCATGAAAACCGGCGATCTCAGCACCGTCATCCGCAGCCCCAGCAGTTTCCATATCATCAAACTGCTCGGTCATCGCAGCACAAAACACCATGTCATCAAACAGACCCACGCCCGCCATATATTGATTCGTCCCAATGCCCTCGTCAGCGAAGCAGACGCCAAAAAGAAGCTGCTGGAACTACGGGAACGTATCCTTAAAGGCGAAGACTTTGCCAAACTAGCGGCCAGCAACTCCGCGGACAAGGCCTCTGCTGCCGATGGCGGCGACCTGGGTTGGGCAGGTCCCGGAAAAATGGTGCCGGCCTTCGAAGCGGCCATGAACAAGCTCGCCCCCGGAGAAATCAGCCCGCCCGTCAAAACGCCTTTTGGCTGGCATTTGATCCAGGTACTGGATCGCCGGGTCATCGACGATACCGACAAGTTCAAACGCGAGCAGGCGCGCAAATTCATCTACCAACGCAAGCTGGATGAGTCTGAAGCGGAATGGCTGCGCAAACTACGGGGCGAGTCCTACGTGGAGTACCGTCTGTGAATTTCCCGCTGCAACGCATTGCCCTCACGCCGGGTGAACCGGCAGGTATCGGTCCTGATCTGTGCATCCAGTGCGCGCAACAGGCCCATCCCGCGGAACTGGTGGCCATTGCCGACCCGCAATTGCTGGAAAGCCGCGCCCGGCTGTTGGGCCTGCCCCTGCAACTGAGCCCGGTGGACCTGGCCGCACCGCCGCAGCCCCAGCGCCCTGGAACCCTGAAGTTCCAGCCGCAATCCATGGCTCGACCGGCACAGCCCGGTCGCCTCGACAGCGCCAATGTAGACTATGTGCTGACAACACTGCGCACCGCGGCCGAGGCTTGCCAACGCGGGGATTACGCCGCCCTGGTGACCGGGCCGGTCAACAAGGAAGTGATCAACCGAACCGGTCGGCCTTTCACCGGTCATACGGAATTCCTGGCGCAGCTCACGGGCACACCACAGGTCGTGATGATGCTGGCCACCCCCGGCCTGCGGGTCGCCCTGGTGACCACCCACCTGCCCCTGCGGGCAATCTTTTCAACCATCACCCCGGCCTGGCTGGAACAGACCCTGCGCATCACCTGGCAGGGCCTGCACCAGTTGTTCTGTCTGCCCGACCCCCGCCTGCTGGTCTGCGGTCTAAATCCCCATGCCGGAGAAGGCGGCCACATGGGCCGGGAAGAAATCGACATCATCGAGCCCGTGCTGGAACAACTGCGCCAGGAAGGCATGAAGCTCTATGGCCCCCTGCCCGCCGACACGATCTTCATCGACAAATATCTGCAGGTCACCGATGCCGTGGTGGCCATGTATCATGACCAGGGCCTGCCGGTGCTGAAACACATGGGCTTCGGCAAGGCCATCAACATCACCCTGGGACTGCCCTTCATCCGTACCTCGGTAGATCACGGCACTGCCCTGGATCTGGCCGGCAGCGGCCGCGCCGATACCGGCAGCCTGACAGCCGCACTGCAGACCGCCCTGGAGATGTCAGCCCGGCGCCGGCAGGCCGCATGAAAGGGCCGATATCTCCGCTACCACAGGGTGGCCGCTCATGAGCTCACCGCTGTCCCGCAAACGTTTCGGCCAGCACTTTCTCCATGACAACATGGTGATCTCTCGTATCATGGCCGCGCTGGCGCCCGGCCGTGAGGATCATCTGGTAGAAATCGGACCAGGACGGGGGGCACTCACACTGCCATTGCTGGCACACTGCACGCGACTGGATGTGATCGAACTGGATCGGGATCTGATCCCCGCCCTGCAGAAGCAGGCGATAACATCCACTGCCCTGAGGGTACACCAGGGCGATGCCCTGCGTTTCGACTTCAGCAATCTGACGACAGGCGATGAGCGGCCGCTGCGCATCATCGGCAACCTGCCCTACAATATCTCCACCCCCCTGCTCTTCCACCTGCTGCAATACGCCCCGCTGATCCATGACATGCATTTCATGCTGCAAAAAGAAGTGATAGAACGCATGGTGGCGCCACCCGGCAGCCGCACCTATGGCAGACTGAGCATCATGCTCCAGTACCGCTGCCAGCTCACTGATCTGTTCCACATCCCCCCGACGGCCTTCTCACCGCCACCGCAGGTAGAATCCGCCGTAGTACGCCTAGAGCCTTTTCGCACACTGCCGCTGGCCGCCGTTGACGAAGCGCTGTTCAACCGCATCGTCACCCAGGCCTTCAGCTATCGCCGCAAGACGCTGCGCAATGCCCTCAAAGGGCTAGCATCTCCTGCTCTGCTCAGCACCGCCGGCATCGACCCCAGCCTGCGCCCGGAAATGGTGACGGTGATGGACTTCATTCACCTGAGCAATCTCATCGCAAAATCAGCCTGAACGGGCGAAACTATATAAATATAGTAATCTGCTGCTGGATTGTTATAATGCCGGCACCATTCCAGGTGCTGGCATAACAACCTCTTCAGCCCACCACCCGTTCCCTGTTGCAGGTTACGAGCGGTCGCCGTCTTTAATTGCGACCGATAACATGCGAGGTGCCTGTTCCAGCTTTCCGTCCCTGCGAGGGTCGGATCGCGCCCCGTGCCAGGCACGGCTGCGCGCTGGAGAATGACCCTGCCGCCAACGGGCGGCATAGACGAACAATCAGAGGTTTTCCGCATGTCATCCACCCCCACCACTTTCCAGGCCATGGGCCTGGCCAAACCCATTCTGCAGGCTGTGACCGAAGCCGGCTATGAACAGCCCTCCCCCATCCAGGCTGAAAGCATCCCGCTACTGCTGGCAGGCCGCGACCTGCTGGGGCAGGCACAGACCGGCACGGGTAAGACCGCGGCCTTCGCCCTGCCACTGCTGTCACGGATCGACGTCAAACGCGCCGTGCCCCAGCTGCTGGTACTGGCTCCCACCCGCGAATTGGCTATCCAGGTAGCCGAGGCCTTTCAGATCTACGCCCATCACCTGAAAAATTTCCATGTCCTGCCCATCTATGGCGGACAGTCTTACCACAATCAGCTGCGCCAGCTGAAACACGGCGCCCACGTCGTGGTGGGCACACCAGGCCGGGTGATGGACCACATCCGCCGCGGTACCCTGCAACTGGGTGATCTCCAGGCCCTGGTGCTGAACGAAGCCGATGAAATGCTGCGCATGGGCTTCATCGACGATGTGGAGTGGGTGCTCGAACACACCCCCACAACAAGACAGATTGCCCTGTTCTCCGCGACCATGCCGACGGTGATCCGCAAGGTATCCGAACGCCACCTGAATAACCCGGCCATAGTGAAGATTGCCACCAAAACCACCACCGCCACCACGATCCACCAGCGTTACTGGCTGGTCAGCGGCCTGCACAAACTGGATGCCCTGACGCGCATCCTGGAATCAGAAAGCTTCGATGCCATGCTCGTCTTTGTGCGTACCAAGACCGCCACGGTAGAACTGGCCGACAAGCTGGCTGCCCGCGGTTATACCAGTGCCGCGCTCAACGGCGACATTCCGCAGAACAACCGTGAACGTATCGTCGAGCGCCTGAAAAAGGGCCAGCTGGACATCCTTGTCGCCACCGATGTGGCCGCCCGTGGCCTGGACGTAGAGCGCATCAGCCACGTCATCAACTATGACGTGCCCTATGA
>Ga0114931_10006329_pt1 | contig 14562 bp, 7 predicted proteins | sample 2SBtaG_FD_89579 | JGI IMG/M metagenome (GOLD analysis project Ga0114931, IMG submission 89579) | Deep subsurface microbial communities from Kolumbo volcano to uncover new lineages of life (NeLLi) - 2SBTROV14_V59a metaG | ecosystem: Environmental > Aquatic > Marine > Volcanic | place: Kolumbo...
AACAACAACAACGAACTCGAAGTCGACGCCGACGAGATGGCGGGGCCCGGTCTCGCCGTTTACGCACAGTTCGGCGAATGCGTGTTGGGGATTACGACGGGTTGCGGGCTGATCTTCAGCGACGCGACGAAGGACGCGATTCTCGAAGTCGATCTCCGCGGGTTCGACGGCTGCGGTCTGAACGCCGTCCAGATGACGCCGGGGAACGACTGCTGGGGACTCGAAGTGGATGCGGCCGAGATCGCCGGTCCCGGTTTGAGCGTGTTCAGCCAGTACGGTGATTGCGTTCTTGGCGTGACGACGGGATGCGGCCTCGTCCTCAGCGACTCAACGAAGGACGCAATTCTCGAAGTCGATCTGCGCGGGTTCGATGGCTGTGGACTGAATGCCGAGCAGATGCCCGGCAGTGGATGCTGGGGATTGGAAGTCGATGCGGCGGAGATCGCGGGACCGGGTCTGACGGTCTTCAGCCAGTACGGTGCCTGCGTGCTCGGCGTGACGACCGGTTGCGGTCTGGTGCTCAGCGATTCGACGCAGGATGCCGTCCTGCAGATCGACCTGCGCGGGTTCGACGGTCCCGGTCTGACGGTGTGGCAGGACCCGTCCACGCAATGCTGGGGCCTGCAGATTGATTGTCAGTGGATCGCGGACAACTGCGACCTCGGCATCGTTCCGGGTTGCGGCCTGTTTGAGAATCCGCAGGGGGAAATCGAAGTCTCTCCTTCCGATCTGGCGGGTCGGGGACTCGTTGCTGGCGGAGTCGCGTGCGAACTCGATGTGGCACTGGGTTGCGGTCTGCAGTTTGACGGGACCGATCAGGTCGAAGTGGATGCCGCAGCGCTGGCCGGCAGCGGATTGATTCCCGAGGGAACGTACGGACTGGCCGTAAATCCCGGATGCGGCCTGCAGATCAATGCCGATGCGGTCGAAGTCAATGCGGCAGCGCTCGCGGGCAATGGTCTGGCCGTTGGCGCGGGCTGCGAACTGCTGGCGGCACTTGGTTGTGGCTTGACCTTTGATGAATTCTTTCAGATTGCCGTCGAACCGCTCGATCTGGAAAGCAATGACATCGGCCCGACGGGCGTCGGTTGCAGTTTGCAGACGAAAGGCTTTACGGGCGACAAGCAGGTCGTCACGGCCATCGAATGCGATCCCTACGACCCGTATGCCTGTCCGGTCGCCGTGATCGAGACCTGGCGGTTTGAAAACGGGCTGCTGAAGGAAATCGATCCGGTCGCCGAACCCTTGTGATGGAGAATGATATGCCAGTGCGGGTTCCGATCCGCTTTCCGACGCAACCACGTCCGCAACGGCCGTCGCCGCCGGTTGACGCCTCGGCGGACGCTCCACGCATCGTTCGAGGCGCGACGACGATCCCAGCCGGCAATCGCTCGCGTTACGAGTGCGACGTTGTCATTCCCTATTACCGTGGCCTGCAGTGGCTGCCACAGACGATCGAGGCGATCCTCACGCAGAACGCCGTCGATTGTCACGTTCATCTCATCAACGATCAGAGCCCGGAAGACGACGCGCCGGTGCGGTCGATGTTTCGCGGCGTCCCCAATCTGCACTGGTATCGCAATGCGGAGAACATCGGGCCTTACCGCTCCTATCACCAGATCTGGACGCGGCTGAAGACCGACTTCTTTGCCGTGCAGGACGCCGATGACGTACCGTTGCCGAATCGTTTGTGGCGTGCGTTGTACGCTCTGCACACCAGCGGTACCGAAATCTACGGGGCGGCGATGGAGCAGATGCTGTCGCTGGACGTTCCCGAAGACGATCAGTGGAACCGCGACTACGTGCGGGACGTGCCGATTCACTGGTCGGGAATGACGGGCCGATATTCGCCGAAAGGCAACGTCATCAACGGGACGATGGTCTGCCGGCAGCGGACGTTTGAACGCCTCAACGGCTTCGCGGACCGGTTCTGCTGTTCGGCCGACATCGAGTTCATCACGCGGGCGCACTACGCCAGCTGCCGGTTCTTTATCGACGAGTCCGTCGTTGCCATCCGTCGCGTTCATGACACGAGTCTGTCGCGCGGCGGCACGTACCGGCTGGGGACGCCGGCCCGCCAGGACACGTTGGCCGAATGGGAGCGGCGATACGCGCTGTACGAAGCGGCGGGCGACGGGTTCGACTTCGCCGCGTTCGGCGCGTTACACGAAGCCGATCCTGCGCTGACCGTTGAGGTTCCGAATGATTGAGTGCCGCAACCTCGAACTGCATGTCGCACACGCCTGTAATCTGTCGTGCGAGAGTTGCGCGCATTATTCCAACCACCATCACGATGGGGTGCTTTCGCTGGCGACGGCCCGCGAGTGGCTGTCAGCGTGGAGCATGCGACTACGGCCACGACAATTCTCCCTTCTCGGCGGTGAACCCGCCATCAATCCCGCTCTCCCGCAGTTCGTCTGGTTGGCGCGGGAGATGTTTCCCGGATCGGAGATCATCCTGGTTTCCAACGGATTTCTGCTGAAGCGACATCCGCGATTGCCGGTCGCCCTGCGGGGAACCGGTGCCACGTTGCACATTTCGATTCACTCCGGATCGGATGAGTATCAACGACGGCTGGAACCCGTGCGGGAACTGATCGCGGGCTGGCAGCGGCGCTGGGGAATCGCGGTCAACTGGCGGGAGTCGTTCCGAACCTGGACTCTACGGTATCGTGGGTACGGAAAGGCGATGAAGCCGTTCGACGACGGCGATCCCGAATCGTCGTGGCGGAACTGCCCGGCGAAATGGTGCCTGCAATTGCACGAGGGCAAACTCTGGAAGTGTCCGGCGATCGCGTATTTGGGGATGCAGGATCGAAAATTTGGCTTGCGCTACGAGTGGCAGCCTTATCTGGCGTATGAACCGCTCGGGGAAGAATGCAATGATGCGGAATTGCAAGGTTTCGTTGAACGGCAGGTGGAGGCACCATGCGGGATGTGCTCGGTGCGGACCGACGCATGAGCATCAGTGTGGAGACATGCCGGAGACGCTGACCGCCGAGTTGGTGCGCGCGGGATTCTCGGACCGAAGTGAACAGATGAGATTTACTGTCGCAGAGTGGTTATTGCAATTGCACGGCGTTACACTTTTCTATTCCCGTCGAGCGGACACACGGGGGGATATTGTCAAGGATGCGGATTCGGCAGGGAAGCGCGCCGTTTCCGCCGAAAAACCGGCTGGCGGCGATATGCCACGCCATCGACCTGAATGGCTGACGATCAGTCGAGTAGATTCGTGGTGCTGCCGTCCCTCACGTCGTCTGCCGGCAGTCGCGACCTTGATCTCCTGAAAAGATTACCAGTAAACTCCGCGGTTTTGGAACCTCACGGCGATTGATGTGTCTCTTTCCAAAGACAGCCTCCAATTGGATCGATGACGGAATTTCGAAGGTTTCTCCCATGACGGCGACGACCACACACAGCGTTTTCGGCGGTCTATCGCCGAATTCGCTCTTTGGCACTATGAACGATCTGGCGGCGAAGATCCGGGAGTTGTCTCCCGACGTCGTCGTGTTGATTGCGCGCAAGATGCCACGGCTCGCAGAACTGTTCGAACTCGATTTCGGTCTCGGTCGAATCGTGCTTTCTGACCTTGCGATTCCTTTTTCACACAAGCATTTCCGGGGAGCCCGAGTTGTCATTGTCGATGATCTCGTGAACGTTGGCACTACCATCCAACGTGCTGAAGAGATGGTACGAGCCTGTGGTGCAACCGAAGTCCGCCTGATGGCCGTCGGACATCGGCGTGAAATGCTGATTGAGCAATCAGACACCGACTTCGGGGAACCGCTTTCCGACGAGACATATTCGGAAATTGTCGATTCTCTTCCGCAAGAATTACATGGATTGGCAAAGCCATACGACCTTGAGTTCCCAATCATCTCGTGTCGTTTGAATTCGCCGTATTCGGAACCAAGCGAGGTTCTGAAGTGGCTGCGCCACCAGTACGGTGAAGACGCCGTACACGAGTTGACACCGAGCGATCACTCTCGCGGTACACGCATCACGCTCGATTTTGGTGGTGTCAACGGAAGCAGCATCGCCAAGTTCCGATTCTACTTTCCAGGTTCCGGTGGTCATTTCAATTTGGCACCAATCAGGATCCCGGAGTCGCTCAGTAGCCACGAAGGCATCGATGAGGGACTTCCCCGCGTTCTTCTCAAACGGCTGATTGCCGTCCTGGAGACGTGTCCCAAAGAAGCTCGCCTTTGGGACGGAGCGAGCAAAGGCGAGGCAAATGCGCGAGCCCTGCTGTTCGTGACGTCACTTCAGTTCGCCGTGAATCACTTCAGCGAGTTCAAAGCCGTCTTCTCTCCGGTATCTCCCGACTACTGCAGTGTCGCCGATGGAGAGTTGCTGTTTGGTCCGATGTTTGGATCGTGGTTGTCTGCATCAGCGAAATCGGACTTCAGCGATGCTTCCTCAGTTGAGACACATTTCGTTGTTGAGACCAACTGTGACCATCGAACCTTCTTTTCGCAGCCGGTCGGTCAACGCATTTGCAGCCAAGTGATTGACCGTGGACCGACGACGGTTTGGGGCGCCTTTTACGATCTCTTCGATGTGCTGGGCGAGGTGGTTGGAGCGGGCGATCCGCAGGCTTACGCACTCGACTGGCCCTTTTCAAAGGCAGATGTCGAGGCGCGTCCATATCTTCGACTGCGGATCGGCCCGACGTTCGCTGACATCCTGCGAATGCTGCAACAGATAGAGCAGGCCTTGGGTTTGCCCACCCCCGACAATCGAGTCGTTAGCGCGATGCTGGATTTTGCAATCGACTCAGGATTCGTGGTGCCCACATTCGCAGAATATGACGGGCGATTTTGTCGTATTTACCGCAAAGGCGAAAGCCGATATCGCGACAAAGTGATCAAGAGAGTGCTCTACGCTTGGCAAAACTACGGCAAGCCGCTCTCTCGAACGCGATTCAGCAAGCTTCTAACAGTCCTTTCGTTCTCGAACGACTTGAAGCCGGAAATCTGGCCCGACACCATCGAACGCGGCAACGTTGCGACATTCCAATCCAACTGTGTTGACGAAGAGCGGTCTGAACTTTCGCAATACATCAGAGCAAAGGGACTTCTCAAACGAATTGGGGGCGCAGACGATGCCGGAACAATATCTGCCGAAAGCTGATGTCGCATCATTCACGCCCGACAATGATGATCGTGATTTCGCCAGGGCATTCGCGCAATTAGCACAGGTCGTTGACTCCGCAGCAAATCCCGAAGACCTGCTGCTCCGCTTGTCGACGTGCCGTAATGTCTACATGACGGTCAACACGCTATTCGTGGCCCTCATTAAGATCCTTGGGCACGGAGAACGTCCGTCTCGACTCGCCACCTGCTGCGACTTGATGGTCCGAGGTAACTTCAAGAAACTGCGAACGCTGCTGGATGAAATCAGCGGAATCTTGAAGGTGTTCTCGAAGAAAGTCGATGTGTGGAGAGACCGGGTACGACTCGATTCCGAACTCGCGACGGCGATTGCAGCGCTTCCAACACTGAATGAGCGATTTGAGACTGAAGCCATGCTCAACAGCGTTCACACAGACGTAAACGGTAGAGGTCAAATCGACAAGCAGTTTTTGGCGCTGTCAACCGAAGAACCGTCGGTCCTTGCGGAGGAGATCGACTATCTCAAGGAACTCCAGCAGCGCGTGGTCGAGTGCATCAAAGTGCTATTGGCTGTGTCAGAGTTGGACATTCCCTCTGCGCCTGATGGGCCAACACTATTCGACGACGTAGAATCACCGACAGTTAATGAAGCTCGCTGGAAGACATTGATCGGCCGGCTGGTTGAATGTGCGGGCTCATTTGGGTTTCGTGCAGATCCAGCCTCAATGGAGATTGATCTTCGGGACGCGGACCGAAACACGAAGACTTTTGGCGAATCCGCGCCCACTGCTAATGACGCACGCCAGTGTGTCGCTTGCATTGCTCATCAAGTGATGGACCTTCAAGAGCGACTGCACGAACAACTTCTTGAGCACTTCCGCCCGAATATTGCAGACCGGCCGCTTCCCGACCTTTTCAAGATTGACCTAACGGAGGTGTTGCCGTCAGAGAAGGTAGACCTTCAGTCTCCGCGCGTGACGGTGATCCCTCTTGGCGGAGATCGGCCAGAGTCCTATACGGTCGCACTGCCGGGTTTTGGAATCCCTCGCGATTGGTATCGCGAAGACAACTACATGCGGTTTAAGGAATCGAAGAGAGCCGACGTTGAATCGTTACTCGACTGTGCGATAAGCGCTGCGGCCAAGGAGGGGGCGAGCGCGATTATCCTTCCCGAATACGCAATTCCACGCCGGTCGGAGAAACAACTGGCCAACCTTGCGAGGACCCATGACATCGCCCTCATCGGAGGATTTGAAGCCTCGACCGAAACCGTTGAAGATGGTGCTTTGGTCGTAAACGAGGCGCTGATTTGGCTCCCGGAAGTCAACGAATCGTATCGACATAAGTACGCACAGAGAAAGCGGACAGCGTCGGTCTATGAGCCAACATTGGCTGCGGATGGCGGCTTTCTTCTGTTCAAAGGCACCCGTCTTGGGACGTTTGCTGTTCTCGTTTGCAGCGATTTTCGAGAGTTAGACATTCTCACAGCGTATGGACGACTCGGCGTACCGATTGATTGCCTTATCGTGTGTTCAATGAATCCACGGCCAGAGGTGTTCAAGCAACTTGCGATTGCCGACTCGCAGCGTTTTCATTCAAGTGTTGTAGTGTCAAATAATTGCAATGACAAAGGCGTTACTTCGGCTGATGGTAGCGGCGTTTTCTGGCCAAAGCATGAATCAGCCGGGCAGGAGGGGGTGCCGACGAAGACGTTGGAACTTCCGCTTGCAGAAATTGGTGGAGCCAGTCCATGCTTGGTATTTCATGAGATGCGGATTTGCGATTTGGTTTGGACAGATGCAAGGCCGCCGAAGGGATTTCTACCCTGCCCACGTTGCCGCCGCCTTTCGGCGAAATAGGTGAGTTGTATTTTCGCGAAATCAACCACATCAAGCGGCACGCCACGAATGGTACCGCCGCAAACCGCCGAGCCGCGTCTCACAAACGACGCATCCAGGACGTATCAAATGGGCCGATTCTACCCGCGATTCGCTCGCTGGCGGCAGATGATCACGTGCCGAGCGGTGGTCGTTCCAGGTTGTAATGGGACGCAAACTCTCGGCAGATGTAATCCAGGTGCCGCTGCGCCACGATTACGGATTTGTTGACGCACTCGGCTTTCAGCGTCGCGTTTGATTCTCGTGCCGCAATCCTTGAGGTCCACGGGCCGGCCGAGTTTCTTCTTTGTATCCGGCTTCGCTTTGTTCGGTGCGTCCTCATTGTCACGGAGCCTTTATCCTGGAGCGGAAAGACACTACCTCCGGTTAGAGAACACGCCGAGCGCGAGAGCGTTCGGCGTGTTCTGTTTTGAGTCGCAAATTCCGAACGGGGCAAACGATCGGTGCGAATTGGGTTACACGCGACCGGCTCTCGACGTCAGCACGAGAAATGCGTGCCCCTACCAAACGCCCGCAGTTCGGTTCGTTCGGCTCGGAGAATCCTTGGACTCTCAGTTGCGCCACCGTCAATTGGTTAGAGGCCCGCTCCCGTATCGCACCCGTCTGGACACAAAACGTCTCTTGAGATTAAAGCACGCGCGTGTCTGTTTTTCCGATGCGGTTTGGATCTTACTTTCCGGCGGCTGTTGTAGGAGACATCTGTTGCTGGTACCTTGGGAGATGTCAGGTCTCCAACCGCAATTCGGAGTTTCTCGCAAAAAGCCCCAATTAAGGTTCACGTCATGAGCGAGCTAACGTACTCAGATCGTGAACTGCTGCTTAGGACGTTTGACCTCCTGAAGGGTGAGTGGGTCGGATCGGATGAGGAACTTCTTGAAGGGGCGTGCGAATGGGCACAGAACCTCTCTCCGAACTTCGGATTCGAATACGGCCTCACGCGGGACATTGCCGCGCTATCTCGTTACCTCATAGACAACGGGTCCGAGCCTGACATCGCTGACATCGCCCGTGGTGGCCTGCAGTACATACTTCGCGCCAACCAACAGGGAAGCCCCCGATTGCGTGATCTCGGTCTGTTCGACGACGCTTTCATCTCCAGCTATGCCGTTCACGAAATCCAAAGACGCCTGAATGAGACGGCGACGTACAGCCCACCTCGGCTCACACGCCGTGAGCAGCAACACGCCGAAAACTTGTTTCTTGAACTGATCGAAAAACCGGTCTTGAGTGATGAAGCGCTCGTTGCCGCTTCCCTCGGGTTTTGCCGGTCGCTGGGCAACTTGGCAGTGTCTGGCATCTTTCGGCGGCTGCAAAAGAACATTGACTTTTTGGCGTCCGTGCTCCGCAGCCCAGAATTTGGTGCAGAGCAACGTTCCTACGCACGTGCGGCGCTGGGGTATCTCGTCTGCCAGGACGATGCCATCGATGACCGGCTTGGAATCATCGGGTATTTGGACGACAACTTCATTGCGCAGATGGCTGTCGATCTGATCGATCCTGCCCGCGAGCCGTGGCTGGCACTGCTCGATGCAACCGTGGCGGCATGGCCGTTCCTGAACGGTTTGATAATCGATGACGGCTGTTGTCCGCATTCCCTTTCGGAATACATGATTATCAACTCGGCGCTGGCCTGCCGGCAGTTGCGCGGCAACGGAATGGAGCCGACCGCACTCATCGTACCGTTCTCGGGACCAGTACCGTTTCTGCTCGGCTTTACGGCAACACTAGGGTTCGTTCAGGAATCCGGTCAGCGCGACGTCACTGAGGACTCGTTCCGAAACGGCCAAAAAGTGCTCGTGGACAGTTGCGCGGTAGCCGAGTTCGCCGGTTATGAAACCAGCAACGGTCGTCGAATGTTCAAACTGCGTCAATTCTATCGGAATCGCGGGGAACGGCTGGAGTCCGTACATTTCTGGCCGATTTCCGATATTCGCCGGCTGGTCCCCGTTGATGCCAGCCGTGTGCCACGCGGCCAACTGGTGCATGACTTGGGTCGCAGCGACGCCCCCCTACCGGCGCTCGAATACCTCTTTAATGCCAGCAAGACAGCCGATCTGGCTGCGGTATCCAGACGAACGTTGGTAGTTATGCAAGCGGCGCGTGCACACGAACTGGCACGCACCTTGTCAGTGCATGGCTGCCGGCTCAACGACACGGTGCCAATGGGACAACTCACCGAGTCAGGGGTGAAGTCCTGGTCGACTCGTTTCGGTGAGCAGGATCCTTTGCTCGTCGTTGTATCGGATCTCGACCTTGCTTGCCGTTTCGCGGAAGAATCGGATGGGCCAGACTTTCAGGTCGTCGTTGACCTTCAGGGCCGCAATGCTAGCAAGGCCGCAAGTCTACGCCGCCTGCGGCATTTTGACATTCCCACACTTGTCGTATCCACACCGTGGACGGCGGAGAATCTGGACATTGCCGATGAAGAATCGTGCATCTGGGAGTGGCAGAACGAAGATTTCGAATCGCTCCTTTGGCCCGCAAACCCGCCTGAGAACGGCACCGGGCCGCTGCTTCGGCATAATCGACGATTGCAGTCGCTTACCTCCTCGAAATGCCATATTCATACGCTGCCATTGGAGCTCGGTGATCCGTCATTCCAGGCTGTCCGGCGACTCCGTGCGCTGGCGCGTATGCGGGGGGATGACCACCTCGCTGAATTGGATGACATCGTTTCCCTGTCATACGGCCTGCTGTCACGGCTGCTGCGATGCGCAACTTTGCTGTCGCCGGCGGTTGCATCGTTCTTGGACGTGGAAAACGGACTCCACCAGCTTGGCACGATCCGAAACTCGTGCCGATATCTTACCGGAGACGAACAGGCGGCGGCCGCTGAAGCTGAGCAACTTCTGTGCGAACTGTTCAAGACATTGCAGGTGGAGAATCCAAAGGCGGTCACCGTGCAGTCGATGCTCTCCAACCAGCGACAGCTGCCGTTGATCTGCCCCGACATGAGGTTGGCACCCGACCTGACGGCAGTCTATGGAACGTCGGGCACTCGGATTTTCAATGGATACAATGACGATGCCGGTTCACTTGATGGAGCTATCATTCCGGGTTGGTTCCGTAAGGACCGCATGGCGTCGCTTCTGATGCCGCCGGTCTGCTCGCCAATCCACCTCGTCCTATACGAGATTGAGCTGGAATGGTATGCGAGCTTTCGCCGTGAAAGGCGGAAAGCTAGGAACGCCAGGTCCGCCGCAGGCGGGCGTCAGCAGGTTTTCCCACACATTCGTGGCTGGCAGAAACCTGATCAGCCTCCGTCAGATGCAGATGGCACAGATCCCGAATCGAGTTTTCGAGAGCTTGAGGCGATCCACGATCACGTCCGGGAGGCGTATCGCCAGCGCGTCTACCGATCGGCCCGCTCTGACGGGACCGAAGCCGAACTCGTCGCCCGGCTGATTATGTTTGATGGCGGAGCCTACGCCTTCCTGACAGAGTCCTACAAAGCCAACACGGTCACCCATCTTCTGGACAGCGCGGTTGACGATGACAAGGCCGATGTTCAAATGAAGCACGTCTCCAAGTTGAAGGAAGGAGACGCCATCCTCTTCAATCGCGGCTCGGACCGGGACGTTATCCGCTTGGCCGCCGACGAGATTCTTCCTTCGGGTGTCCGTGAGACGTCTTCTCTCTGGCGGCAGGCGCTGCTGGATTATGCCGCTCGGGAATCTCTCACGTCTGAAGACGTCCACCAGCGGCTGCGCGACGCCGGCTGTCCGCTACAGCTCCAGACTGTCAAGATTTGGCTAGAATGCGACGGGATCATCGCTCCGCAGGCCTACAAGCGGGATGTCGGCATCGTTGCCAAGGTCACTGGTGACCCGAGGCTGGCTGCTAAGCTTGAAAACGTTCTGGCTGCGATCAGCCAAGTACGAAGCGCCCACCTCCGGGCGTCCCGTCTGCTGGCAAAGCAAGTTCTGACGCGTGCCGTGAAAATCCTGGCGGATGAGGAACAGCCGGCATCCGTGGCCGAACTGGATGACAACACCGTAGTCGTTCGAGTTGCTGAGATTGACAAGGAACCGACGACAGTCCGCGCTTCCTTGTGCAACCGATTGGTGGAGGGCGAAACGTGGCGCGAATGATCCCCGCGACCATCCACCCCCATGTTCAAAGCGCGGCAGAACGCCGGTTGTTCGCCGTCATCCGCGACGCACCGGGAACGGAAGACTGGGTTTGCCTGCATTCACTCGGCCTCGCCCGGCACGCTAGAAAACGCCGCGGGGAGATTGACTTTCTGCTACTGACGCGAAATGGGATCTTTGTCCTAGAGGTCAAGGGAGGTGGCGTCGCCCGCGGCAATGGTGTCTGGCGATTCACAGACCGGTATGGCGACGTTCACGAACGACATGAGAGCCCGTTCGACCAAGCAGCCAGCGCGATGTTTGCGCTGGAACAGGATATCCGTTACAAATTCCGAAATGACAAGAGACGGTCCCGGCTTCTGTTCGGCTTTGGCGCGATGTTTCCGGATGTCGTGTTTGATGTCACCGGAAGCGAAGCCGATCCGCGACAGGTCTATGACGCGCGCGACCGCCGCCTCCCGCTCACGCAGTTCATAGACCGTCTCGCAGCGTTCTTCCGCGAGCGCGACAGGCGGGACCGGTATGTCCCAACGAGGAAGGATATTGCGGAAATCGCTGACTACCTCCGTGGCGACTTTGACCTCGTGCCGCCATTGGGGCTCCTTGCGGATGCTGCCGTCGATCAACTGCTCACGCTGGAACGCGAGCAATATGCCGTACTGGATGCCTTAGAACAATTTTCCAGGCCGCGGATGCTCATCCAGGGCGGAGCTGGGACGGGCAAAACCCTTCTTGCAGTCGAGGCAGCCAAGCGTGTGGCCAGAAACGGTAGCGGGGACGTATTGCTGCTATGCTACAACCGGCTGCTGGCAACATTCCTCGAAACGAGTGTTAAAGAGGACGAGGGAAATGGTGGCCGAATCGTGGTCAAATCGATCTTCAGTCTGTTGAACGAGCTCATCGCGTCATCTTCCCTGGCGGAGGAATTTCAGCAGAAACGGGATGCGACCGATTCGAACGACGTCTACAGGCAGCTCTTCCCTGAATACGCTCCGCTTGCACTAATCGACGCTACATTTCAAACCTTCCATACGCTCGTCGTCGACGAGGCCCAGGACATGATGACGCAGGAGCTTCTGGACGTACTCGACGCTTACGTCGAGGGCGGACTGGAAACCGGTCGATGGTGGATTTTCTGCGACGTCAACAACCAAGCAGCAGTGTTTGGCACGTTCGACGAACTGGCATTCGGCCGCCTGGAGCGATTCGGCAATGTGACCATTCTGCCGACCAACCGCAGAAACACGATCCCGATTGCCGCGGAGACCGTGATGCTGACCCGCCCCAGAGTGCACGCGCCGGCTGTCGTGGACGGCATTCCAGTCCGGTATAGCTGGTATGACGGCGAGTCGTCGCAACCGGCCGCCCTGCTGCGCATCCTGAATCGTCTGCTTGCGGACGGCGTTGACGGCGGGCGGATCACTGTCCTGTCGCCGCGCCGTCCGGACAAAGCATGTGCGGCTCTGGTCACCGATCTTCCTTTGACGCAAGTAACGGCCCAGAATGCGTGGGACATCGGAGTCGGAAACAACAGTTGTGTCAGTTACTGTTCGGTCTCGGCGTTCAAAGGACTGGAGAACGATTTCATCGTGCTGACCGATATCGAGGACATCGATTCCCCCTGGTGGAGGTCGGTGATCTACGTTGGAATGTCGAGGGCCCGAGTCGGGCTGCATCTCCTCATTGATCAGTCGCTGAAACAGCGTTACGAGGAATGCCTGCGCAACTGGCTTGAGACGCAGACCGTCCAGTCAGCTGACCATATTGGAAAGGAGCTGGGGGGATGACGCACGAGGTAGCATTTCGTCGGGAGCTGATTGACGCCCTCCGTCGCGAACTGGTCGGGCCGGACCTGCCGCCGCGCGGGACAGTCATCGCCGATGTTGGGGATGCGGCCGGCCGGAGCGAAGTGCTCCAAGAGTCGCCCGTTCAGCGGTATTCCGCCGGTGTTCTCTTTCCGCAAAGCCAGCCGATCAACGAGGTGGATAACACAGACGAATCGGACGTGGCAGCCAATTCCGAAACGGACGTGACCTCAAGTGACGACCCCGACATTCGGATTGAGGACCAGGAGGAGGAAGCAGCTCACGCGGGCGGACTCAGCGATCAACTCGCCGATGCCTACGATGAGACAATCCGAATGGCGAACGAGTTCTTCCCGGCCGCCATCGGGCTGACCTTTATCACCGATTACCCCACAGACGGCCTGGTCATCCGCGCAACGGCCGCGAGATACGAATCGCAGGCACCGAGCGATCCGGCAAGCAAACTCCGTGAATGGAAACGCCTTCCGCTGGAGATCTCGCCTGTTGAGCTGAATTTCCCGGAAACGGTAGAGCACGATTTGCAGGAGTTTGAACTGGCACCCCGGTTGCGACTGCGGGCCATCTATCGCCGGAGGACGGACGGAACATTCCTGGTCACAGTTTCGATGTTGAACGCGACTTTGTCCGCCTCCGACAAACCCCCGTCGGCCGGTGACTGCTTTTTTCAGGTCGGCTTCGACGTATCTGATCCGAAGGGACGATTCGTGTTCCGCGAATACCGAATGGTCCGCCGAGTCTTCTCCAACGACGACGATGACCCTGACTTGCGGGAAGACGCTGCGCTAGAACTGTTGTACCGAAACCGGAAGGACTACGCGGCAGGTCACGGCTGCTCCGCAGACTGGGGCGAGGAGTCGGATACGGCGACTAACCTCGTCAGAACCTCCATCGTTCCGGAGTTCAAGGTTCCGCCGGTCGAGCCGCGTACCGCTGGCGGCGACGAGTTGAGCATGTTCCATCTGTCGGGCGCGGAGGGCGAAGTTCCGCCGGAAGTGGTTCCTGATCTGCTTGAGAGTCTGGTCAAGGACTACCAAACCTGGATTGAAGACCGAGAAACGGAGCTCGCCGGACTGCCGGAAGACTTGCAACGATCGGGGCGGGACAACCTCGGTTACTGTCGTGAATGCCTGACGAGAATTCGGCGCGGCCTCGAACTGTTGCGGTCACACCCGATTCTTCGGACGGCCTTCATGCTGGCGAATCGCGCCATTCTGATGCAGCAGTACCACTCGCGGCGGGAGAAGCGGCCGCTCAACGGGACATGGCAGGAGTTGCCAACCAGCTACCGTCCCGCCGATGACCGGTCCGGCCGCTGGCGGACGTTCCAGCTGGCGTTTCTGCTGATGAATCTGCCGTCGATCACACCTCAACCCGACGGAACCGACCGGCAGGAGCGCGAGCTGGTCGACCTGATCTGGTTCCCCACCGGGGGCGGCAAGACCGAAGCCTACCTCGGACTCGCCGCCTGCGATATTTTCTTCCGCAGGTTGACGCGTCCCGGAAACGGCGGCTGCACAGTCCTGATGCGTTACACGTTGCGACTGCTCACGTCCCAACAGTTTCAACGCGCTGCTTCCCTGATCAGCGCCTGCGAACTGATCCGCCGCGACACCCCGAAGACGCTTGGGGAC
>Ga0114931_10006330_pt1 | contig 14559 bp, 15 predicted proteins | sample 2SBtaG_FD_89579 | JGI IMG/M metagenome (GOLD analysis project Ga0114931, IMG submission 89579) | Deep subsurface microbial communities from Kolumbo volcano to uncover new lineages of life (NeLLi) - 2SBTROV14_V59a metaG | ecosystem: Environmental > Aquatic > Marine > Volcanic | place: Kolumbo...
AAGTTCCTCACCCAGGGGGTCGATCTCGACTTCCAGGAATGGTCGCGCACGCCGTACGGCGGCAATTTCGGCGCCCTAGGCGCCGACTTCCAGGTCGGCATGACCCAGTGGCTGGATCTCTACGGCGAGACCGCGGTGTCGTTCGATCATCAGGACCCGCAGAGCGGGGCCGGCACCGCCGGCATTCTGCGCGCGGTCGCCAGCTGGGACAAGAACGAGGTCGAAGCCAGCTTCCGCTCCTACGGCACCGACTTCGTCAACCCGTACGCGCGCGCCATCTCCGCCGCCGACGAATATGACGGCCTGCGCGTGCGCGACGAGCTCGGCAGCCGGGTCCGCTACACCGGCCACCCGAGCGACCACCTCAACACCCGCGCCAGCGCCGATTTGTAGACCACGCCGTCGAACAACCACACCAAGGCGCTGCTCTACTTCCGCAACGACTTCGAGATCGACCGGCGCACGCGCGTCGGCTTCTGGACCCGCTACCAGGACAAGGGGTTGGGCCAGGGCGGCCGCACCCAGTGCTACGAAGTGTCGACCGAGAACGACGAGAACGGCGAGCCGATCCCGTGCTCGGGGATGAAGTGGACCTGGGCCGCGACCGCGCGGGTCGATCCCACACGGACGCTGAGCGCCTCGGGACAGGCCGACGTCGACATGCTCGACGAGGCCCGCTACGACACCAAGTTCCGCTACGACACCTCCGTGTGGGCGACGTTGATGTACAAGCCGGGCCCGCACCTGCGCTTCCGCTCGCGCGGTCGCTGGCTGTTCGAGGACGTCGCCGACAACCACTACCTCGAGCAGTCGTTGTGGGGCTATCTCGACTTCACCTACATCATGCCGCGGCAGTATCGCCTGCGGCTGCGCTACGACCTCTACTACCGCCTCGACAAGCGGTCCAGCACCCTCGATCGGCAGCCAAACCCCGAGCACTGGCTGTGGCTCGAGCTGGAAGCCAAGTTCTAGGAGTCTGGTGTCAAACGGGAGCGAGCGGCGCGAAGCGAACTCGCGTAGATGCTTGCAGGGCGAAGAAGGAGTTGGCTGGGGCCCAGCGACTGATGAGCGACGCCGCCATGCGTCGCAGATATGCGATTTGGCGAGCGTTCGTAAACCGATCGCCGCTCTAGGGCCGGCGCGCCCCGTGGCGTCCGCCCCGCGCGGGTGCTAACGTCGCGGGTCTCGGAGACGCAGGTGAACGCGGCGAAAATCGGCATCCTGACGCTGGTCCTGGGCACCCCCTTCGGGCTGGCGGTGTACAGCGACTTCGTCGCCAGCTCGTCGTCGTCCCGCGCTCACGACGGGCTGCAGGATCAGGTCGACGAGCTGAACGATCAGCTCAATACCGAGCGCGCCGAAGCCGCCGAGCGCATGCGCGCGCAGGCCGCGCAGGAGCAGCTGGTGGCAAGGCTGGGCGACCACCCGTCCGTCGTCGCTGCCGCCGCGGTGCGCGGGATCGACGGAGTCGAGGTCACCGACGGCCTGATGGTCGACGGCAAGGGCAAGTATGATGCCGGCACCTTCGTCGAGCTGGCCGACCCCGACGGCAGCCTGCGCTCGCGCCTGGCCGCCCGCTGGGGCGATCCGATCGCGCGCACCGACAGCTTCGAGCAGCCGCGCTGGTTCTGGTTCGACGAGGCCGCCGCGGTGCGGGTGATGCTGGTCGAGGGCGGCCTGGACGATCGCACGGCGCTGGAGCTGCGGCCCTACACGCCGCTCGAGCCGCTGGTGAACGAGGCCGCCGGCTACGTGGGGCAGCAGGTCAGCGCGCTGCCGGTCGCCGATACCACCACGTCGCCGATCTGGATGGTCCGCCCGCCCAGCGAGTACAGCGACGCCGCCACCCGCTTGCAGCTGTGGACCGAACACGGCACGGTCACCCGCGTGGTGATCTTCGCCGACGTCATCTACGACCCCAGCTTCGTCTACGAGCTGGCGATGAAGCGGTTGGCCCGAGACCGCGGCGAGCCGACCACCGGTCCGACCGACAACGTCACCCGCTACGACTTCCCCGGCCGCCCGCCGCTGCGTATCGATGTCGACAGCGGTGACGCCATGACCATCCTGCTCGGCCCCCCGGAGCCCACGAGGCCATGACTCACCAAACCCACCAGCTGACCCACGTCCTCGCCGCCACCGACTTCTCGGGCAACGCCAGCGCCGCCGTCGACCAGGCGGCGGCGGTCGCCCGCGGACAGGAAGCGCGCCTGACCATCCTCCACGTCGACACCGGCCACGAGCAGGACCCGCCCGGCAAGCTGGCGAACCACGTCGGTGAGATCGAAGACCTGGCCGTCGACACCGTCGTGCGACAGGGACACGCCGACGAGGTGATCGTCGAGGTCGCCGCCGAGGTGGGCGCCGATCTGATCGTCACCGGCACCCGCGGCCACACGGGTATGGCCCGCTTCTTCCTCGGCAGCGTGGCCGAGAAGGTGGTGCGCATGGCCCAGACCAACGTGCTGGTCGCCCGCGGCTCCAACGGCCCCGAGGGACTGTTCGAACGCATCCTGGTACCGACCGACTTTTCCGACGCGTCGGAGAAGGCACTTCACCTGGCGATGCTCATGGCCGCGCCGGGTGCCACCGTCGAGTTGTTCCACGCCTGGCAATACCCACCGGGCACCGTCGTCCGCGGCATCCCCGACCACGAGCACAACCCGCTAAATGCGCTCCAACGCGAGATCGTAGCGACGGCCGACGACAACGGCCGCAAGTGGGTCGAGCGCCACGCCAGCACCGAGCTCACCCTGCGCTTCGCCCACGGCTACAGCCCGTCGGCGGCGGTGGTGCAGAATAAGCTGGAGAAGGAGGGCTTCGACCTGGTGGCCCTGGGAACCCATGGCCGCCGCGGGTTCCGCCGCTTCGTCCTCGGCAGCGTCGCAGAGGCGACCGTGCGCCACTCGCCCTGCTCGGTGCTCGTCGCACACGCTGGCGATCTGTAGACCGTCCGCCGGGTCCCCGTCCCCACCTGGCAGCTCGCTGATCTGGACCAGGGGCAGGCGTTCGAGATCATTCCCACTCTCGTCCAATACGTAAGGCAGAATCCTGACGAGACGTTCGCTGATGGCCGCGTTGTGCGGGCGCGCGACCCCTGTGACCTGGATTTGTAGAACCCGGGGCGCAGGCGGTTTACGATCGGGGGCTCTAATGACTGCGACGCGACTCCTCTACCCGTCTCTGATCGTCCTCGCCGGGGCGTGCAACTTCGACTCTGGCGGCTTCGCATTCGAAGACGGCGGATCGGCCAATCCCGACGCCAGCGTCCGCGACGCCGATCCCAGCGCGCCGGACGCCCGCGACGGCGACGCGGCAAGCCCGCCCGACGCCAACCTGCCGCCGGATGCCGCACCCGATCCGATCACCGAGGACGTCAAGCACGTGGCGGCCTCCGCAGCGACCGCCGGCTTCGCCGACGTGACGGTCAGCGGCACCGTCGTCATCAACACCACAGATCTGACCTACGACGGCGGCGCCCCACCGGCCGGCGCAACCCTCGACAGCTCGACGCAACCGACGGGCGGACCCGAGCTGGCGATCCTCCACGTGCGCACACTGACCGTCTCCAACGGCGCCACGTTGCGCGCGGTCGGCACCCGCCCGCTGGTGATCATTGCCAGCGGCGACGTCAACATCGACGGCGTGATCGACGCCAGCGCCGTCCGCTCCAGCCCCGGCGCCGGCGGCGCCCAGCCGGGCGTGGGCGGCGGCACCAGTGGCGGCGGCAACGGCAAGGATGGCGGCCACGGCACCGGGGTCCTCGACTCGGGCGGCGGCGGCGCCGGCTTCGGCTCCATCGGACGCAAGGGCGGCGACGCCACCTGCGGCGGTGGCTGCACCGACATCCCCGGCGGCGCCGGCGGCGGCACCTACGGCGACCCCAACCAGACGCGGCTCCTCGGTGGCTCGGGCGGCGGCTCCGGCCCGCCCTGTGCTCCCGACCCGGCCGGGGCCGGCGGCGGCGCGTTGCAGATCTATTCCGGCACGTCGATCACGATCGCGGCCAGCGGCGGTATCGACGCCAGCGGTGGCGGTGGCGGCGGCGCCAACGTCTGCGGCTCGGGCATGGCGGCGACCGGAGGTGCCGGGGCCGGCGGCGGCTCCGGCGGCTCGATCTTCTTGCAGGCCCCGACGATCACCCACGCCGGAACGCTCGCGGCCAACGGCGGCGGCGGCGGCAGCGGCGTCGGCGCCGACGTCGCCTTCAACCTGGTCACCGGCAAGCCCGGCGACGATGGCGTCTTCGGCACCACCGTGGCCAGCGGGGGCGACTCGCCCGGTTCCGGCGGCGGCGCCGGCGGCGACGGTGCCGTCGACAGCGCGGCGGCCACCGCCGGGCAGGACATCAGCGACGGCAACGGCGGCGGCGGTGGTGGCGGCGTGGGCCGCATCGTCGTCATCGTGAGCAGCGGCAGCTACAACGACAACGGCAGCTCCAACAGCCCGTCCCCGGTGACCGGCAACTACTGAGGCCTACACAGGCCCAATCCATCGCGCCGGAAATCGCGCGCTCGCCCCCTGGCGAAGCGCGGCGATTTTCGTTATGAAGGGGCCTGAACCACTCAGGAGATCCCGAGAAATGGCCTACGTCGTCGCCGATCCGTGTGTGAAGTGCAAGTACACCGACTGCGTTGCGGTTTGCCCCGTAGACTGCTTCTACGAGGGCGTCAACTCGCTTGCCATCAACCCGGACGAGTGCATCGACTGCGGTGCCTGTGAGCCGGAGTGCCCGACGACGGCCATCTTCGAAGAGGGCGACCTGCCGGACAAGTGGTCGGTCTGGACCGAGATGAACGCCGTGCTGTCCGGCGCCAAGACTCCCGACGCGGCCAACACCGAAGGCTGGCCGCAGCAGCTGACCGACGCGGTGCAGGGCAGCGGCTGGGAGCCGTGGCCGAACATCACCGAGCAGCGCGAAGCGCTGCCGGGTGCCGACGACATGGCCAGCGTCGAGAACAAGATCGGCGACCTGGATCCGCGCGGCGGCCAGGGCTGATAGCCACATACGTTTCCCGACACGCGAGGGTGGCCACCGGTCACCCTCGTTTGCGTTCCGGGCTGTGGACGAACGCGGCGCAACGGCTGTCGAGTTCGTCCACATGCCAGGTCGTGCCATACTGGATGTATCGGGGGTTCGCGGGGATAGCGCCGTGGCATCGCACTTGCTGCATAGTCGCGTGCCGGCCCGCGCCGGTCATGACCTCGTTTACTAAAGGAGCACACCGGATGACGCTGACCTCGCCCAGACTGATCCTCGCCACCCTCGCCGCCGCCGCCGCGCTGACCTCGGCCGGTGTCGCCGCCGCGCAGCCGCAAAAGCCCCACCACCTGCCGGAGCGCGGCGGGCTGCTGTTCGGCTTCGGCATCGGCGGCGGACAGATGAGCTGCCAGAGCGATCAGAGCGACATCTGCAACGCCACCATCGACGGCGCGGGCAGCTTCGACGTCCACATCGGCGGCATGATCTCGCCACGGCTGGCGCTGATGGGCGACGCCTGGGTCATGTACCACACCGAGAACAACGTCACGATCACCCACGCCATCACCACGCTGGCGGCTCAGTACTGGCTGGCGCCGCGCCTGTGGCTCAAGGGTGGCGTCGGTGGCGCGGTCGCGCGCGCCCACTACCGCGGCGTGCTGCTGAACATCAGCGACCGCACCGACTCGGTGCCGGGCATCATGGGCGCCGTCGGCTACGAGCTTCTGGTCGGCAGGAAATTCGCCATGGACGTGCAGCTGAAGGGCGGAACCGGCTTCTACAAAGACAATCAGGTTCGCGCAAAAAACGCGGCATTGATCGTCGGATTCAACTGGTACTAACAGGGTCTGAGCCCGCCCGACGACACGATCTCGCTCCACATCGACGCCGACTGGCGCGAGCGGGCGACGCTGCGCGACGGGCGGGTGGTGACCCTGCGCCTGGGACGCAGGAGTGACCGCGATCTTCTGCGCCGCGGCTTCGAGCGGCTGTCACCCGAGTCGCGCTACCGGCGCTTCTTCACCGCCAAGGTCGACCTCAGCGAGGCCGAGCTCGACTACCTGACCGACATCGACCAGTACGACCACGTCGCCATCGGCGCGTTCGAGGAGCGTCCCGACGGCAACGAGGACGGTCTCGGCGTGGCCCGCTTCGTTCGCGACGCGAACCATCCCGACGCCGCCGAGGCGGCCATCGCCGTGGTCGACGACGCGCAGGGGCTGGGCTTGGGCAGCTTGCTGTTCCAGCGGCTCATCGCGGCGGCACGGGAGCGGGGTATCACTCGCTTCTGCTCGTACGTCCTGGGCACCAACCGGCCGATGCAGGAGATGCTGCGCGAGCTGGCCGGGCCGTCGCGGTCGCGGGTGGACGACGGCGTGGTCTACATCGAGACCGTGCTGCCCGACCTCGGCCCCGAGCACCCGGTGTCGGAACCGCCGCGCGAATCTCCCGGCTATCATCTGCTGCGCAAGGCGGCAGAGGGACTGCTGCAGATCGCCAGCCTGGGGACGCGCGGGGGGAGGTATGGATGAAACCATGGGTGATCGTCGCGCTGGTCGCGGCGGCGTGTAGCGGACACGAGAGCAAGAAGCAGCCGGAGCAGAAGCCGGCGGCGGCGCCGACCGAGGTGAGCGCGCCCGCGGCGCCTCCGGCCGCCGCGGAGCCAGCAAAGAAGCCAGCGGCGCGGAAGCCGAAGCCGCCGTCGCCAGAGGCACTGGCCGCGTACCGCAAGCACCTGTCGCGCGGGCGCAAGCTGGCCGCGAAGAAAGAGTGGAAGAAGGCCGCCGGCGAGCTCGAGGCGGCGCTGAAGGCGATCCCCAACGACGGCCGCGCGCTCAGCGAGCTCGGCTGGGTGGCGTTCCAGGCCGGCGACTACGACCGGGCGCGCGCGGTCAACGCCGCGTCGGTCAAGTACGCCGCCGGGGCCAGGGTCAAAGCGGCCAGCCTGTACAACCTGGGCCGCGTCGCCGAGGCCCAGGGCAAACAGAAAGAGGCGGCCGAGCATTACCGCGAATCGCTGCGCCTGCGCCCGGGCAACAAGGTAGTCGTCAAGCGGCTGGCGCACCTCGGCGAGGACGCGCCGGAGGTGGGCGACTTCGACGGCAAGGTGTCGTCGGAGTGCAACGCCCCCGTGCCGCGCGGCGCGTTGTGCAGCTGCGAGTCGAGCGCGCTGGGCACGGAGGACGACGAGACCACGGGCTACGAGTGCTACGTCGCCGACACCACGTTGCCCGGCTTCGCCCTGGTCAGCGCCTCGGGGAGCGCCGGGAACGACGACTTCAACAGCACCGACCTGGCGATGAAGCTCCCGGACGGCAGCTGGAAGCTGGCCGCGTCGCTGACCTCCGGCTACGGCGGCCGTGGTCACACCGAGCAGTGGAATGTGACCAAGCTGGAGAAGCGAAAGGTCGGCGCCCGACAGATCCTGTGGGTCGAGGTCTGGTCGTCGATCCAGGACATGTCGTACGACACCGCGCACGACTACGAAGAGGATATTACGTACGTGATCATCTGCACCCTGCCGACGTGACCTGTGGCAGCCGCTTCCCGGTCAAGGGAAGCTTCTCCGACGTACCGTTCGACGTCGACAACGGCGAGCCGATCGGCAAGATGGAGAGCTGGGGCTTCGACGCCGAGCTGACGCTGGCGGCAGACGGCAAGGCGACGCTGCGACTGGTGTCGGGACAGCGGGCCAACGTCGAGGGCTTCCTCGGCACCCACCCGATCTGGTAGCTCAGCCGCTGCAGATCTCGAGACAGAAGTCCATCTGATCGGCCGGGCACTGGGGCACCAGCACGAGCGAGTCTTCTGCCTTGACGTTGCCGGCCTCGTCGGTGAGGCGAACCGTGTACTTGATCTGCTCGCCCCACACTTTGACTCCGATCGGCGTCGGGCACATGAACGCCGGCGACGCCGTCGGGCTCTCCCACCAGTCGGACATGGCGTCCTCGGGGACCTCCATCACCTGCTGCGGGCTGCGCAGCACCAGCACGTCGTCGGCGACCCGCCGGGCTTCGCGTTCGACGTAGAGCCGGCCGTCGGTGTTCTCCACGCGGACGTTGATCCAGACGTGGAAGCCACCCTGGGCGCCGGGGACCAGGTCGACAGTGTCGCCGTCGGCGTGGTCGACGAAGCCGGTGCCGTCGAGTTGAGCGCCGCCGACCCACAGCTCGCCCGCAGGCGGATGACCCCCGCCGTCAACGCCGCCCCCGCTGCCCGCACCGTCGGTGCAGGCAGGGAGGAGCAGCGCGAGCGCGAAGCCGAGGCTGTAAGTCGAGCGGCGCACGGGTCTAGAGTGGCGATCGGTTTGCGGCGCGAAGCGAAATCACGTAGATGCGAGCAGGGCAAGGAGCGAAGAAGGAGTTGGGTGGGCCCCAGCGACTGATGAGCGACGCCGCCATGCGACGCAGATATGCGATTTGGCGAGCGTTCGTAAACCGATCGGCGCTCTAGCTGCGCCGGCGCCGGCGCCGGGCGACGATCAACCCCAGACCCAGCAGGCCGAGACCGGCCAGGCCACCACCGGCAGCGGAGCCCGCCTGGCAACCGAAGGTGCCGTCGTCACCCAGCGCCTTGCGGATCTCGTCGCTGCGGTCGCGCACCACCACGGGCGGCCCCTCCTCGCGGAGGACCTCGGTGTAGCGCGACGGCGGCATCGGCGTGTCGATCCACGGGTTGTCGGAGGTGCCGTTGGGCAGCGACAGATCCCAGCCGTCCTCGGTGATGAGGCGCGCCGGCGTGGTCGTCGGGTCGGTGTACTCGCCCCAGGCGCCGCAGTAGTAGATCAGCCGGCCGCTGTGCACGTTCGACACCTCGGGCAGGTCCGGGTTGAAGCTGAAGACCGGGTCGCGAACCATCTCGGACGGATCCAGCGTGGTGAACATGCGGGTCAGGTACGAGTGGTCCTTGAACATCTTGGCCGCGTCGAGGGTCGGCTGGACGATGCGCTGGTCGATCTCGGCGGCGGTCGCCACCGGGTCGAAGGTGACGTCGAGGTCGCCAAACTTGTCCGGGTACTGATCCTTGTACCAGCCCAGGTAGTAGCCGATGTTGGTGTAGTAGTCGTTGGGCTCGACGCCGTCTGCGGTGAGCTCGGCGGGCACCGGCAGCTCGCGCTCGAGGATGGCCAGCAGCGGGCTGGAGAACTGGACGCCGAAGGTCGGCGGCTGGTTGGACTGCACCCCGTAGCCGTAGTTGACCAGGTACTGCACGAACGACACTGCGTCGGCCTGCTGCGCCAGCTCGTTGACGTCACCGAAGCGCCAGTCGTAGTCGAGGATGCCCTGCATGATCGAGCTGGTGCCGGCGTACTCGGTGACGAACGAGCGGCCGCCCTCGGCGTCGTTGACCGCGTCGCTGATGACCTTGACGTAGTTGGCGCCGGCGTTGATCCAGTCGATCTTGGCGTCGTTGATCTGAGTGTTGTTGAAGTTGCGCGGAATGGCGCGGTCCGCACCCACCACCCAGACCATCACGCCCATGTCCGGATCGGCGGCGACGCTGGTCAGGACCAGTGGGATCATCGGCAGCTCCGAGCGGTAGCGGACGACGACCGGCTGGATGTCGCCGACCTCGTTGCCCTTGCGCAGCTTCAGCGCCAGGAAGAACGCGCCGGGGCGGATGTACGGATCGACCGCGGAGTCGGTGCCGGCGGGAACGTAGAAGTTGTTGTCCGACAGCCAGGTGAGCATCGGCTCCTTGGAGTCGGCCTTGAGCACGGCGTAGTCGAACGGACCGACCGACGCCTGCAGGACCAGCGGCGAGCCGCCCGGATCGTTCGGATCCTGACTGCTGTCACCGGAGGTCGGCGACGCGCCGCCGAAGCCGCCGCCGTTGCGCGCCGGGTCGAACGGGCAGTTGCCGACGTACTCGCGGTCGAGGCGGTACTTGGGCTGGGTCTGGGCGATCAGCTGGGCGAACAGCTCGTCGGTGCCCAGCTGCAGCGGCTCCGGCTCTGACGGCAGCGGCAGCAGCCAGCCGAACTCCTCGGCCGGGCCCTTGTACTGGATCTGGATGTGCGAGGTGACCACGCCACCCTGCATGCCGAACACGATCCGCTCACCGGCCTGGACGACCGGCACGGTCGGGTCGGGCGGGGTGAAGCAGCCGCAGGCCTCGGCCCGCGGGGTGTGGTGCAGATAGACGGCGCCGGCGATGGAAGTCGCGGCGGCCATCACCGAGAGGCGACGAATCATGGTGCTGGAGGACATGAGGGCTCCCTTGTTTCCCGTAGGACCAGGGGACTAGCAAGCCGGGGTCCAGCGACAACCACCCGGAATCGCAGGGACCACATCTCAGACTTCTGAGGGGTCCCTCGGAAAGCCACGACCCGATGTGGCACAGCGCCGGGTCCGGATGCACCTGGGCAATCCTTTCGCGAAGCGGGCGCGGGTCTACGATCCGGAACAGGGACCAGCCGCCTTGGCGGCCAGCCAGAGGTCGATCCGGCCGAGGTCGGGCTACGCCGCCGCGACGTGGACGCCATCACCAACGTGGTGCTGATGGCGGCCGAGGTCGGGCTACGCCGCCGCGACGTGGACGCCATCACCAACGTGGTGCTGATGGCCGATCCCGAGCCCGACATCACGGTCAGCCTGATGACCACCGGCAAGCCGTTCGTCGCCCCCGGCGTGCTGCGCTGGCTGTCGCTCTTGCAGCGCACCGGCCGGCGGATGCCGCGCGACTGGGGACGGTGATACCCTCGGCGACATGGGGGCACCGGCCTTCGACCGCGCGCGGGTGACGCTGCGCCCGCTGTCCGAACAGGACGTCGACCACATCCTCGGCTGGGTCAACGACCGCGACGTGGTCGGCAACCTGGCGTCGTTCTCGGGCAAGCCGTTCACCCGCAAGGACGAGCTGGGCTATGTCCGCGCCATGCAGGCGTCAAAGGTCGACCGGGTCTACACCGTGCTCGCCGCCGGCAACGGCCGCTACCTGGGCCAGGTCGGCATCCACCAGATCTTCTGGCGCTCGCGGGTCGGCCGGCTGTCGGCGATCATCGGCAACAAGAGCGAATGGGGCAAAGGTTACGGCAGCGCGGCGATCGCGTCGCTGCTCGACGTCGCCTTTGGCGCCGAGCAGCTGCACAAGGTCTGGCTGATGGTCTTCTCGACCAACCAGCGGTCGCTGCGCACCTACTCCCGGCTGGGCTTCCAGGTGGAAGGCACGCTGCGCGAGGAGTACTTCCACGAGGAAGCCTGGCGCGACATGGTGCGCATGAGCATGCTCGCCAGCGAGTGGCCTACAGCGGCCGGCCGGTGAGCTCGAAGGTCGAGCTCTGCGCCCAGCCGCGCACCATGAGGTGCAGCGGCGCCGGCGTCGGCAACTCGACCCGGCAGGTCTCGTTGGAGCCGGTCTTGAACGGGCGGCAGTCGAAGGTCTGCGTGGTCGGCGCGTCGCCGATTCGGACGTAGAGGTCGGCATCCGAAGTGCCGGTCATGGCGAACTCGTAGCTGCCGGCGGCCAGCGTCGGGGTCTCCCAGCGCTGCTCCTGGCCCTCGGTGACCGAGCCGGACTCCGACAGACCGTCCCACGCCACCGGCGGATCGGTCGGCCCGCCGCCGTCCATGCCCGGCACGTAGACGTTGTCCTGCTCGCCCGACACCAACACGATCTGCGACCGGTCGACCCGCTCGAAGATCTGCTCGTACGTCTGCGGCCGGGCGTAGCCGAGTAGCGCGTGGATGAGCGCCATCGACGCCTTGGGCATGTTGCTGAAGTAGGACGGCATCGCGTTGGTGACGATGTCGACGTACTTGGTGCCGGTCGGGTCGTCGGTGTTGATCCGCGCGTGGGAGTCGTACAGCGCGGCGTCGACGTAGGCGTAGGTGTCGCAGCCGTTGACGAAGATGATCGCGTACTGTCCGGCGGTCCAGTTGCCTTTGCGCGCCAGGGCGCGGATGTTGGCGCCCAGGCCGGCGTGGCCGTTGTAGATGATCAGGTCGGCGCGGGTGGACAGCTCCTCGTAGCGGGCGTCGAAGTCGGCGCCGGCGGTGCGCACGTTGTCGACCAGCATGGCGACCACCTCGATCGACTTGCCGCCGCCGATGTCGGCGCGGAAGCCGAGCTCCGGGTGCTCGATGCCGGGCGCCGACGGAATCTCGGCCGGCTCGGTGACCAGGTCGTAGGCCCCCAGCTCGCGCTTCACGCTGCGGGCGAACTGGTTGTAGCCGCTGATGCCGGCGTCACTGCTGGCGGAGGCGCCATCCTCGTACTTGCCGAAGACCGCGACCACGCGGAAGACATCGTCCTCCCACACCTTGTGATACTCGGGGTACTTGCCGGTGGTGTTGATGTCCGACAGCGTCACCGCCGCGTCGATCGACACCACGTCCGCGTCGGCCAGGTGACAACCGGAGCGATTGGGCCGGTAGTAGTACCACATGCTCCCCGATGTCACGTCGTGGGCGCCCCAGTCGACGCAGTCGTGCTTGTACTTGTCGGTGAACGCCTGCTGGCCGCTGTAGCTGACGTCGACCGGCAGCCGCAGCGTGTAGCTCGCGGGGTAATGCTCCTTGTCGCCCCAGGCGACCGGCAGGACCGCGTGGTAGCTGACCCGGGTCTTGTCGCCGTCGGCCGTCGTGGTGATGTTGGTGAGCTCGAGCTTGTCGAGGCGCCCGACCGCGCGCTCGCCGTTGAGATGGCCGATGGTGTAGAGGAGCTGATCCTCGATCTGGCTCCCGGCATTCCAGCTCGAGCTGGTGAGCAGCTCACCGTCGAAGGTGAAGTTGACGAAGACGGCCTCGGCGCTGACGTCGTCTTTGCCGTAGCCGACCTTGGTGCGATCGCCGGCGCCGACGTCGACCGTCGGCCCGTTGACGCAGCCAGTCATGAGGAGGGAGGCCAGGAGCGGGGGCAGGAGGCGGGAGGGGTTCATCGAAAACCTCTCCGAGCAGGTTGCATGCCACCTGAGGTCGCCCTACGTTCCGCGTACTTGCGCCGGTGGCGGGCGGCTAGTGCAGTTGCCGTTTCCGGCCACTCGAGTTGGTGCAAGAGAGCGGAGGTTCTCATGGGTGCGTTCGAGCTGATGGCCCAACACCACTACGGTGAGGTTCATCTCAAGCGGGATCAGGCCAGCGGACTGCAGGCGATCATCGCCATTCACGACACGACCCTGGGCCCGGCCCTGGGCGGCTGCCGGTTCATCCACTACGACAACGAGGAGGCGGCGCTGCTCGACGCGCTGCGCCTGGCCCGCGGCATGACCTACAAGGCGGCGCTGGCCGGCCTCGACCACGGCGGCGGCAAGGCGGTGCTGATCCGGCCGCGGACCAGGTTCTCGCGCACCGATCTGTTCACCGCCTTCGGCCGCTTCGTCGACGACCTGCGCGGCCACTACATCACCGCCGAGGACAGCGGCACCAGCATCGAGGACATGGAGGTGATCCGCTCGGCGACCCAGTGGGTCACCGGCGTCGATCCATCCCACGGCGGCGGCGGCGATCCGTCGCCGTTCACCGCGCTGGGCGTGCGCCGCGGCATCGAAGCGTGCGTCAAGCATCGCCTGGGCCGCGACAACCTCGAGGAGATCCACGTCGCCATCCAGGGCGTCGGCCACGTCGGCTACCACCTGTGCAAGGAGCTCCACGCCCAGGGCGCGCGCCTCACCGTCGCCGACATCGACCCGCTCAAGTCCGAGCGTGCCGAGCGCGAGTTCGAGGCCACGGCGGTGCCGCTCGAGCAGATCTTCGCCGTCGACTGCGACGTCTTCGCGCCGTGCGCGCTGGGCAGTGCGCTCAACCCCGACACGGTGCCGCAGCTGCGCTGCTCCATCGTCGCCGGCGCGGCCAACAACCAGCTGTCCGAGAGCAGCATCGGCGCCGACCTCATGCAGCGCGGCATCCTCTACGCCCCCGACTACGCCATCAACGCCGGCGGCCTGGTCAACGTCGCGCAAGAGGTAGTCGGCTACGACGCCGGCAAGTCGCGCGCCCGCACGCTGAAGATCTACGACACCATCCTCGAGATCGCCCAGCGCGCGGTCAAGGCCGAGGCGCCGACGAATATCGTCGCCAACAAGATGGTCGAAGAGCGGCTGGCCAAGGCCCGCGCCGCCCGCGGACTGTAAACACAAACGCCTGGATCGGGAGCCAAATTTCGCCGCCCCTCCTGGGTGAGGGCGGACGAAATTCGGCTGCTTTCCAGGCGTGTGCGTTTGTTCTCTACCATTGCTGCTTTTCCCCCATGCCGCATTGTCAATGCGGCATGGTTTGGTCCGGGCGCTTGCCGATGGTGAACGGAGCCATGCCGACCAGCCATGCGGTCGGCATCGGCTTCGCCCGCCAGTCGGTGTCGCCGCGCACGGTGATCTTCTTCAGCGCGGCGACGCCGCCGTAGTAGCGTGCGGCGACGGCGGCGATGGCCGGCGGCATGCGCGCGCCGACCTCGGCCTCGAGGGCGTCGGAATCGGCCAGGCCGAACAGCTGAGCGCCGACATAGTCGGCGTAGCAGCCGTTCTTCGACGCGATCAGATACGGGCCGCCGGCCAGCGGCGCGACCCGGGCGAAGCCGTCACCCTGCATCGCCGGGTAGCCGTCGAGGATCACCAGGTCGGGTGTCAGCGCGCCGTACAGATC
>Ga0114931_10006331_pt1 | contig 14558 bp, 13 predicted proteins | sample 2SBtaG_FD_89579 | JGI IMG/M metagenome (GOLD analysis project Ga0114931, IMG submission 89579) | Deep subsurface microbial communities from Kolumbo volcano to uncover new lineages of life (NeLLi) - 2SBTROV14_V59a metaG | ecosystem: Environmental > Aquatic > Marine > Volcanic | place: Kolumbo...
GATGTGCTCAGCGATGCCGAGACCGAAATTCCCGGCGCGGTTTTCCTGCCCAAGCCGTTTTCGCTGACCGAGCTGACCGATACCGTGTGCCGCCAGATCCCGCCCTGACCCGGTCGGTCCGCGCCCTACTGCTCAATCGGCCGCCTGTGCGGTATAGGCGCCGCCCGCGCCGATGCTGTCATAAAGCGCGAAATCGGCGGGACATTTCCGGCGCAGGATCTGCTCGGTCTGCGCCGACAGTGCCAGATCCATCGCCGGAGAGACATTCATCCGCCCGGTCTCGACCCGGATGCCCAGCCTATCCTCGAGAAAACGCCTGAGCCCCGCCTGATCCTCGTAGCGGAAGACATGCGTGGCGCGGGTCCCGTTGCGTTGCGGTTCAAGAAATTTGGCCTGCGACCCGACATTGGCAAAGGCCGGCCGGTCGCCCGCGGCATAAGCGCGCACGAAGGCGTCGAAACTTACCCCGTGCGTGCCGGTGGCATGGCCCTCGAGGGACGGGCGCCGGCGGTAACGATACCAGCTGCCCAGCCAGTCGATGGGGTCGCGCATCACCGCCAGCACGGCGAGATCATCGGAGATGAATTTCTCCAGCATCGGTCGGAAAAAGCGGTTGTAGCGAAAGACCGGTGCATGCTTGAGCTCGGGCGGCGCGCGCACGATCATGCTCGCATGCGCCTCCAGCGCCGCCTGCCAGGCGGTGGTCCCGGTTTTCGGCACCGACAAGAACACCAGCCTTGCCTTTGAAAATACCAGCATTCCCGCCGCCTGCCTTGATCGCCCCAGAATTTGACGCTCGCCTGTAAACTACTCCTTAACCAATCCGGGAAAAAGTGGAGATGGCGACAAATATCTTGAAATGTTCCGTAACCGGCGGCATAAGAGAAGGAACATTACGAGAACAACAGAGACGATGGACGCCCGCCACAGGGTGTGAAATAAGGGAACGGATGACATGGCAACGGCAGATCTCTTGACGATGGATTCCAGGAAAAAAGCGGACAAGCAAAAGGCGCTCGACAGCGCGCTTGCGCAGATCGAACGTCAGTTCGGCAAGGGCTCGATCATGAAGCTCGGCGGCGACAACCCAGTGACCGATATCGAGTCGACCTCGACCGGATCGCTGGGGCTCGACATCGCGCTCGGCATCGGCGGCCTGCCCAAGGGCCGCATCGTCGAGATCTACGGCCCCGAAAGTTCCGGCAAGACCACCTTGACCCTGCATTGCGTGGCCGAGGAACAGAAGAAGGGCGGGATTTGTGCCTTCGTCGATGCCGAGCACGCGCTCGATCCCATCTATGCCCGCAAGCTCGGCGTCGATCTCGACGAGTTGCTGATCAGCCAGCCCGACACCGGCGAACAATCGCTGGAAATCGTCGATACGCTGGTGCGCTCGGGCGCGGTCAGCATGGTGGTGGTCGATTCGGTCGCCGCGCTGACCCCGAAATCCGAACTCGAGGGCGACATGGGCGACAGCAGCGTCGGCGTTCAGGCGCGGCTGATGAGCCAGGCGATGCGCAAGCTCACCGGCTCGATCAGCCGCAGCAAGTGCACGGTCATCTTCATCAACCAGATCCGCATGAAGATCGGGGTGATGTTCGGCAGCCCGGAAACCACCACCGGCGGCAATGCGCTCAAGTTCTACAGTTCGGTGCGGCTCGATATCCGCCGCATCGGGGCGGTCAAGGACCGTGACGAAGTGGTCGGCAACGCCACCCGCGTCAAGGTGGTCAAGAACAAGGTCGCGCCGCCCTTCAAGGAGGTCGAATTCGACATCATGTATGGCGAAGGCATCTCCAAGACCGGCGAATTGCTCGATCTCGGCGTCAAGGCCGGCGTGGTCGAGAAATCCGGCAGCTGGTTCAGCTATGGCGACGAGCGAATCGGACAGGGCCGCGAAAACGCCAAGCGCTTCCTCAAGGACAATTCCGAGACCGCGCTGGAGATCGAGGACCGGATTCGCGCCGCCCACGGGCTCGATTTCGACCGCCCTGCAAAGGCCGGCACAGAGGGCGACGGGGTTCTCGAAGCCTGAAGCGCGGCACGGCGCGGGATCAGGCGGCGGCGGGGGCACGCATCTTGCGGCTCTTGCGAGGGGCATGCGACGGGCGGTGGACACCGGGCCGGGACACCGATACATCACCGGTATCGGCAGCATGCCTGCCATTTCCCGATGCCAAACGGACCCCAGATGCCGACACTCAACGAAATCCGCGCAACCTTTCTCGATTTTTTCGAGCGCAACGATCACCGGATCGTTGCCTCCTCGCCGCTGGTGCCGCGCAACGACCCGACATTGATGTTCACCAATTCGGGGATGGTGCAGTTCAAGAACCTCTTTACCGGGGTCGAACACCGCGATTACACCCGCGCCGCGACCAGCCAGAAATGCGTCCGCGCCGGCGGCAAGCACAACGATCTCGACAATGTCGGCTATACCGCGCGCCACCACACCTTTTTCGAGATGCTGGGGAATTTCAGCTTCGGCGACTATTTCAAGGACCGCGCGATTCCCTATGCGTGGGACCTGCTGACGGGCGAATTCGGGCTCGACCGCGAGCGGCTTCTGGTCACCGTCTATCACACCGATGACGAGGCGGCCGAAATCTGGAAGAAGCATGCCGGGCTGCCCGACGAGCGGATCATCCGGATTGCCACCGATGACAATTTCTGGTCGATGGGGGCCACCGGCCCGTGCGGGCCGTGCTCGGAGATTTTCTATGATCACGGGCCGGAAATTCCCGGCGGCCCGCCGGGCAGCGCCGACGAGGATGGCGACCGCTTCATCGAGATCTGGAACCTCGTCTTCATGCAGAACGAGCGTTTTGAGGATGGCAGCATGCGCGCCCTCGACATGCAGTCGATCGACACCGGCATGGGGCTCGAGCGGATCGGCGCCGTGTTGCAGGGCAAGCACGACAATTACGACACCGACCTGATGCGCGCGCTGATCGAGGCAAGCGCCCATGTCACCGGGCGTGACCCCGACGGGCCCGGCAATGTCCATCACCGGGTGATTGCCGATCACCTGCGCTCGACGTCCTTTCTGATCGCCGACGGGGTGATGCCGAGCAACGAGGGGCGCGGGTATGTGCTGCGCCGGATCATGCGCCGCGCGATGCGCCATGCGCATCTTCTGGGGGCGCAGGATCCGGTCATGTATCGGCTGGTCCCCGCTCTTGTCGCGCTGATGGGTCAGGCATTTTCCGAGCTCGGCCGCGCGCAACCGTTGATCGAGGAGACGCTCCGGCTCGAGGAAACACGCTTCAAGCAGACGCTCGAACGCGGTTTGCGCCTGCTCGACGAGGAGTTGGAAAAACTGCCCGAGGGCGCCCCGCTGCCAGGCGAGGCGGCGTTCCGGCTCTATGACACCTATGGGTTTCCGCTCGACCTCACCCAGGATGCGCTGCGTGAGAAGGGCCGCGCCGTCGATGTCGCCGGGTTCGACGCCGCGATGGCCGCGCAGAAGGCCAAGGCGCGCGCCGCATGGGCGGGCTCGGGCGAGATGGCCGATCAGGCGATCTGGTTCGATATCGCCGAGGACTCGGGAAGCAGCGAATTCCTCGGCTATGACACCGAGACGGCGGAAGGCCAGATCACCGCGCTGGTGCGTGATGGCCACCGGATCGAGCGCGCGCGCAAGGGCGAAACCGTGCAAATCGTGCTCAACCAGACGCCGTTTTATGCCGAGGCCGGCGGGCAGGTCGGCGACAGCGGAACGCTGACAACGGCCGATGGCCGGGCCCTGATCACCGACACGCGCAATATCGCTGGCGTTCATGTCTATTTTGCCGAAGTCGAAGAGGGCGAAATTGCGCTCGGTGCGGCGGCGCGTCTCGAGGTCGATCACGCGCGGCGCCGCGCCATCCGCGCCAATCACTCGGCCACGCACCTGCTCAACGAGGCTCTGCGGGAGGCACTGGGCGCGCATGTCGCGCAACGCGGCAGCCTTGTCGGGCCTGACCGGCTGCGCTTCGACTTCAGCCATTCGAAGCCCCTGAGCGAGGACGAGCGCGCCCGCATTGAAGAGCAGGTCAATGCCGTCATTCGCCAGAATGCGCCGGTCGAGACCCGAATCATGACCCCCGACGAGGCCCGCGAAATCGGCGCGCAGGCGCTTTTCGGCGAGAAATACGGTGACGAGGTGCGGGTGGTGTCGATGGGCCGGGCCGGGGACTCGGGCAAGGGGGGGCATGGCGACAGCTATTCGGTCGAGCTCTGCGGCGGCACGCATGTGCGCCAGACCGGAGATATCGGCGTTTTCGTGACCATTGGCGAGAGCGCGTCAAGCGCCGGCGTGCGCCGGATCGAGGCGCTGACCGGGGCCGAGGCCTTTCGGTACCTCAGGGATCAGGAGGCGCGCCTGGCGCAGGTGGCCGCCGAACTCAGGACGCGCCCGGAGGAGGCAGCCGAACGTGTGCACGCGCTCCTCGAGGAGCGCCGGGCGCTCAGCACCGAGGTTGCGCAACTCAGGCGCGAACTGGCGTTGGCAGGTGGCGGCAACTCGCGCGAGAGCGTTGCGCCCTGCGAGGTCGATGGGGTGAAATTTCTCGCCCAGGTGCTGAGCGGGGTGTCCGGCAAGGATCTGCCGCCGCTCATCGACGAGATGAAGGGGCGGCTGGGGTCCGGGGCGATCCTGCTGATCGCCGACACGGATGGCAAGGCGGCGGTCGCCGCCGGGGTCACGCCGGATCTGACGGGGCGCATCTCGGCCGTCGATCTGGTGCGCGCGGCGGTGGTGCCTCTGGGCGGCAAGGGCGGCGGCGGCCGCCCCGACATGGCGCAGGGGGGCGGGCGCGACAGCGCCAATGCCGCCGCCGCGATCGAGGCCGCCAAGAAGGTTCTGTCAGGAAAGGGAGAAGGCTGATGCCGGCATTGTGGATTGCGCATGTGAAGGTTACCGACGAGGACGCCTATGGCCGATACGCGGCGCTCGCGGGCCCCGCAATCGAGGCGCATGGCGGGTATTTCATCGCCCGCGGCGGGCGCTATGTGCAACTCGAGGGCAATGACCGGCCGCGCAACGTGGTGGCAAGGTTTCCTTTCGTCGAAGCGGCCGAGGCGTGTTACAAGTCACCGCAATACCAGGCGGCGCTCGACCATGCGCGCGGCGCCTCCGAGCGCGACCTTCTGATCGTCGAGACGAGCGAGTAACGCAGCTTTCGGCGCCGGCGCGGCGGGCGTGCCGCTCAGCCGGCCCTTGCCGCGCGCTTGCGTTCGTGCGGATCGAGCAGGCGCTTGCGCAGGCGAATCGCGTTGGGCGTCACCTCGACCAGCTCGTCATCGTCGATATAGGCGATCGCCTGTTCGAGGGTGAGGTTCACATGCGGGGTCAGGCGCACCGCCTCGTCGGTGCCCGAAGCGCGCACATTGGTGAGCTTCTTGCCCTTGAGCGGGTTGACCTCGAGGTCGTTCTCGCGGCTGTGCTCGCCGATGATCATCCCCTGATAGAGCTGTTCCTGCGGACCGATGAAGAGCCGGCCACGCTCTTCGAGATTCCACAGCGCATAGGCGACCGAAACGCCCGCCTCGATCGAGATCAGCACCCCGGCGCGGCGCCCCGGGATCGGGCCCTTGTGCGGCGCCCAGCTGTCGAACACACGGTTGAGAACCCCGGTGCCGCGGGTGTCGGTGAGGAACTCGCCGTGATAGCCGATGAGCCCGCGCGAGGGCACCAGCGCGATGATCCGCGTCTTGCCGCTGCCGGTGGGCTTCATCTCGGTCAATTCGCCCTTGCGCGGGCCGGTGAGCTTTTCGATCACCGCCCCGGCATGTTCGTCATCGACGTCGATGGTGACTTCCTCGATCGGTTCGCAGGTGACACCGTCGATCTCGCGCATCAGCACCTGCGGGCGCGAGATGCTGAGTTCGAACCCCTCGCGGCGCATGTTCTCGATCAGCACCCCCATCTGCAACTCGCCCCGCCCGGCGACCTCGAAGGCTTCGCCGCCGGGTGTGTCGCTGACGCGGATGGCGACGTTCGATTCGGCCTCCTTTATCAGCCGATCGCGAATCACCCGGCTCTGGACCTTCTTGCCGTCGCGTCCGGCAAGCGGTGAGTCGTTGATCCCGATGGTGATCGAGATCGTCGGCGGATCGATCGGCTGGGCGGCGAGCGGCGCCTCGACGGCGAGCGCGCAGATCGTGTCGGCGACGGTCGCCCGGGACAGGCCCGCGAGAGTGACGATGTCGCCGGCATGGGCCTCTTCGATGTCCTGATAGGTCAACCCGCGAAAGGCGCGGATGCGGCTGATCCGGCCCTGTTCGATCTTCTGGCCGGCGCGCGAGAGCACCTGCACCGTCGCTCCGGCCCTGAGCCGCCCCGATTCGACCCGCCCGGTGAGCAGGCGGCCGAGAAACGGATCGGCGCCCTGGGTGGTCACCAGCATGCGGAAATCCTCGTCAGCTCTTGCGAGCTGCCTCGGGGCGGGGACATGGTTGACGATGAGATCGAAAAGCGCCGAGAGATCGCGGCGCGGCCCATCGAGCCTGTGATCGGCCCAGCCGTTGATGCCCGAGGCATACATATGCGGAAAATCGAGCTGGTCCTCATCGGCGTCGAGGGCGGCGAAAAGGTCGAAACATTCATCGAGCGCGCGGTCGGGCTCGGCGGCGGGCTTGTCGACCTTGTTGAGCACGACGATCGGGCGCAGGCCCAGCTTGAGTGCCTTGGCGGTGACGAACTTGGTCTGCGGCATCGGCCCTTCGGCGGCATCGACCAGCAGCACGACGCCATCGACCATCGACAGGATGCGCTCGACCTCGCCGCCGAAATCGGCGTGTCCGGGGGTGTCGACGATGTTGATCCGGGTGCCCTTCCACTCGACGCTGGTTGCCTTGGCGAGGATGGTGATGCCGCGCTCGCGCTCGAGATCATTGGAATCCATCGCCCGCACATCGACGGCCTGCCCGGCGCGAAAGGCGCCCGACTGCTTGAGGAGTTCGTCGACGAGGGTGGTCTTGCCATGATCGACATGGGCGATGATCGCGATGTTGCGCAGGTCCATTCGGGGCTGTCCTTGGGGGTGTGTCGGAGGGGCCTTAGCCGGGCTGCGCGGCAATGGCCAGAGGGAAAGCGCCGGGCAGGGGCGTCCGCGGGGATGATCCGGTGGGCAAGGGGCGCGGCGTGTGGCGGCGCGCGCGGCCGTTCAGAAGGGGATTTCGTCGTCGTAATCGCGCCCCGGCGCCGCGCCACCGGGCGAATCGGCGGCAGGGCCGCCATCGGGGCCGCTGCCATAGCCACGATCGCTGCCATAGCCGCCGCTCTGTCCGCCGCTACCGTCGCCGCGGCCATCGAGGAAGGTCATTTCGCCCTTGTAGGGGCGCAGAACGATCTCGGTGGTATAGCGGTCCTGGCCGGACTGATCCTGCCATTTGCGGGTCTCGAGCTGCCCTTCGAGATAGACCTTGGAGCCCTTGTGCAGATATTGCTCGGCCAGCCGCACAAGCGCCTCGTTGAAGATCGCCACGCGATGCCATTCGGTGCGCTCGCGCCGCTCGCCGGTGTTGCGGTCCTTCCAGGTCTCGGAGGTGGCCACGGTGAGGTTGCACACCTTGCCGCCATTCTGGAACGTTCGCACCTCGGGGTCGCGGCCGAGATTGCCGATAATGATGACCTTGTTGACCGAGCCGGCCATGGCGCCCTCCTGCGGTTTGTCCGTTTCCCCGTGCTTACATCATCGCAGGGAAATGAAGGAAAGGTAAAATTTGCAAAAAATTCGGTAACAATCCGCCGATCCCGGTCGGGGTGGGCGGGGAAATCTGGAAATCGGAGGAAAGATGTGTATTCTGCGCGCGACTGAACTCGTGAACACGGGGAACGGGGGTGACGATGCGGATCGTGTCGACGATTGTGATCTGCGCCGCGTTGACGCTGCCGGTTGCGGCGCAGGCCGACATATTCGGGCTGGGCAATGGCAAGCAGGTCTTTCGTGCACAGGCCAGGGTTCTGGAAAAGCGTGCCCGTCTGGGACGCAAGGCGACGGTGAGCCTCGAGACGGGCAAGGTGATCACGCCGACCAAATGGGGCACGCCTGGCGAGGGGTATGACGGCGCCTACAAGGGGCGGTATCTGAGCATGGCCAAGGCGGCGGCGCGTCGCCATGGAGTGCCGGAGGATCTTTTTCTGCGCCTGGTGGAGCAGGAATCAGGATGGAACCCGCGGGCACGGTCGCAAAAGGGCGCGCTCGGGCTGGCGCAGCTGATGCCCGAGACCGCCGCGAGGCTGGGTGTCGACCCGCAAGACCCTTATCAGAATCTCGAGGGCGGCGCGCGCTACCTAGCCCGGCAATACCGCGCCTTCGGTTCCTGGCGGCTGGCGCTGGCGGCCTACAATGCCGGCCCCGAAGCGGTCGAGAGATATGACGGGGTGCCGCCCTACAAGGAAACCCGCAACTACGTCAGGGTGATCTGGGGAAGCTGAGCGGCGCGCAAGGTGGCGGTGGCGGCTGTGTTCGGGGGCGCTGCCCCCGTCGAGAAAATTCGCGAATTTTCTCGACTCCCCCGGGATATTTGAAGCCAGAAGACGCCCGGAAGGCAGCGCGTTCAGCCGGCAAAGCCGATCTTGTGGAGGTGGATCTCGTGTGCGGGGTGTTTTTCGGCATTGAGAAGCCCCGGCACGTGATGGTTGAAGAGCGCGCGCCAGTAGGGCTGGATGATGACGCCCTCGGCGCGCAGCAGCGTCTCGATCCGGGCCATCACGCCGCGACGGGTCGCGGGGTCACTGAGCGCCATCGCGCGCGCCAGAAGCGCGTCGAACTCGGCATTGGCAAAGCCGGTTTCATTCCAGGCCGCGCCGGAGCGATAGGCCAGCGCCAGGACCTGGACGTCGAGCGGGCGGTGGTTCCATTCGGTCGATGAGAATGGATAGCTCTTCCAGTCTTGCCAGAAGCTGCGGCCGGGCAGGAGGGTGTGACGCGCCCTGAGCCCGGCGTCGCGCAGCAGGGCGATGACCGCCTCGCCGGTGTTGCGCTGCCAGTCGTCGTCGAGCGTGATCAGCTCGTGCTCGAAATCGACCATCCCTTCGGCGCGCATCCCGGCCAGCGCGGCGCCGGGATCATAAGGCGCGGGACCGATATCGGCATAGGCGGGGTGGATTGGGCTGACATGGTGGTTGGCGGCCACCTGGCCACGCCCGTCATGGCCAAGTTCCAGGCAGATGCGGTTGTCGATGGCGAGCGCCAGGGAACGGCGGACACGGGCGCTGGCATAGGGTTGCAAAGGGCCGACACGGGCGGTCTGATTGCCGCGGATGACGATGGTGGCGGCGCTTTCGGTGCGGCTGCGCGGCCAGCCGATTTCATCCATTTCGGCGATCAAGCCGCCGACGGAGTCGTAAAGCAGGTCGATCTCGCCGGCACGGGCAGCAGCGGCCCAGTTGGAGGGGTTGGTGCCGTAGTCGAGAAATTCCACCCGATCGAGGTAGGGGCCGCCGAAGATCGCGCTCCCCCACCAGGGCCGGCTGGTGTCGCGTTCCAGCACGCAGCGCTGGCCGGCAACGATCTCGACCGGGCGGAAAGGCCCGGTGCCGATGCCATATGCGAAAGGGTCGCCGCCATCATATCCGGGATGGGTAATCGCCGCCGGGTAGTCGGAGATGTTGGCGATGAGCGCGATATCGGGGCTGCTCAGCGACAGGATGAGGGTATGCGTATCGGGCAGGGCGAGCGCATCGGCGCGCAACTGTCCGGTGGCCGGGTCGATCAGGCCGGCCAACCGGCTGGCCATCGAGTTGCCGGGCACCGTGCTGTCGCACGAGCGGGCGATGTTATGGGTGACATCGGCGGCGGTGAAGGCATCGCCATTGCTCCAGCGCACCCCGCGGCGCAGATGCAGGATATAGCGCGTTGCATCCGCATTGACTTCCCAACCTGACAGCAGCATGCCCTGAAAACTGCCGTCGCGGCGGTATTCGACGAGATATTCCAGAAAGCCGCGCGTCTGGTTGCCGAGTTCGGACCAGTCATAAGTGCGCGGATCCTTCGGCGGCTTGACGCTTTGCTGAATGCGCAAGGTGCCGCCCGGCACCGGATGCGCCTGCGCCCGCGCCGGGGCCGGCAGCCAGAAGCCCCCGAGCGCGGCCGCCGCAGAGGCCGAGAGGCCGAGCCCGGTGGCCCGGCTGAGGAAGTCGCGGCGATTGATCAGACCCTGGCGGAACTCTGCGGCAAGGGCCGGCAGGGCCGGGTGAGAACGGTGCGGAAAAAGGCGCCGAGAGACCATGCAACCCCCTGCCTGCGAAGATGCCCCATTCTGGCGGGTCCGGGAGCAGGCCGCAAGCCGCAAGCCGCGCGATGGCGCAGTCAGCCCCGTGTGCCGCCGGCCCTGGCGCCCGAACGCCGGCGCAGCGCTGTGGGGCTGTGCCCGGTGTGATGCAGCACGAATCGTGAAAAATAGGCGGCGCTGCGAAACCCGAGCACGGAAGCGATTCGGTTGGCGGGGTGATCGCCGGTTTCGAGCAACTCGCGCGCGGCATGAACGACGCGCCGGGTAAGCAGGTCGGAGGCGGTCATCCCGGCGCTGGCCCGGCAGGCGCGGGTGAGATGGGTGGGGGTCACGCCGAGTGCGGCGGCATAGGCCGACATCGGCTTGCCGGTGGCGTAATCGCGCTCCACGAGCGCCGCATAGGCCATCGTCAGCCGGTGTGCGGCGGTCATCTCCAGACGCTCCTCGCCATCGTCGATGATCGCCCGGCGCAGCCAGACGGTGAGAAGCGAGGCATGCGCATCGAGCGCCTCGTCGGCAAAGGCGCGGTTGCTGTTCTGCTCGCGCTGCATCATTTCGAGGATCGCGGTCAGCTCCGCCTGCGGGCGCACGTCGCGGATGCGCAGCACCATCGGCTCATCGGGCATCAGCACCGGGCCGCCGGCGGGCACGGTGCAGACGCTGCCAAAGCCCTGCTTGCCCATCTGAAGGGCAAAAAGCGTGCCGGCGGGAATGCACAGCGCGGTGTGCACGCCAACGCCGCGCAGAACCCCCTCGACCAGACAGCGCCCCTGGCCGCGGGTGATCCAGACGAGCGCATGGCGCGGGCTGCTGTGCGGCAGTTCCGCGCGCCATGTGCCGGCGCCCGTCCACTGGGCGATGGTCATGATTCGGGCGTGCTGGGACAATCAGAACCTGCCTTGGGGGTTGGTTGCAATTTGAATATTTATGGCAGCGAAACCGCGAAATACAAACCAAAGTTGCCGGAAAATCTAAATGTCCTGTGCCAAAATCCGCTGCCAGCCCTGCATCCGGGCGCGAAACCAGGTTCGCTGGCGCTTGGCGAATTGCCGCGTCCTGGTGATCATCGCCTGGCGCAGCGCGTCGCGCGTCATCTCGCCGCGCAGATGGGCGATCAGCTCGCCCGCGCCGATCGCCTTGGCCGAGGGCAGCGACGGCGACCATGAGCCGAGATTGGCGCGCGCCTCCTCGAGCACGCCGCCCTCGAGCATCGCATCGACCCGCGCGGCGATGCGCGGATCAAGCCAGGCGGGCGGGGCCCCGATCAGGATCCGCGCGCAGCTTGCGGGCTCCAGCAGCGGCGGCGGCGTCGCGTCCTGCCAGGCAATGATCGGGCGTCCGGTGGCGCGCTGCACCTCCCAGGCGCGCTGCACGCGGCGCGGGTTGCGGCGGTCGATGCGGGCCAGCGTCGCGGCGTCGAGATCGGCCAGCAGGCCGGCCGGTCCGCGCGCGCGCATGAGCGTCTCTGCCTCGGCGCGGATCTCCGGCGGGATCGGCGGGATCCCGGCCAGCCCCTCGGTGAGGGCGGAGAAATAAAGTCCGGTGCCGCCGACGATCACCGGGCGCAGCGGCCCGCGGAGCAACGGCGCCACCTCGCGCAGCCAGCGGCCGACCGAATAGGCGTCATCATGGGGGACATGGCCGTAAAGCCGGTGCGGCAGGCGCGCCTCATCCGCAGGCGTGGGGCGGGCGGTCAGGATGCGCCAGTTGGCATGGACCTGGATCGCGTCGGCATTGACGATCACCCCGCCCGCTTCTTCGACGATGCGCATCGCCAGCGCCGATTTTCCCGATGCCGTCGGCCCGGCGATCAGCACCGGCTTTTGCGGGGCAATATCATGGATGCGCGACAGGGGCATGGCGGGGCCGGGCGGTTTGTTGCGGGCGGAGGCGGGCTTATTCGGCCACGGGCGGGTTTGAGTGATTGAACCTGCCCGGCTTTTGCGACATTTTGCCCGCGATGGCCAGCCCGGCGCAGACGGAGCCCCCGATGTCAGACACCCCACCCGCGAAGACGACCTTTCACCGCGTGATGCTCAAGATTTCGGGCGGGGCGCTGATGGGGGATGCCGCCTATGGCCTCGACCCGCCGACCGTGGAGCGGATCGCGCGCGAGGTCAAATCGGTGCATGATCTCGGCGTCGAGGTCTGCATGGTGATCGGCGGCGGCAATATCTTTCGCGGGTTGCAAGGCAGCGCGCAGGGGATGGAGCGGACCACCGCCGACTACATGGGAATGCTGGCCACGGTGATGAACGCGCTGGCGATGCAGAGCACGCTGGAGGGTCTGGGTGTCTTTACCCGGGTGATCAGCGCCATCCGCATGGACGAGATCGCCGAGCCCTATATCCGCCGCCGTGCCGTGCGCCACCTGGAGAAGAAGCGCGTCTGCATCTTTGCCGCCGGCACCGGCAACCCCTATTTCACCACCGACACCGCCGCCACGCTGCGCGCCAACGAGATGAACTGCGAGGCGATCTTCAAGGGCACCAAGGTCGACGGGGTCTATGACATGGACCCGGTTCTGCACAAGGGGGCGAAACGCTACGACGAGGTGAGCTATGACGAGGTGCTGGCGCGACATCTGAAGGTGATGGACGCCTCGGCGATCGCGCTGGCGCGCGACAACAACCTGCCGATCATCGTCTTTTCGCTCGACGAACCGGGCGGCTTTCGCAGTATCCTGGCCGGCAACGGCACCTATACAAGGGTGCATGGCGAGCGCTAAACAGGGCACGAAAAGCCCCCCAGGGAGGAAAGAAGGCCATGGCCGATGATTTCGAACTCGACACCAAGGATCTGGAACGCCGGATGGACGGGGCGATGCAAGCGCTCAGGACCGAATTTGCCTCGCTCAGGACCGGGCGCGCCTCGGCGAGCATGCTCGAGCCGGTGATGGTCGAGGCCTATGGGCAAATGACCCCGATCAACCAGGTCGGCACCGTCAACGTGCCCGAGCCGCGGATGGTGACGGTGAACGTCTGGGACAGGAGCCTTGTCGGCAAGGTCGAAAAGGCGATCCGCGATTCGGGTCTCGGCATCAACCCGCAGACCAACGGTCCGATCATCATGCTGCCCATCCCCGAACTCAACGAGGAGAGGCGCCGCGAGCTGACCAAGGTCGCCTCGCAATACGCCGAACAGGCGCGCGTGGCGGTGCGCAACGTCCGCCGCGACGGCATGGACCAGATCAAGCGCGCCAAGGCCGATGGCCTGTCGAAGATGACCAGAAATTCTGGGAAATCGAAGTCCAGGAGATGACCGATCGCCATATCGCCGCCATCGACGAGGCGCTGGAGAACAAGCAAGCGGAGATCATGCAGGTTTGAAGATGCGTGCCGCCCCCGACAAGCGATCCGCCGGTCCTGATGGCCCGCGCCATGTCGCGATCATCATGGATGGCAATGGCCGGTGGGCGAAGGCGCGCGGGCGGCCGCGGCTTTTCGGTCATCACGCGGGCGCGCGGCGGGTGCGCGAGATCGTCAGCGCCTGCCCGGGGCTGGGGGTGAAATACCTGACGATCTTTGCCTTCTCCACCGAGAACTGGAAACGCACCCAGACCGAGGTGGCCGGGCTGATGAGCCTTTTTCGCCGCTACATCATGAAGGAAATGCAGGATTTCGTGCGCGAGAACGTGCGCGTGCGTTTCATCGGCGACCGGCCGCGGCTCGACGCCAAGCTGCGCGCGCTGATGGACGAGGCCGAGGCGATGACCCGCCACTGCACCGGCACCAACCTGACGATCGCGCTCAACTATGGCGGCCGCGATGAGGTCTCGCGCGCCACGAGGCGGCTCGCGGAGGATGTCGCCGCGGGGCGGCTGAAACCCGAAGACGTGGATGAAGAAACGCTTCCAAGATATCTGGATACATGTGTTTTACCTGATCCCGATCTCGTCATCCGGACCTCGGGCGAGGCGCGAATTTCGAATTTCCTGCTGTGGCAGTCGGCCTATGCGGAATACGAGTTCATCCACACGCTGTGGCCCGATTTCACCCGCGACGTCTTTGCCGGGCTGCTCAACAGCTATGGCGCGCGCGAGCGGCGCTATGGCACTGTCAGCGGATGAGCGATCCCCGCCAATGGCACGACCTTCTGCCGCGGGTGCTCTCGGGGCTGGCGCTGGCCATGGGCGGCGTGTTGGCGGTGTGGGCCGGGGATCTGGCCCGCGTGGCGGAGATCCGCTACGGCCGCGTCGTGGCGCTGGAGAAAAAGCTGGAGGAGGAAAAGCACCGCCTGGACGAGATCCAGCAGGACCGCAAGATGCTCAAGGAGGAGGTCACCGAGGAAGAGGTGGCCAATGTGGTGGCCAAATGGACCGGCATTCCGGTGGACAA
>Ga0114931_10006332_pt1 | contig 14557 bp, 12 predicted proteins | sample 2SBtaG_FD_89579 | JGI IMG/M metagenome (GOLD analysis project Ga0114931, IMG submission 89579) | Deep subsurface microbial communities from Kolumbo volcano to uncover new lineages of life (NeLLi) - 2SBTROV14_V59a metaG | ecosystem: Environmental > Aquatic > Marine > Volcanic | place: Kolumbo...
CACGTGGATCGCTCCTTCCACCAGAAGACCGTTGAAGGTCAACGCTGTGTCGTTGCCGTCGCCACCGGTGATGGTCAGCTCACCCAGGGGATTCACGCCGTCCAGCAGACGCAAGAGTGGACGCTGTCCGTCGGCAGCCTGGATGACCAGGCTCTGTCCGGCGCTGAGAGCAATCGAGAGGTCCTCGGCATAGGTGGCGCTGTCGGTGATGGTGAGGACGCCATCGTCCTTGCCGCTGCCGGCCCAATCTGCCAGAGCAGCGCCCACCGTGGTGAAGTCAGCGCCCGAGTCGGTCTGATCTACGGTCTTGTTCCAGGTGTCGAGGCTAGTCGCCGTGGTCAGCGTGTCCCGCCGGCCGTAGGGACCACCGCCGATGTCGCTGCTGAAACCGTAGGCGTAGCTGACTTCCACTGCACCGGGCAGGGTGACGCCGCTCAGCACTACCAACCGTCCCAGCGCCGGATCCACCGCCACTTTCGTGTTGAAGCTGGATGCGTCCGGCCGCAGGAAGTTCTGGCTGGCCGGTCGCGTCCAGGCCGGATCCTCCCAGCCGGTCAAATCGCAGATGAGGATCTCCTCGGGCGGCAAGGCGTTCTCGGCGTGGTCGAAGAAGACCTGCAGCACCGGCTGCTTGCCGAAGTAGCGGGTGTCCGGGCTCGTGCCGGCGATCACCTCGGCCCGGTAGGCTTCTACGTCATCGAAGAGCGCCCGGCGACGCAGACGATCGGGTACGTTGTTCTCCTCTGCCAGATGGGTGATCTCCGTTTCCGTTTGCGGCCGGTTAAAGAGAGGCGCGTCATTGCCCAGGGGACTGAATGTATAACGCCCGTCGTCTGGGTCCGCCACCGCCTGGGGTGTGCCACGCACCACGAAGTAGGGTTGTAGACGCCACAGGAACAGACCGATGTTCGGGATGTTGTACTTGCCCCGCTCGATGGCGATGCGCCGCACTTCCGCCGTGTGGGTGGCCGTCTCGAAGGGACCGCCCAGGAGCTCCAGGGCGTTGGCCTGGCGCAGGTCCGGGGTGCTCAGGTTGTGCAGGCGGACATGGTTCACGTGTTGGTTTGTCGATAGCCGCTCGAAGAACTCTACCGCCCGGGCCGGCCAGCCCGTCACATCTCGGGCCAACTGCTCCAGGACCGGCGCAGTGCCCTTACGACGCCGGTAGCGCAGGGTGTTGGCCACGTACGCCCGCAGGCTGAAGATACCCGCACTGCCCACCGTGTGCAAATTGCGTACGCCCAGCAGGTCGCCGATATAGGGGATCACCCATTCCGCGCAGGTCTCGATGAACCAGTTGGCGTACAGGTCGTCCATGTCCCGTTCCAGCCGCTGGAACTCCTGCTCCATCACGGCCATGAGGGCTCGCAATGGTTCGCCCTGCTCCGTATCCCGGATGCGATAAATGGCCGGGAGTAAGTTGTAGAGGCGTTCGTTGCTTGAACTGTTCACCATGGTCGCTCCCAATCAGCCAACTTTCACCTTCAGCGCTTTCATCGTCAAATGGATGCCCGCGTCGTCCAGCAGCAGCAACTGGGCGGGCAACGGTTTTCCCTTTGGTTTTCCCTTTTCGCTGCGGGCGGTCTTCGCCGGCAGCACAGCGGCAGGCTTGCCCGCGGTCGTCTTGGCGTAGTAGAGTGCGTTCAAGTCCACGGCGATGACGCCCTCCACTTGGTGGATGGTGGCATGGATCTCCGCCGCGGTGACCGGCTGCCCGAAGCTGCGTTCGTCGAAGGAGAAGGCCTCCTTCAGGACGTCCTCGATCACAGACTGGACCTTCTCCTCCAAGTATGTCGCATCGAATTGGACAGTCGCCTCCAGGGCGAACGTGAGCGGGTCGTAGTTGTCCAACACCACATCCACACTGGGGTCCCGGGCGTCGTCGATGGCGTCCCCGAGCTTCTCCATAGTGTCATCGCTCACGGGATCGCCGTCGTCATCTGCCAGGGTGATGTGCACCAGGTGGCTCTCGCCGTTCCATATGCTGACGGCTTGCGCTTTGCCAATGCCGGCGAAGGCCCGGGCGAAGTCCTCGAAATCCCGCAGAGAGACGATCCGGTCCAAGGTCAACACGGTCAGTGGCGCGTTCGTGCGGGCGTTTTCCAGCTTTTCGGGATCCGCCGCGCCGCTGGCCGCCACCGGGTTGGTGACGCTGCGCACGCCAAAGGGCCGCTTCTTCAGCAAGGACAAGGTGTTCGCGCCCACCTCGCCGTCGCTGCCGATGCCAAAGCGGTAGGTGGCCTTGATGTTCTCCTGGCCCGTGGGTAGGCGAGCGCCACTCTTGCCGTCGCCAAAGATGACCGTGGCCTTGGCATCGTCGTCGATGCGCACGATGTAAGTCTTGTCGCCTTTCCCTTTGCCGTAGAGGGATGAGACGTTCTGCCATAGCACATCATTGACCCGGACTTCTAGGGTGCTCTCCGCTCCGCTGGCTGTGGATGCTGAAACGTACGTGAGGGGCGCTTGCCTCAACGTGAAGCGCTGATTCGCCTGGGCTCCATTCCCGCTGCCCAGTACCTCGTCGGGCACGGTTTCTCCGTGGGTGGCTGCGACTACGTTGGCGAAGATGGTGACGGTCGAGCGGACATATTCGTTGTCCAAAGACTCCTTCAAACGCAAGGTGGTGTAGCTTTCCTTCTCCAGTAAAGGTTCGAAGAAGGCCACCTCACTGACCGGATCTTCGTCGTCCTCGTTCAGCTTGCCGCTGATAATCAGGGGCTGGCCTTTCTTGAGCCCGCTGACGGCCTGTGAGAGGACGATGGTGTTGCCCTTCACGTTCGTGGTCAGAGGCCTCTCCGCCCGGGTTAGCTCTTCTGGCTCCGCCAGGACGACAGCCGTGCGCCGGCCAAACTGGTTCAGGCTCATCGTCGTGTCAGTCGTGTCAATGGTCACCCGGGTGGTCTTGCCGGACACGGCGAAGTTGGTCTGGGAGCTGGCCACGGCCTCGGTGACCCGGTAGAGTTCGTAGGGTTCGGTGTACTTGTCGTCGGTGAGGGCGATCCAGGTGGGCGCCACGATCTCAGGATGATCCCCGTCGATGTGGAGCTGTGTCGCATTTGAAGCCAGGTCGAAGTTGGGCCACTTGTCGCTGTTCACGCAACCCTGAGTCACGTTGCCCTGGGCATCTGTGCAGTAGGTTTCGCGTACTTCCTTGGACATCACCCGCCAATCCGGGGCGTTGTGGCCGAAGAGGGCCAGGCGTTGGCGGAAGACGTGGACCGGGGCTGTGGCGTCCGCCGCCGGGGGAACGGTGACTTTAACGGCGCGTACCAGGTCCAGCTCCTTCTTCCAGGTGATCAGGGTGTAATTGTCTTTGGGGAATTCGTCCACCGTCTTGAGAATCCGCACGTCCCAGTTGAAGTTGCCGCTGTCACCCTTCCGCGCGGGCACAACGATGAGGATAGCGTCGCCAGGCTCCAGTTGCAGGTTGACCCCTTTCAGGTACAGGCTCTTGATCCCGGCCTTGATGGCGTGATGCTCGGTCTGCTTGGGTGTGAGCGCGTTCCATTCCACCCGGGCTTCGAAGTCCTCGGACGTCTCGAAGGTCTGGGGGAGTTCGCCCTCCTTGGCCGGGATGCTCTGAACCTGGGTTCCCGCCTTGATGGTGGCCGTGTCCGGGGTGCTGTCGCTGTCATCCACTGTGAAGGCCAGGTATGCGCCGGCCACCACGCCTGGGTTCAGCTCGTAGCCGATGGCCCGGGCCAACTCGAGTACAGACCGCCGCTCCGTGGCCGTGCGCAGGAAGCCCTCGTTGGCAATGCGCTCCTGGTAGAAGGTCAGCACATCCGCTGCAGTGGCCCAGGCATCCAGCATGGCGATGGAGGCGTCGTCCGTGGCACGGGTGGTCAACCGGGCCAGGGGACGATCCCCGGCATGCTCGCCCGACGGGATCTCCTGCCGGGCCAGGCTGGCCAACATCCGCCGCAGAAAGCTGGAATGGGTCCCGATGCGGTAGTTCAACGCAGGCTGGCCGGGGCGATTCTCGTGCTTCGGCTCTTCCACGCCGCTTTCACAGCAACCGCAGGTATTCAGTTCCGTGGTTGTAAGTTCACTCATGATCCCCTCGGTAGAGGTTGAAAGTTAAATCCGCAATCCGAAATTCACGATCCACAATTCACGATCCACAATCAGAGACCGCCCTCCATGATGAAGTCGATCTTCCCGTTCTCCGGCAAGCTGGGATCGTTGTCCAGGCGGGCGATCTCCAGACGCCCCATGTCGATCTGCCCTTTGTCGAACTCGCCGTGGGCCGGCTCGCCCCAGCGTTTGAACAGGTTCGGCGGGTGGTTAGACGTGTCAATCCAGCGCACGCCGGGCACTTGCATGGCCGTGGCCACGATTTGGCTCAGGTAGACGGGCTGGCCAAAGGTGAAATTGTCCGGGTGGAAGAAGCCCCGGCGACCGTCGGGCAGGTCCCGGTTGCTGAAGACCTCGAGGAGCGCCTCTTTCACCTCGCTGCGAAAATAGCCCGGCTCCACGCAGACGACGAAGGCCATTTCCAGGGCTACGAAGCGAGGCCCGTCTATCTCCAAGTCCTGGCCGGCCAGGCGGAAACGCTCCAGGAAGCGGCGCAGCTCTTGTTCGAATGCGGCGTCCACAGACCGGCCCCCTTTGCGGTCCACGGTCAGGAACATGGTGTGCCAACTGCCCGTCCAGCGGCGGGTGGCCATGGCCTTCTGCACTTCCGGATGGCGTTGAGCCACAGCCGCGTAGTCCTCCTCTGTGACAGCCCGTTCCTGGGTGCGGAAGGCTTGGGGGGCGTACAATCGCACTTCCTCCAAGGACTCCGGATCCGCGCCGCCCTGGGCAGGCAACGGGTTGCGTACACCCGTCACTCCTTCCCCGGTGACCACGTGGGCGAGCGCGTCCGCGCCGATGTTGCCGGCCACGCCGTTGCCGATGCGATACTGGGCCGTCAATTCTTCCCTTGCCTGGGGTGGCCGGCCAAAGATGCCGTCACCGAAGCGGAGATAGGCCCGACCATCGCTCTCTGTTTCCACCACGAACTCGGTTGCGAAGCGTCCACTGGCCAGCAGGTCCCGCTGGGAGACCCACGTCGCGCCGTCGTCCTGGAGCTCCACCGCGGGCAAGGCCTTGCGCGGGTCCTGCTGCAAGGTGACGGTTGCGGCCACAGACTGGGCCGAGTCGTGGTCGTAGGCCATCCGCTGGGTGATGTTGGATTCCCGGAGAGGGGGGCGGTAGCGCCGGTGTCCCGCCGGGGTGGGGATGTCCTCGCCGGCGACAGTGCGTCCGTAATCTGCCAAAACTAGGTTGCCCAGAGCCGCGCTGACCGGCTGCTTGGCCGGTTCGCCGGGCGCCAGGTCCTCGGGTGGAACTTCCACCAGGCTCAGGCAGAGGGGGAAGGGCAGGGCGTCTTCGGCCATCCAGTCGATCTCCGTGACAGGCACGGGATCCTCGGTGGGCGGATCTAGGATCTGTCCCCCCAAGGGATCTTGGGCCGGGGTCACCTCCACCAGCCGCACCGCGTGCCGGTGGGCCAGGTCTGCGTCGGCAGCTTTGCCCGTATCCACGCCCCGTTCTTCGATAAAGATAAGCACGTCCCCGGGCTTCAGATTGGGAAAATGCCCGGCCAGGGTGGCACGGGTCGAGCCGGACGGCAGACAGCATTCCTCATCGCCCCAGGTGTAGAACTCTATGCGGTTGTGCTCGGGAAACAGGGCCGCCCGGTGCATGGTCTCGAAGACAACAGGCTGCTGGGCCAGGGCTTGCGCGTAGGCCGACGAGCCCGGAGCGATGCGGAGTCCCTGTCCACTGACCCGAGTCAGCACCTGCGTGCCCTTCTCCAAGGTTGTGTTCGCGCCCACCTGGAACTGAACCCACGTCCGCGCGTTGCAACCGTCGTGCATGGGATAGTCCAACAGCCGTGCGTGGCGGCGGAGAGACGTGCGCCGGCGGGCGGTGCCCAGATAGGCCTCGGTGGCGACCGCATCCTGATAGTAGCTCAGGTAGTCCCCGGCGTAGGCCATCACCTCCACCATAGCGATGCCGATATCGGCAGGGCTGCGCTCCTGCCAGTCGGGCAAGATCACCGAGAGCCGGTCCAGCATGAGCTTGCGGAAACTGGCGTAATCCTTGGCCAGATAGTCGATGACCGGCTCTTCAGCCGCCTCCGGTGGGCACACCTCCTCGGTTTCGCAGTCGAACTCCGTGGGGCACTCCACCTTGAAGGAGAAATCCACCTGGGAGAGGATGGGGTCGAAGTCCGTGGGCGGTTGGTCGCTGGTGGGGGAGAGCACCAGGTGCAGGGTGTACACCGAATAGTCCCCATCCGAATTTGTGCGCACAACCAGGATCTGGTCCGGATCAGGCAGGGCCAGGAAGAAATTCTTTTCGTTTTCCATGATCTGTCCCGCGGCCACCAGGGCATCTGAGGCCTCTGAGGCCCGCAGGACCCATTCCACCTGGATGTCCTGGACCCGAACGCCGCCGTCGATGCGCACGTTGCTGGCGCCGAGGCCCCAGGGCGTCGCTTTCAACATGCGGACGAGCAAGGTGCGCTGGGGTGCCGTGCCATCTGGCGCGTCGTGGTCCAGCACCTCCAGGTAGTCGATGCCGTTCAGGGTGATGGTGGAATCACGCAGGATCTGGCTGCGTTTTGGATTTTTACAGAAATATCGAGTGCCCATGGGTGGGTCTTAGACCTCCCGGCTGAACTGGGCCACGGCCCGCTGCTGGTTGCGCCGGATCACATACTGGACGGTGATGCACAGGGTAGACTCCTGGCTTTCCACGTTTACCGCCTTTACCTTGATTACATCCCCCAGCCACTGCTGCAGCGCCCCCTGGATGGTGAACTCCGTGGCTGCGGCCAGCTCCGGGCTGTTGGGCGCGAAGACGAGCTGCATGATGCCCGTGCCGAAATCCGGCCGGTTCACTCGTTCGCCGGGCGAGGTGAAGAGCACCTGCTCGATCATCTGGCGGATGTGACTCTCGTTTGAGGCGCCGGCAGTGCGGCCCCGGCCATCGATTTGAAAGGGAAATTGGATGTTCATGTCAGGTTCCTTTGACCCGCACCTGGGTGACGAGCACGTTCAAGGGCACGCCGTTGGGCACGGTTACTGCCTGGCTGTCCTGAAGCAAAACCGGCAATCCGCCTGCTTTCACCCGCACTGCGGCGGTCACCCAGTTGGCGGTGACGCAGGGCAGAGGATTCGTGCCGGATACAAACGGACAACCGGCCACCACATACGGATTGGGCTGGGTTACGATGGGCTGGCCGCCCACCCGCACGCGAGGAAAGGGAGCTGTGGGCTGGGCCTGCCCGCCGTGGCTGCAAATCACAGTGGCGCCCACGTGGAGCAGGAAGCCGGGCATCAAATCACCTCCAGCGCGCCGTTGTTGACAGACACCTGGGGCCCCATGAGCTTGATGACGCCGCCCATGCCGTTGTTGATCTCAATGCCTTGGGCCGTGATTTCGATTTTCGCTCCCATAGTCGTCTCAATTTTCACGCCGCCCACACCGGGCAGGTCGTTGATGGTGATTGTGGCCATATCGGTTTTCAACACCTTCATCTGCTCGATGGCCGGCGTCGCCGGAGCCTCACCCAGTCCCCAAAAGCACCCGCTCCAGATGGGATAGTCCGGATCGCCACCCTCGAATTCCACCCAGACATTGGCGCCGTTGGGCGGCAGGGTGAAGAACCCCACGCCCGACCCGGCGAAGGGCACACAGGGCATGGCCCAACTCAGGCGGCCGTCTCCCAGAACCGCAGGAACGCTCACCTGCAGCCGTCCCATCTGCTGGGGATCGATGTTGTTGGCAACTGTGCCGCGATATTTGCCAAAAAACTGTCTCATGGAATCACCACCGGAGAAATGGCCCCCAACCCCTAGCGGGTGAGGGTGAAATTCTGCCTGTATTCGCCTTTGCGGATGTTGTGCGTCACACGCTTTACATAATAAATGCCATCGTAGGAATAACCGACGCCGCGAACCCCCACCAGGGCACGCGGCTGCAGCAGGGCTTCGTAGCGCGAGGCGTCCAGTTCGCCCGTGAGTTCAACCACCTGGTCGGTCGATGCGTCGGTTTCCGCCTGCGCCCGCGTGAAAGCCTGCATGGTGTCCACCCCCGACTGGCGGAACTGGCGGGTGCGCACCTGCGGTTGCGTGGCCCAGGCCGGCTGGCTCACCAGGGGCGGGCGCGTGCTGGCAAAGGTCTGCACCGGCACCGCCTCGTTCAGGCGCCGATCCTGCACCCGCCCCGTGACGAAGGTGAGCGCCAGGCTGTCGTAGCGCGAATTGGAGATTTCGGCGTTGGTGTTCGGTCCCATGTTGACGGAGATGGCTCGCTGCGGCACACCGACCCGGATGGGGGGACCCCAGTAGGCGGTGTTGGTGAGAGGGGCCGGCCCGGGCGTGACGTAAAACACGTAGCCGAAGCGCTCCGCGATCTGTTGCAGGTACTCCAGGTCGGTGCCCTGCTGCACCGGGATGCGCTCGTTGGGCAGCGGCACATCGATGGACGGCGGCGGGATGACCAGCGAGATGAGCCCATATTGGGCGTAGCTGGCGATGAGTTTGAGGGCGATAATGGCCTCGGGTTGGGCCGGGTGCTCCACCGATTTTTCCTCCAGGTCCATCATGATACTGACATCCTCGCCCGTCACGGTCAGGGTGGAGGCGCCTGGCTGGTTGCTGGGCGAAAATTGCTGGTCGGTGATCATGCCGTCCATGAGCACCTGCGGGATGGCGCCGAAGGTCACCACCAGGACCACGCGGTTGAAGGGCCGCAGCAGGGGGCTGGACAGCAGGGCATAGTCCAGGATGTCGCTGCTGCTGCGGCCGGCGCGGAACGTGATCTGAAACCCGGAGCGCCCCTGGTCACTGTGGGTGACGGTCACGTTCTCGAGCGCTTCGAGAAAAGAGGGCGGGGCCGGCACCGGGATGGTCGGGCCGATGAGCAGGGTCAGACGGGTGCCCAGCAGGATCATGGTTCCACCTGCGGGATGGTCACGCGCAGCACCTCACCCGGCTCGGCCACCAGGTCGAAGGGATCCATGGCGTTGTTGCCGTCACAGATGCGCCAGAACTGTTGCGGGTCGCCGATGGTGCGGGCCGCGATCAGGTCTAGCCGGTCGCCGTCGGTCACTGTCACCTCGACCAACAGGGGTAAGCGCTCGCCCTGGGGCAGAAAGCGCCGGCGCACATAGGCGATCTTGTTGCCGTCCCGGTCTGTGAACGTGGCTGTCTTCAAATTCGCATAGCGACTAGTCGGTTCGAACATGGTTGCTCTCCAATCCCTACAAAACACTTATATTGCCGCCGGCCACTGCGGCCAGATTATTGACACTGCCGATGACGGCCATGGTTTCCTTGACCACCTGGTGGGCCAGGAAGAGATGGTAGCCCGGGTGGGTCACAGAGAAGTCACTGTAACTCAGGACGTTCAAATTCAAGGGCACGGACGCTCGAATTGGGTTCAAGTTGGGATCGAACGCCTGCTCCGTGATGGTAAAGCTGGTGATACGCACGGGCAGCACCCGCTTGATGCCCCAGATGAACAGAGTGAAGGGCGCCTCGGGTTGGGTGATCTCGATGGTGCCGGCGGCCAGTAGGGCCGTATTCAGGATCACCTCCACGCTCTTGGGGTAGAGCAGCATCTCCAGGGCCGAGAGCTGAGGGTAAATGCCCATGCTGCCGGCAATGGAATCGCCTTTTTCCAACTGATCTGTGGCGTCGATCTCAATGGTCAGAGAGATGGACTCTTTGGGCGGCCCTTTCAGGCGGGTCACCTCCGGGCCCGCGCCCTCCTCCGTGCTCATCTGACCCTGGACAGTCCGGCGCACCTCCGAGGGGTTGTATTGGAACATGATGACGCTGGCCAGGGGGTTCAACAGATCGAAGCCCACGATGGCGCCTTTGAGCAGTTTGGGTGAGCCTGGGAAGGTGGTCATGGGAATCGTCCTCGTTTAGTGGAATCCGAGTGAACGGGGCAGCAACGCGCCCACGTTTAAGTCAAAGCGGATCATCTGGTTTGGCCCAGTCACATTGAACTGGAAGGTCAGGCCGGGCACGCCTGGGATGGGCAAGGCCCGATTCTGGATTAAATTCAGGCTGAACGACCGAGCCTCCGGACTGGACAGCACCCCGGCCAGTGCGCCACCGGTGATCAACGCGGATTGGGTGATCACCAACGCCCGTTCCCCTGTGGAGAGCCTGCGCCAATCCCGGCGCGCTCGTTCCTCTGCCTGGGTGCGCATCCTGGTCAGCGCGGAGTCCACCGCCGGGATGCGCAAGATGGCCCGCATCACATCGCCCCCGCTGGCCGCCCGGGGCGTGGCCGGCCCTCTCCCACGAGGCACGAGAGGGGCCGGCGTGGGTGTGGGCGGTGCCGTCAACCAGGGCGGCGGCTGGGTTGCCAGCAGCGTGCTGAAATCCACACGCAGCAGAGACGAGCGAATACTGGTTGGGTCCAACATCTCCCTCACCATGCGCATGGCATTGATCTGGGCCTGGATCTCCGGGTCCAAACGCAGCTCCAGCTCGGGCGCCAGGCGCAGGCGGGGGAACGGGCTTGTCCGCAAACCAGGCCACTGGAGGCGAATTCGCTCCTCTTCGCTCTCGGTTCCGCCGCCGTCTCCGTTGTCCCGCTGGACCGTGCCCGGCGCCACAGGAGCCCCCGGCGATGCGCGCCCGCCGGCCAGGATATGGGCGGCAGACTGGCGGGCTTCCTGTTCCGCAACGGAAGAGGGTCTGCCAATACGCGACGCCTGGCCCGCTACACCTGCCCTGCTGTGCTCTTGTTGCACCACATGGGTCAACTCATGGGCCAGCAACCGTTGACCGGCCAGGGTTTCTGGGGCGTACAGGCCACCGGCGAAGACCACGTCCTGGCCCACGGTGTAGGCCCGGGCGTTGACGGACCGGGCCGACTGGGCGGCTTTCCCGTCCGCGTGCACCCGCACCCGGCTGAAGTCGTGGCCGAAGCGAGACTCCATGAACCGGCGCGTGGATGGGTCCAGGGGCCGGCCGGGTGGGCGCAGGGCGTTGTGGACGATGGGCGGGGCTGCAGCGCTGCCCGCGTCCCCGGTCACCCGGCGCTGGACCAGAGGCTTGGTCTGCAGAAGTTCCTCCTCTTCCTCCTCGTCCGCTTGGCGCTGAAGACCCGGCTCGGGCATGCGCATCACTTGTTGGGCCACCCGATCAGCTTCCTGTTCGAAGCGGTCGCCGGGCTGGTTGATGCGCAGCTTGGCCTGGAGGGGCTTGCCCAGCCCTCGCGACCGGCGGCAGGCCACACATTCACCCGTGGGACCGGCCAGGTTGCCACAGGCGCAGGTGCGCTGTAAGCTGTGCATTGGCTTTGCTGCTCTCGCAGCTATTTTTGTTGGGGTGACATTAACTTGTCTCTGTGCTCCAGCCTTCATCGAGTCCGCTTCCGATTCAGATTTGTATCGAGAGAAAAGGGACAGGCCACTGGCCTAGAAAAACAGTCGAACTACCGAAATCCTCTCCTGGATCGCGTTCCTGAAATGACAATTTAACCTGGCGTATTCTCTCATGGCGTGCCGCCCGCAGCACTTCGCCGCCGCTCGTCAACAATACGAGCCACAGATTTAACGATGCGCTTCAGGGTGATGATGAGCCGGGATAACAGGTTGCGGGACCGGGCAAGCGCTTGCGATCGCTGCCGCCGTGCTGCTCGTGCTGAAGTGTCCTGCGGGATCACTTCTCCTCTTTGTGTATGCACGTGGAAGGACACCGCGTTGCTTCCCGTTTGTTGCAGAAGCCGCAATACCCTGAAGGAAACTTCGTTGGAAAGGAAATCTCCTCCGGGGCCGCTCAACACACCCGCGGAAAATGTCTGCCGGCCGGCCCGAAAAGTAATGCGCGTCCTATTGCGGCTGCGCTGCATGCTCGAGATAATTTGCCGCAAAGCAGCGACATCATCGATGGTGACCTCAACGGTCCCATTGGACCGGGCGCTGGTGCTGGATGCTGTCGTCCCCAGCGCAGCCAGAGCTTGGTTCGCCAGCGCACGATTCGCAAATAAAAATGTTACGTCGGTACCAATGGTTGGCCGCGGAATTCCGGGGGTGCTTCGCCCACGGCGAGGTTGTCTCGTCTCCCTCGCTATCCGTGCAACGTCCGCGGTCGATTCCATGATCGCTTCACCCGCGCTGCCACCAGCGGCTGCAGGCGTGGGCCGGAGACCGCCAGGCGACCGACGTTCGGCGGGAAACAACCGGTGCGCGCGCAATGGGATGAGGTCACGAACGCCGACAGCAAATTGCTCAATCTGGACAGGCTGGTTTGCGGCCATACCCGCCATGCTAACGGTGATGACCGCATCCACCGTAGCTGCATGCGGCCTGACCATCCGTTCGACAATTCCGCGATGTGAGCGCCCACCGGTGAATGCCCGAAAGCTCACCGGCAAAACGACGCCTTCGACTTCGGCATCGACGTGCCGAGCCGCGCGAATGGGCGGCTGGTTATCCAACGCCAGCACCGCAGCGCCCGAGGGGTTCCACACCCCTGGTCCGGGCGCTAAAGGTGCGCCCGTTGCCGGGTCGAGGCGCCCCGTAAACGGATCGAATCCCTTGAGCAGAACCTTGACCAGCGATGCGCCTCGACGGGCACGAGTACCAAACTGAATCGTGCTTGCGCCCCGCGCCGCCAAATGGAATCCATCATCGATTACGCCAAATGTGCTGCGCACCCGACCAGCATTTGGCGTTTCTGTCGAAGACCGGGGCCGGGGCCGGATACCTCCAAGCGCAAGAATCACGGCGCGGAATCGATGCAAGCGGTCGAAGTGGGAATGCTGGCCGAGATCGCCGCCGCGCCGGCCACGAGTGAAGCGCCGGACGGAAGCCCGAGCCAGATTCCAGAGACGCTCCCCTGCCGTTTCGCCCAAATCACGTGCATCGCTATTGGCGACCGTACCTCCGCCTTCGATCACGGCTCGTACCTCCAGTAAGGCGGTCTCGAAAACAGCTTGCAGATTCGCGCCTGCGCTGCGCAAAACCGACGGCCAATCAGATAGCCTGCGGGTATGTCGGGCGCGCCGGCGGGCACGCGGTTGCGGCGCCGCTGCTGGTGGACCGGCAACCAACAACACGGTGAATTCCTGTACCTGTCTGCCATTCACCGTTGTCGTGTCGATCTGGGTCCAGATGTTGTTTTCATTGTGAAGTTCGCTGCCGCTCAGTATACTCCGCTCGACGCGCCGCCCGGGGGCGCTCCGGAGCGTGCTCTCCGAGGGAGCGCTGCGGCCCTGCCGCTGCAATTCGCTGCGGATCGCTTGCGCTTGTTCCGCAAATATGGGCTGATTGCCTTGCAGGGCTGTAATCTGCGTGATGCGCCCGTTCGCATCATCCCGGCGGATGCTCTGGATCGTTTGCGTATGCCCACCGGTTCGGCGTCCGCTCTGGCTGCCTGCTCAATGCTCCCAGACCAGCACGTCACCCGGATGCAACAAGTTTGATAGCGTTGCAAAGCTCCTGATCGGCCGGCCGGAGGAATCCGCATACGGATTCACCATGCGCTCGACGTTGCCAGAGTACACCTCCTGCACGATGAGCCGGCGAATGTTTCTGGCACGCTGCTGCAACGACACACCCGAGCCCAGCCCGATGGTCCAACCGCGATATCTTTCGGTTCGCTGGTGGGCAAAAACCCAGACATGCCGCAGAATCACCGCAATATCGGCGCAATCGGCAGGAAGGCGGTAGGCCATTTCGCGCAGTTCGCCGGGCAGATTGTTTTTTACCCAGTCGTCGGTAGGCCGGTCAATGAAATGGTCAGAAGTCCGCGTTCGCCGGGGCGGTGGTGGTCCCTGGGATGCGGAGGCACCCGGCGCCAGCGCTGCCCGGCTGCCGCCCGGCACGTCAAAACAACCCGGATGTGGGGCGGCACCCTGTTGCTGGCATGCGCGATTCACGTCGGCATCGCTCAGGTTCCGCGGCCTGGGTGCTGTGTCGAAGGACTGAAAGGTCGGGAGTTGGCTGAACGAATGCAGCCACAATTCATACGTTACGCACTCCTCCGGGTGTTTCGGTACGCATCTCTGCGCCTGACCTGCAGGCACCGGCTGCCTTTGCAGGAAAGGCCGCTGCAGGTGCTTTGCTGGCTCCTGCCACAAGGTAGCATCGGCCAACCGATCCGCCTCGCGCTCATAGGCGTCCGATGCCGGCATGATTTGCAAATCCGAATCGGCTCTCGAGAAGGTTGCTGCTTTTTGCTGCAAGACGTGCGTCAACTCATGGGCCAGCAAGCGCTGGCCCTGGCGGCTGCCCGGCGCGTACTCGCCAGAGCCGAAGACCACATTCCGGCCTACGGTATAGGCCCGGGCGTTGACCGCCTGTGCGGACGCGGCCGCCTGCCCGTCCGCGTGGACGCGCACCCGGCTGAAGTCGTGGCCGAAGCGGGCTTCCATGAACTGGCGCGTCGATAACTCCAGGGGCCGGCCCAGCGAGCGCAACACCTCGTGCACAATGGGCGGAGCCTCACTGCCACCACCATCACCAGTGGTCCACCGCTGTACCAGGGGCTTAGCCTGCAAAAGCTCCTCTTCCTCCTCCTCGTCCACCTGG
>Ga0114931_10006333_pt1 | contig 14557 bp, 13 predicted proteins | sample 2SBtaG_FD_89579 | JGI IMG/M metagenome (GOLD analysis project Ga0114931, IMG submission 89579) | Deep subsurface microbial communities from Kolumbo volcano to uncover new lineages of life (NeLLi) - 2SBTROV14_V59a metaG | ecosystem: Environmental > Aquatic > Marine > Volcanic | place: Kolumbo...
ACTCACATTTTTCACTTGGTTTCCTCCTTCTAAGGAAGCCGGTTTGCGTGTGTCATTCCCCTCCAAACGCGCAAGGCGCGCGGAGGGGCAGGTTCAAATCGCGTTTTCATCCTGAGCCGGGTCGAAGGGCAGCGTTTTGAACCGGGGTGGGTACGCATGCGGCCACTGGCCACCCAGCCCTGATTCTAATTCTGACCGAATTAGAATCTGTCCCCTCCCGAGAGGGAATTTTATTAAGTTCAACAAAGACATATATTTACTTAACATTCTTGAAGTGAAAAATGTTAGTTGAATACCAGCACGTCACTTCTTAAATTTCTGTATCTCTCTCAAAAAAAAGTCAGGATGCTGATACTAGTTGTGATTAGGAAGTTTCTAAGAACACAAGGACGTGGCAGCTATGATCAGCATCAAGCCTCGGCTCGGCTCATGGGTTTTCTTTCTCACTGCTGTGTCCGCTTCGCTTACCTCCGCCCAGCCTAAACATCCTCATCTTTTCTTTGACCAACAAGGGATGGAATCGTTGCGGAACCGCGTTGCAACGAATCCACGCTTGCATGCGTTGTGGGCTGGATTCAAAGAGCAACGGGTTGACAGTTCCTTCAGGGTAAACGTTACAGCTGGTGGCGGGTCGGGAAATGGCCGGTTCAAAACGGATCGTTTGGCAAGGCAAGGACGATTTTGGGCGCCTGGTGAGTAGCGGCATCTATGTTCTTTCTCTGCAGGCAGGTCAGAAAGAATTTACCCGTTCTCTCCTTCTGCAAAAATAAGTATTGACTCGTAGTTTGAACAAGACGACGCAACTATCTTCCGTATCAGCGGTTAGAAAGAATATTCGAACGTATCAACTCATATCAAACAAACCGACCAGAAAGAGGTTAATGCAAAATCTACCCTCGATTCATCGTCTGCAGCAACTCGTCTGTCTTTGCCTGATTTTCGTACCGCTTTTGAACTGCGCAGCACAACCTCACCTACGGCCGGGAATCTGGATCTCCAGGGAGGAAGTAGCTAAATTGCCGAGAGAAGGCAAGGCCTGGGAGTCCTTAAAAATGGCTGCCGACGCCCAAATGCAAAAGCCGGATCTTTCCAATCAGGACGATCCGACAAATGTGCAGGTTCTGGCAAAAGCATTAGTCTACGCGAGAACCGGTCTCGAGGCTTACCGAACCGATGTCATCAGAGCCTGCATGGCAGCCATGGGTACGGAGAGAGGAGCCCGCACCCTGTCTCTAGGAAGAGAACTTATTGCCTATGTCATTGCCGCTGACCTGGTTGAGCTGCCGCCCGATGCGGACAAGAAGTTCCGGCTCTGGTTGAGTGCCCTTCGTAACCAGAAACTGCGCGGCCGCACCTTGATTTCCACGCATGAAGACAGACCAAACAATTGGGGTACCCATGCCGGTGCAAGCCGACTGGCTGTGGATGCCTACCTTCGGGATACGTTAGACATAAAGCAAGCGGCGAAAGTGTTTAAGGGCTATTTGGGAGATCGCAGCGCGTATTCCGGGTTTAAGTACGGCAAACTTGATTGGCAGGCGAATCCGGGAGCACCGGTCGGTATCAATCCGAAAGGTTCGACCAGGGAAGGGCATTCAATCGATGGGGTACTCCCCGATGATCAGCGTAGAGCGGGTGGTTTTGAATGGCCTCCTCCCAAGGAGAATTATGTTTACGAGGGCCTCCAGGGGGCGCTGGCCCAGGCTGTCATTTTAGATCGGTTGGGTTATGACGTTTGGAACTGGCAGGATAAAGCCCTGCTGCGTGCCTTCACCTGGTTGCACGAGCAAGCCGATTTTCCGGCCAGGGGCGATGATACGTGGCAACCTTACATAATCAATTACTACTACGGTGCGAACTTTCCAACGACCGTGCCTTCCCGGGCGGGCAAAAACGTCGGATGGACAGATTGGACGCATGCACCGCGCTGAGGAAATGTTGATAAAATTCTTGCTTTTACACAGACTGTTTGGTATATTTAAAACTTGTTGGCTTGTTCATTTATTGCTTAACGCAGGACGGTAATGCAAATAGGTTGTCTGCTAACTTATTTTCGATTCGAAAGAATCAAATTTCTTGCATCTGGTCCAGGACTGGAAAATTTCGAAATGCACCCTTTAAGAGGTGCATTTTTTGTTTGGGGTGGTCAGAGAGAACGTGTTTCTGTAGACGATTTCATACGGAGGTAAGAAAAGGTGAAGGCTAATTTGACGGGATTGATTCATGTCCAAACACTGGACAAGCAATTGCAGGCGCTTGAGGCGTTACTGGGTGATTTACCGCAGCAAGTTGAGGAGATAAAAGAACACCTGCAGGAAAGTCGTCATGCTCTGGAAGAGCATGAGAAAACTTTGGTCGAGCTCAGAACGACCAAGGCCTTGCAGGAAGGTGAATTGAAAGACATGCAGGAGAAGGCCCAAAAGTATCGCGAACAGTTGTATGCTGTGACCTCGAATCGTGAGTACGATGCCATAACCGCCAGCATCGACAACATAACTGAAAAAACCAATGAGGTGGAAACCAGCATTCTGGAATTGCTGGAGACAGAGGAACACCTTAGCAAAGAAATTGCCATCTTGGAGCCGGAGATTAGTGAGTTAGAAACGAAGTTGTCCCAAACCGAGACAGAACTACAAAAGAAAGTTAAGGCGACTGAGGTGGAGTACCAGGCTCTCAAGAAAGAAAGAGAGCAGCTCGAGAAAACACTTGACCAGCGTGCCTTGTATCAATACGAACGAATCCGAAAAGGGATTGGCAACAATGCGGTAGCAGAGTTGCACGGTGGTGCGTGTAGCGGATGCTTTTCGTATATCCCCCCACAAAGGCAAGTTGAGATTAAGGCGATGCGGCAACTGCTTCTGTGCGAATCGTGCGGCCGGATCCTGGTGTTTCATCTGGAAAGCTCCACGGTACCGAGTTAATTACATTTTTCCAAATTTTTGTGGGTTTCTCAACCCAAAGTAGTCCAGGCGGTCGCGTTTCGGTCCCGCCTTGGTGGGTCCGGAATGAGGAAAGTCCGAACTCCATAGGGCATGACGCTCCGTAACGCGGAGGAGGGGCGACCCTACGGAAAGTGTCACAGAAAATACACGGCCGATGGTCCCGATTTTTCGGGATACAGGCAAAGGTGCAATGGTGGGGTAAGAGCCCACCTTTCCGGCAGTGATGTCGGGAGTACGATAAACCCCGTCTGGAGCAAGACCAAATAAGCTCCGCTTGAGGACGTGTCCTCAGTATGGTGACCCGCTGTACATCCTGTTTAACGGGCTGGCGGAGCGGGTAGGTTGCTTGACCCTGGCAGCAATGTCTGGGCTAGATAAATGACCGCCTCCCTCGCTTTGGCGAGGAAGACAGAATTCGGCTTATCGGGCTACTTTGGATTGAGGCACTCAGAATAGTTGTTATGACTTTGGTGGAATGAGGTCGGCAGAAATGATTGAACAGAACTGGCAGGTTGCAGAAACCCACGATGCGGACAAAGTAGAGTCGTTCGCCCGGCAGCTAAACTCGTCTCCTGTCCTCGCAAGGGTTCTGCTCAACCGTGGGATCGATGAGGTCGAGAGAGCACGGGGTTACTTTATTCCAAAGATAGAGCATTTGCACGACCCGTTTCTCATGACCGATATGATGGCCGCCGTTGAGAGAATCGGGCAGGCACTACGCGATCGTCAAGGAATTGTTATCTTTGGCGATTACGACGTGGACGGCACGACGGCAACCTCCTTGCTTCTGCTTTTTTTTCAGGGCTTGGGGCATCCGGTTGAATATTACGTACCGGACAGGCTGTCCGAAGGGTATGGCGTTTCAGAGAAAGGCATCCGCTTTGCCAGGGAAAGAGGGGCCGAACTCATGATCACGGTAGACTGCGGCATTACCGCTGTCGCCGAAATTGAAGCAGCCCGCGAATGTGGCCTGGATGTCATCGTCTGCGACCATCATCAGCCAGGTCCGGAGTTGCCCCGCGCCACAGCTGTTCTCAACCCCAAACGAGAAGATTGCCGCTATCCGTTTAAAGAACTGGCGGGGGTGGGCGTTGCCTTCAAGCTTCTGCAGGCGCTGCAACGCCACATAAAACTCGACGAATCACGAGTCTACGACTTGCTCTACTTGGCTGCAATTGGGTCAGCCGCTGACATCGTGCCACTGGTGGATGAGAACCGTGTCTTTGTCAGACTGGGATTACAGCAGTTGCTGCAATCGGCCCTCAACGTCGGCTTGCGTTCGATGTTTGATTTGACATCTCTGACAGGAAAGACAATTGGGACTGGTCAAATCGTTTTTGTCATTGCGCCAAGGATTAATGCTGCCGGACGGTTAGGCGACGCCGGTCGGGCTATCAAACTCCTCACGTCTGATGACGAACAATTCGCCAAAGAAACCGCCGCTGTCCTCGAAGAAGAGAATAGAAATCGCCGCGAGATTGATGATCGGATGCTGAAAGAGGCCCTCGAGTTGATTCACCAGAATGGGGATCCCGGGGAAGAAAATATCTTTGTTCTCAACAGCGAAAGTTGGCATCCGGGAGTCGTCGGCATCGTCGCTTCGCGCATTGTCGACAAATATTTCCGTCCCGCCATCCTGATCGCCACCGAAAATGGGCGCGGGCGCGGCTCCGCCCGCAGCATTCCCGGCTTCAATATCTATGAGGCGCTGAAAAGCTGCGAAGACTTGCTGCTCGCGTTTGGCGGGCATAAGTACGCAGCCGGCCTTTCGATTGAGACAGAAAACATACCGAAACTTAGAGACAAACTCAGCCAACTAGCCGGCGAACTCTTAACCGACGATATGAAGAAGCCGGTCTTACGGATCGACTCTGAGCTGAAGTTTCGCGATATTGAACCCACGTTGCTCAAATTGGTGCAGAAGATGGCGCCGTTCGGGCCGCAAAACCCACGCCCGACATTTCTCACGCGCGGTGTCGAAATCGTCGGAAGCCCCGCTGTCGTCGGGCGTAATCACCTCAAATTCAAGGTGCGCCAGGATGGCGCCGTCATGGATGCCATCGGCTTTGACCTTGGCGACAAGAAATATCGCATTTCGTCTGGTGAGCAAGACGTCGATTTGGTTTACGTCGTCGATGAAAACGAATATCTGGGTAGAAAAACGATTCAGTTGCGAGTTAAGGACTTACGATGAAGAGAGGCAGCGTGTAGTGCGACAATACCAGAGTCAGTTAAAAACAAGAGATGACGCATTTAAGCGGCGGCAAGGCGCCATGCTTGACAAATTGAGTGAGCTGAACCTGCGATCGAAGGAAATCAAGACCCCGCCCGCTGGCGCCGTTGAAAAACTCAGTAAACGCGGCAAGCAGCCGACCCGCGAGAAAATAGCTAAGATTGTGGACAGGAATAGCGATTTTCTCGAAATCGGGACGTTTGCTGCCTACGGCATGTATAAAGATATCGACGGAGGCTATCCCTCTGCCGGGACGGTTGGCGGCATCGCTACCGTTTGTGGTCGTAAGGTCGTCATCATGGCAAACGATCCACTAGTGAAGTCCGGCGCGTGGGTCGAAACTACCTGCAAGAAAAATCTCCGTTTGCAAGAGATCGCGATGGAGAATCGGCTGCCCATCATATATCTTGTGGATTCGGCAGGCGTCAATCTCGAACGCCAGGCCGAAATTTTCCCGGACCGTGACCATTTTGGCAGAATTTTTCGTAACAATGCCAGGATGGCCGGGATGGGAATTCCCCAAATTTCATGTGTATTTGGTTTCTGTGTTGCGGGTGGCGCGTATCTCCCCGGCATGAGCAGCGACCTGGCGATGGTGACAAAGAATTCTAGCATGTTCCTGGCGGGTCCTTTCCTGGTACAGTCAGCCCTGGGCCAGGTGGTGGATATGGAGACGTTGGGCGGCGCGGAAATGCATAATCAGATCAGCGGGGTTGCTGACTACCAATTTGAAAAGGAAGAGGATGCCTTCGACTGGATTCGCAGTCAGGTCGCTGCGCTTGGACACAAACCGCTGGCTGGATTCGATCGTTGCGAAAACAAGGCTCCTAAGTACAATCCTGATGAACTTTTAGGTATTCTGCCCGATGATGCGACCGGTACTTATGAGATGCGTGAAATTATCGCGCGCATCGTGGATGAAAGTCGCTTTGAGGAATTTAAACCACATTTCGGACCGACGCTCATTACTTGCTTCGCGCGTATCTCTGGTTTTTCCGTCGGCATTGTGGCCAATCAGGGTAAGCCTGTGCAACGTCAGATGCCGCCTGATATTCACGGCAACCCGCAACCGCCGCAAATTCAGATCGGCAACGTGATCTACAGTGATTCCGCCAACAAGGCCTCACATTTTATCATGCTTTGCAACGAACGTCTCATTCCTCTTGTATTCTTGCATGACGTGACCGGCTTCATGGTAGGCAAGATGGCTGAAAATAATGGCATCATCAAAGACGGCTCCGAGATGGTGAACGTGCAGGCCAATTCCGTTGTGCCCAAGTTGTCGGTGATCATTAGGAATAGTTTTGGCGCCGGCAACTATGCGATGTGCGGCAGGGCGTATGATCCACGTCTCATTTTCTCATGGCCAACCGCGCGCCTCGCAGTGATGGATGGTGGGATCGCCGCAGATACGGTGCTGCTCACAAAACGCGACCTGGACGATGAGGCCAAAAAGCAATTCCGAAAGACTCTGGTGGAGAAATATGAGCGTGAGACTTCTCCGTATTATTCCGCTGCGAGGATGGTGGTCGATGGCATTGTCGATCCGCGTGAAACGCGCAAAACACTCATCCATGGTCTTGAAATAGCGCAACACAATGCCGATATTCCAGCGTACCGCACCGGTGTGCTACGTATGTGACGTTTCAACTCCTGATTCGAATTGATGGAAGGAACAATGAGAGAACCTGTTTTAATAGGAAACGGACAAGGATTCTGGGGGAATAGTGTCGATGCCCCGGTCAAGCTGATCCAGGGTGGAGCGATTCACTATGTTACACTGGATTACCTGGCGGAAGTGACGATGTCGATCATGCAGCGGCAAAAGCGAAAAGATCCGGGTCGCGGCTATGCCACAGATTTTGTGCAATTGATGAAAGATACGCTGGTCACCTTGCTCGAAAAAGACATCCGGATCGTCGCCAGCGCCGGCGGTGTTAATCCGGCTGCGTGCCGGGCTGCCGTCTTTGAAGTAGCCAAAGAACTTGGACTCAGGGGGCTCAGGATTGGCATTGTCGAGGGGGACGACATCCTCGAACGCTTACCGCAACTGATTGAATCTGGCGTGGAATTTAACCATCTTGAAACCGGTGAATCCGTTGCACCGATGCAGGACAGGCTCCTCTCAGCCAATGTTTATATCAGTTCCGCGCCGATCGCGGAAGCGCTAGACAAAGGCGCGCAAGTCATTATTACAGGGCGTGCTACGGACCCGGGGTTGGTGCTGGGGCCTCTGGTGCACGAATTCGGCTGGGATGCAAATGACTGGGATAAATTAGCGGCCGGCACCGTCGCCGGCCATATTCTCGAGTGCGGCGCGCAGGCGACCGGTGGCAACTTTACACGCTGGTGGCAGGTGCCCGACTACGCCAACATCGGATATCCTATCGTTGAAGCCTCCAGCGATGGCTCCTTTGTGGTCACCAAGCATCCCGGTACCGGCGGCATGGTTACCTGCGACACGGTAAGCGAACAAATCGTCTACGAAATGGGCGATCCCCGGAATTACATATCTCCGGATGTGAGGGTTGATTTTACGACTATTCAACTGGAGGAAGTTGGCGAGAACAGAGTAAAAGTTTCCGGCATCAGGGGGCAGGCCGCCACGGACACCTACAAAGTGTCCATGAGTTACCACGACGGCTTCAAAGCGTCGGGGACGTTGACTGTCAGTGGCCCGCAGGCTTACGAAAAAGCACAGAAGTGCGCGGAAATTGTTTGGGAAAGATTGCGGGCAGCGGGGTGCACTTTTGAAGAGACAAACAGTGAGTATCTTGGGCTTAATTCTTGTCACGGTAACATCAATCCACTGCCCGACCGAATCAATGAAGTTGTGTTACGCTTGTCAGCGCGGGATTCCGATGCCGCGAAACTGGTCAGATTCGGCAAGGAAATAGCCCCCCTGGTAACCAACGGCCCACCCGGAATCACCGGTTTCGCCGGCGGGCGGCCCAAGCCACAGGATATCGTTGCTTATTGGCCTGCCCTCATCGACAAGAAGTTGGTCGAAACGACCGTAACGGTAGAAGAGGTTTAATCGTGAGAAAAATAAGACTGCGAGACCTCGCACACGCTCGATCCGGGGATAAAGGGGATAGCTCCAACGTCGGTTTGATCGCCAATGATGCGGCGGCTTTCGAGATCATAAAAAAACAAGTCACCTGCGAGCAGGTGAAACGGCACTTCGGGGATATTGTCAGAGGACCGGTCGAAAGGTATGAATTGCCCAATTTGCTCTGTCTGAATTTTATTCTGCATGATTCCCTGGGTGGCGGGGGAAGTGAGAGCCTGCGCAACGACGCCCAGGGTAAGACGCATGCCCAGGGGCTTCTACTGATGGAAATCGATGTTCCGGACGACTACTCGTTGTCTTGACCTCGACTCGATTCATTGCTGCTCACGAACCGCAACATGGAAGTTAACTGAATGATGGATGACATAAAGCGGACGCCTGCCGAGGTTGTGGCCCAGCTTGATCGCTTAAGTTCAACCCTGCACGGCCAGGATCAAGACCTTGCCATCGTCCTGGCCGCAGGTCACGGCAAGCGCATTCGATCGACGACTTCCAAAATGTTGCACGAGATTTGGGGGCAGCCCACTGTTGCCCGCGTCGCCAGGGCGGCTGGTCTCGGTTTGCAATCCTCGAATCAAATCATCGTGGTCGGCATCAAGGCACTGCAGGTCGCCCAAACTCTGGGTGGTTGTCCCGGCCGCGTTTTTGCTTTTCAGGCCACTCAAAACGGAACAGGCCACGCTGTCAGTATCGCGCTTGAAAGTGTGCCACGCAACGCATACGGCGATGTTTATATCTTTGCCGGTGACATGGGGTTGATGACACCGGAAGCGGTGGCTCATTTCAAGGATAGTTTCGCCGCCAGCGGCTGCGACATGATGGTATTGACCGGCAGGTATGAGGGGCCTCTCGAGGAGAACGCCTATGGCCGCATCGTGCGCGTGCCCGAGACCGACGTGCACGGAAAACCGGCGGGACCCGATGCGGGGAAGGTGATCGAGATCATAGAACACAAAGATATCCTTGCTTTGTCGCCGGAAGAGGAACACCGGGTTGACTATGCGGATCGCACCTACGCTTTTTCCAGACAAACGCTGCTGGAGATGACAGAATTTAACAGCGGTATTTTTGCATTCAAGAGCGCGAAACTGAACGCTTTTATCGGGCAAATTAGGACAGATAATGCACAAGGTGAGTTGTATGTAACAGATCTGATTAGTATCTTTAATATAAATGGTTTGTCAGTTGGCGCTGCCTGCGCGCAAGACAATCGGACCGTCCTCGGCTTCAACACCAAAAGCGTTTTGGCCGAGATGAACGATATCGCCCGTGCGCACGCTTATGAAACACTAAAGGACATGGTAAGCATCGAAGACCGGTTCGACTTTTTCGTTGACGACGAGGTCATTGCCGCTCTTCTTGAAATGAACGATAAGGGGCCGCTCGACATTGCGATTGGGAGAGGTGCCTACGTCGGAAGAGGCGTCACTCTGCACCGCGGTGTTCATGTTGGTCGCGCGGCCAGCATTACCGGTTCAGTGGAGATTGGCGAAAATTGTCTCATCGGAGAAGGCGTCACTATCTCAGGAACCAGCGACCTACCGATAGAAGTCGGGAATAATGTTGTGATAAAAGGGCGTTCCACTATCCTAAGTTGCCTGGTCGCAGATTCTCTCATGATCGAAAACTGTATTCTTGAAGGCAAGAAGTTAACGGATGACGCTCACGGCAGGAAAACGATTCGGTTTGTCTTTCCGCCGCCGGTGGGAACCGAAAATGTTTCTGAACGCGAGGACAGCCGCTAGAGTGTTGCCGGTGACTTTTGCAGTTTTTTGCAAAAATACTTTTTTAAGCCACCGATTGACCGAATCTCTCTTAGTTTATAGTTTTGCCGTGTGGCTTCGCCGCGCCAAGAATGAGATGGATAGCGAATGACTTTTCAATATTTGCGGTACGAGATTGCTGACTTCATTGCCCGCGTGAACATTGACCGTCCGCCTGTCAATGCGCTGAACGCTGAGCTGGTATCCGAACTAAAACATGCCGCCGAGGCGATCGAAGAGGACGTGTCGGCCGGAAAGGTCCGGGTCGTTGTGCTCGCCAGCGAGGGCAAATACTTCTGTGCCGGTGCCGACCTGAAGGAACGTATGGGGCTGCGCGAAGAGGACGTTGCCCCGACCGTTCGCAACATCGGAGCCGCCGTGAACCAGATTGCGCAAATCAGCGTTCCGACCATCGCGGTCTTGCAAGGCAGTGCTTTCGGCGGTGGTTTTGAGGTTGCGCTAGCCGCGGATATTCGCATCGTGGCCGACACGGCGCAGGTGGGTTTGCGCGAGACCGCCCTCGCGATCATTCCAGGCGCCGGCGCCACACAGCGACTGACGCGCCTGGCTGGTCCAAGCAATGCTGTCTTGTGGATTACCTCAGCCCGCCTCTTTTCAGCCGAGGAGGCACGGTCGCAAGGCGTGGTGAACTATGTTGTTAGGGCTGAAGAGTTAATGCCGACAGCCTACAAACTTGCCACTGAAATTGCCGGCAATGGTCCGCTGGCCGTTCGACAGGCCAAGAAGGCAATCATAGCGGGGCTGGATGAAGATCTCAAGGATGGTTTACAACTGGAGTTCGAATGTTACCAGAAAATTATTCCAACCGCCGACCGAATTGAAGGATTGGTCGCTTTTAAGGAGAAACGCGTCCCCCAATATGACGGAAAGTAGGAGCGCTCGCAAAACAACGCGACGTTTTGCAATTGCCACCCATTAGGGGTGACATATCATGAAAATTCTGGTGGGTAAAATCGAACCTGCACGCTAACATTTTAACCTAAGAGTCATATGGCATACACAGAGTTTACCGACGAACAACTTATGCTTCGCGACATGGTCAGGGAATTTGCGAAGAAAGAAATTGAACCACTCGCTGCCGAGATCGATGAAACTGGTGAGTACCCGGAAGCAAACATAAAGAAGATGGGCGAGCTTGGCCTACTCGGTATTCCTTTTCCAGAAAAGTATGGTGGGGCCGGCATGGATACGTTGAGCCTGGCCCTGGCGATCGAGGAAGTGGCTAAAGCGTGTGGCTACACTTGTCTATCCATGGCGGCCCATATTTCGCTCTGTGCGACCCCGATTTATCTTTTCGGAACAGAGGAACAGAAGCAAAAATACCTCGTACCCCTCGCCAGCGGGAAATCGTTGGGGAGTTTTTGTCTTTCCGAACCAGGGTCCGGGTCAGACGCCGGTGCCGCAAAAACGGTGGCTGTCCGGGACGGCGATCACTTTGTCCTCAACGGCAGCAAACTCTGGGTTACTAACGCAGGTCTCGCCGACTATTTCGTAGTCTTCACAAAGACGCAACCAGACAGTGGTGTCAAAGGGGTGTCCGCTTTTATCGTCGAGAAAGATTTCGATGGCTGGATTGTTGGGCAGAAGGAAAACAAATTGGGCGTCCGCGCTTCCGACACGCGCCCGATTTCCATTGAAAATTGCCGTGTGCCGAAAGAAAATCTACTCGGTGAGGAGAACAAGGGATTTCCGCAAGCACTGGTCACTCTGGATGGCGGACGCATCGGCATCGGTTCCATGGCGGTGGGACTGGCACAGGCAGCGATGGAAAAGGCCGCAGCCTACTCGCGCGAACGCGAAGCATTCGGCAGTACCATCGCCGGCTTTCAAGCGATCAAATGGATGTTGGCCGACATGGCGACAGAGATTCATGCCGCCCGTCTTATGGTGCATCATGCGGCAAGATTGCGAGATGCGGGACAGCCCTTCACGCGAGAAGCGGCCATGGCGAAATTGTTTGCGTCGGAAGCCGCGATGCGGGCCACCAAGAATGCAATTCAAATTTTCGGAGGGTACGGCTTTACACGAGATTACCCCGTAGAACGGTACTGGCGGGACGCTAAGCTGACTGTCATCGGCGAGGGAACCTCAGAAGTACAACGACTGGTGATCGCCAGAGAACTGCTCAAGGATTTTGCATGATCGACTTTGGTGAATTTCAACTGGACCTTCTCAATGACGGCTTCTTCAAGTTGGACGGCGGTGCCATGTTTGGCGTCGTTCCCAAAGTGCTGTGGCAGAAAACCAATCCGCCGAATGAACAAAACCGCATCCTGCTTGGACTGACTTGCTGGCTTATCAAGAGCCGGCAGGACGTTATTGTGGTTGACACCGGGGTTGGAGATTTGTACGATGACAAGTTCCGCGCCATTTTTGAGATTGAACGGCCAACCGGTGGGCTGATAGGCGACTTACAGCGACGGGGTCTCTCACCCCAGGACGTGACAAAAGTTGTCCTGACCCACCTTCATTTCGACCATTGTGGGGGTAATTGTTTTCAGTCAGATGATGGGTCAATGAAGCCGACTTTTCCGAATGCCACATACTTTTTTCAAAAAGGCGAGTTTGACTATGCGAAGAATCCTGATCCTCGCAGTAAGGCAAGCTATCTGCCGCACAATTGGGAAGCGGTGCAGAGCGCCGGCCAACTGCAGTTACTTGACGGTGACGAGCAGATTGTTCCAGGCGTTTCCGTGCAGGTGACCGGTGGGCACACACGCGATCATCAGATCGTTAAAGTGCATGCCGACGGGCGGACGGCCTGTTTTCTGGCGGACCTGGCGCCGACGAGCTCGCACTTACGAACTCCTTATGTCATGGGGTATGATTTGTATCCAAAGACCACCATGGAGGTGAAGGAACGTGTTCTGAGGCAAGCTCTCAAGGAGAATTGGCTACTTTTCTTTCAACACGATCCTTCGGTTAAGGCCGGTCATTTGGCGGAGAAAGAGGGACGGATGCAATTGGAGCAAATAGAACTTTGAGAATAATATTGCTGATCGGAGTAGGAACAAATGTCTGAGTTTCGTGACATCGTTATCGCCAGCGCCTGCCGCACGCCCGTCGGGGCGTTTCAGGGCGCGCTGAGCTCTGTGGCTGCACCGAAGTTGGGCAGCATAGCCATTGCTGAAGCATTGCACCGGGCCGGGCTGGCCGGGAAGGATGTTGATGAGGTCATTATGGGTGAAGTCTTGCCCGCAGGGGTTGGACAGGCGCCCGCGCGTCAAGCCGCATTAAGTGCGGGCATTCCCAATCACGTGCCGTGCACCACTATTAATAAGGTGTGTGGTTCGGGCCTAAAGGCGGTGATGTTGGCCGCGCATGCGATCATGGTGGAAGACGCAGACATCGTCGTGGCCGGTGGTATGGAAAGCATGTCCAATGCGCCTTACCTTTTGCCGAAGGCGCGCAGCGGCTACCGTCTCGGCAATGGCGAATTAGTCGACAGCCTGGTCAAGGATGGCCTCTGGGATGTTTACAACGATTACCACATGGGCAACGCTGCTGAACTTTGTGCCTCCGAGTGCAACGTGCCGAGAGCAGCTCAGGACGAATTTTCTATTAATTCGTATAAGAAAGCGCAGGCCGCGCAAAAAAATGGCTCCTTCAGAGACGAAATTGTACCGGTGGAGATTCCTCAACGCAAGGGAGAGCCAATCTCCGTGACTGAGGACGAAGAGCCGGGCCGCGCGAATTTTGAAAAAATGCTGACGCTGCGGCCAGTCTTCACGAAGGACGGTACCGTAACCGCCGCCAACGCCTCATCGATCAACGATGGCGCAGCGGCTTGCGTGGTCATGTCAAAAGAACGTGCGCAAAGCCTGGGAATAAAGTGGCTGGGACGGATTATCGCACAGGCTTCCGCGGCCAGAGCACCGGAATGGTTTACAATGGCTCCCGCCGATGCCATCAAGAAGGTCCTGGGCCGTGCCGACTTGACCCTTTCGGACATTGATTTGTTCGAAGTCAACGAAGCATTTGCGGTGGTAAATCTGGCTGTTGCCAACGAATTGGGCATTCCCCTGGAGAGAATGAATATTCACGGCGGTGCCGTCGCTTTGGGACATCCCATCGGGGCCAGCGGTGCTCGTATCCTCACCACGCTGCTCTATGCGATGCGGCAGCATGACAAACGCCGCGGGTTGGCGACCCTGTGCATTGGTGGCGGAGAAGCGGCCGCCGTGGTGGTTGAACGGTAATCTGAATTTGTGAGCGGAATGGAAATCAAGTACATAACTGTGGTCGGGGCCGGAACAATGGGGAACGGCATCGCGCATGTCTTTGCGGCGAATGCATTCGAGGTCAATTTGGTGGACACGCAGCAGTCGTTTCTGGACCGCGGTCTTGCAGCCATCGAGACGAATTTACAACGGCAGGTCAAGAAAGATAAGATGACGGCGCAAGACGCAGACGCTGCCCTGGCGCGCATTAAGCCGGCACTCGATCTGCAGCTCGCGAGTAGCAGCGATTTCGTCGTGGAAGCGGCAACCGCATACCTAGACATCAAGAAACAATTATTCGGTCA
>Ga0114931_10006334_pt1 | contig 14556 bp, 12 predicted proteins | sample 2SBtaG_FD_89579 | JGI IMG/M metagenome (GOLD analysis project Ga0114931, IMG submission 89579) | Deep subsurface microbial communities from Kolumbo volcano to uncover new lineages of life (NeLLi) - 2SBTROV14_V59a metaG | ecosystem: Environmental > Aquatic > Marine > Volcanic | place: Kolumbo...
CGACAACAGTTCCGGCCCGTCGCTCATCAGTCTGTCGGTCACCGCGGCGAGCGAACCGACCCGCGCCCAGACCAGCACCAGCACCAGAATCAAGCCGAACAGCAGCAACACTCCCTGCACCGCATCGGTCCAGGCGACGCTGCGCAGACCGCCGAGAGTTTCGTAAATGCCGATGACCACAGCCAGACCCAGCACCCCCGCCCAGAACGGCATCCGCCCGTCCGAAATCCCGACCGCCATGTGCCCCATCGCCAGGAACTGAGCGTAGAGGTAGTTGAGCAACGCGATCGCCATGATCGCTGTGACCAGAGCCGCCAGACGCCGATCGGCGAAGCGATGGCGCACGTAGTCGGCCGGAGTGACGAAGCTGTGGCGGTGCGCCAGCACGTGCAGCGCGGGCGCGAACAAGAGGTAGACCAGCACCACCGACATCATCATGCCGACGCTCATGACCCAGGTGAAGCCGATCCGGTAGGCCTGTCCGGTATAGCCGAGAAAGGTGTTTCCGCTGTACTGCGATGCGTAGAGGGTGGCCAGGAGAACGACGAATCCGAGGTTGCTGCCGGCCAGGTAGAAGTCGCTCATCGAGTCGCTGCGCGCCTGCCGGTGCCCGCGCCAGCCGAGGAACAACAGCACGCACAGATAGCCGGCGACGACTATGGTGGCAGTGCTCACCATCTCAGTTCGCCGTGCTCGGTGACTCGAAACTCGCTTCGCTCGTAGGCACAGGCAGAGGCGAGGCTGAGGCTGAGGATGGTGGTCGCTGCGCGACGATCGTCAAGGATTTTGTCATTGGGCCAAGAGCTAATAGCTAAGAGCTAAACGCTGTTTCTCATTCGAACGATCCGGCGGCACGCCGGTGGCCGGGCTGCCAACCAGGCGGCTAACCTCGCTCGGCCGGCCGCTCGTCCCAGAGATCGGGAAGCCACAGCGCGACGATCGCGGCGATCGCGCAGTAGCAGGCGAAGGAGACGACACACCACAGGGGCACGCCGGCGACGAACGGTCCACCGTCACCATCCGGGAAATACCACGGCACCGACAACGCCAGCAGCAGCACGATCGCCGCGCCCAGCCCGCGCGACCTCCTCCTGTGCAACCTCTTGCGCGACCTGCTGCCCTGCGACTTGCCCTGGTGCGGCCGCGTACTCGGTACCCGGGTACTCACCGCGGCGAATCCCGCCCGTCGCGGATCCACGGTTTCAGCAACGGGACCAGCGCCAGCCCGGGAAATGCGAACGCAAACGTCATCAGAAAGTACGCATCATATCCGAGCCGTGTGGTGGCCCAACCGCTGGCCGCGCCGGCGACGTCGCGCGAGAACGCAAACACCGCCGACAACAGCGCGTACTGAACCGCCGCATGGCGCTTTTCGCAGACATGCATGAGAAAAGCCAGAAACGCCGCCGTGCCGAGTCCGCCGGTGAACGACTCCAGCAAAGACGCCGCATAGATCGCGAGACGAGCCGGCTCGACCAGTGCGGTCGCCCAGGTAGCCGACGAAACGGCTGTCTGCCAAGCTATCGGCGCCGTCGGGTCGAACCACGCAACCGCTGCGTAACCGAGGTTCGACATCGCTTGCGCCAGGCCGAGAACCCACAGACTGTGGAAGATACCCCAGCGGTCGGTGAGCCACCCGCCGACCAGTGCGCCGGCGATCGTCGCGCCGACACCGAGCGTGGTCGAGACCATACCGATCTCCTCGACACTCAGACCGCGGTCGACCCAGAACGGCTTGACCATCGGCGCCATCGCCGCGTCGCCGAGCTTGTAGATCAGGACGAAGGCAAACAGGGCGACGACCCCCGAGCGTCCTCGACGTCCCGGCCCCGCCAACCAGCCGCGCAGAGCCGTCGCCCAACCGCTGTTGCCACCACCGCCATCGATCTCGATCTCGGGCGTGGCGCGCGCCACCAGTGCGAGCATCAGGAAGATCCCGGCCGCGCACCAGAAGATGCCCGCCCAACCGAGCCAGCCGCGCAGGAGCAGGAGCCCGCCACCGGCGACGATCAACGCCACCCGATAGGCGGAGACCCGCACCCCGTTGGCGTCCCCTTCTTCGCCGTCGCTGACCAGGCCGATGGCGTAGGCGTCGATGGCGATATCCTGGGTCGCCGAGACACAGGTCATGGCGATCAGCGTAATCCACAGGCCGAGAGTCAGATCGCCGGGCTCGAACAACGGAATCGCCGCGCAAAGCACCGCCAGGCCCGCCAAACACCCACTGATCCAGTCTTTTCGCCGTCCGAAGCGATCGACCAGCGGCGACCACAGCACCTTGAGGGTCCACGGCAGGCCGAGCAAAGCGGTCAGACCGATGTCGGTCAGATCGACATCGTGGACACGGAAGTAGACCGGCAGGACGTCCTTGACCACGCCGAAGGGCATCCCCTCGGCGAAGTAGAGAATGGCCACCCACGCGAGCTTGCGACGCAAATCGACCGACCGTCTGATCCTGCGCGCGCTTCCGCCGGTCGCCGTTGACATCGTGGGAAGCTAGCAGCAGACCCGCACCTGCCGCCACACGCGACGGCGGCGCGCACCGACTGCGCTCAACGGGGCTTTCCCCGCGGCCAATTCGATGTAGGATTCCAGCATGGCAATTCGTAAAGTCGCCCGGCTCGGGACGCCCGTTCTTCGCGCCGTGGCGCAACCGGTCTCACCCGAGGAAATCTCTCAGTACCAGATCCAGGCACTGATCGACGACCTGATCGAAACCATGCGCGAGTACGATGGCGCGGGATTGGCGGCACCGCAGATCTACGACTCGTTGCAAGTGGTCGTATTCGAGGTCGCCGAGAACCCCCGCTATCCCGAGGCGGTTGCCATTCCGCTGACCGTGTTGATCAACCCAGACGTCACCCCGACGACGGCGCAAACCGAAGAGGATTGGGAAGGCTGCTTGAGTCTGCCCGATCTGCGCGGTCGCGTCGCGCGGCCGACCGCCGTTCTGGTCAAGGCCCTGGACCGCGACGGCCAACCTCTCGAGTTCGCCGCCGAGGGCTTCCACGCGCGCGTCATCCAACACGAATGCGATCACCTCGCCGGCATCGTCTACCCCGACAGGATGCACTCGATGGACAGCCTCACCTACGTCCGGGAATTCGAGCGCTACCACAGCGATTGAGGATTGACATCGGGGCGAACGACCCCGAGAATCCCACTACGCCAAAGAGCTTCGTGGAGCGGAGGAGGTCTGACGGATGAGCGAAGAACAGTCCCCCCTGGCACCTTCTTTTCTGGTCGCCATGCCGCAGTTACAGGATCCCAATTTCAACAAGTCGGTGGTTCTCTTGTGCGAGCATCGCGACGAGGGAGCGATGGGATTGGTGATCAATCGCAATACCAGCGCACGGGCATCCGAAGTGGTCGAGTTCGAGAATCCGGTCGACGCCGACTCGGGTCTCGAAGTCTCGATCGGCGGACCGGTCGATCCAGAACGCGGCTGGCTGCTGCTTTCGGAAAAACTCGGTGACGCGATCGAGGTGGCGCCCGGCCTCTACCTCTCGGCCTCACGTGAGCTCTTGCGCGCAATGGTCGCGGGAGAGCCGTACAGCTGTCATCGCCGATTCCTGGTGGGCTACGCCGGATGGGGGCCGAAACAGCTCGAGCGCGAGCTCGCCGACTCGGCGTGGCTGACGGTTCCAGTCAACCACGAGCTGTTGTTCGAAGCTGCGACCGACGACATCTGGGAGCTGGCAATCCGCCAGCTCGGCATCGACCCCAGCGCGCTGGCGATGGGCAGCGGCGTCCACTGAGCCCGGCCACCAGCTCTTGGGTATTGGCACGGAGCCTTGGAGGGCTCAGCCTATCCGCCGTGCGAGTGCCTCCCGCCGTTCTTCAATCCTCTTTCGCTACCGGGTCGACGTCGAGGTACTCTTCCAATTTCGCAATCTCGGCTTCCGCGTTGGTTCGCCGCGCATCGTGCTCGTCGAATAGCCCAACTGCGTGCCTGAGCTGCTCGAGTGCCTTGCCGTACTCGCCGCGCAATTGCGCGGCGATGCCGAGGTGGTAGAAGCCGTCGCCGGTATCCCCAGCGCGGCCGGCCAACAGACCGTAACCTTCGTGGGCGACATCGAGTTGCGGAAACGATTCGAGGGCACGGCGGTACGCACCGCGCGCGGCGTCCTTGTCGCCGGCAACCTCGAGAGCCTTGGCGAGCTCCACCGACGCCATCGCGTCATCCGGCTGTCGCTTCAGGTAGGCCCGCAGCAGCGCGATCGCATCGGGCGGCCGCCGCTGGCGCAATGCGACACGGCCGAGCTCGCGTCCCGAATCGACAATACCGAGCTGCCGAGCTTTCTCGAGCGCGGCCCGCGCGTCCTCCAGGCGCCCGGCCTCCAATGCGACGACGCCGTAGAGGTAGTTCGCCTGCCCACTACCTCTGTTGGCGGCAAGCAGCTTGGCATACTGATCGACAGCGTCCTGCGGCTTGAGGTAGCGAGCCCTCGCCAACGCCTGCAATCGTTGCAGGCGGCGACTGGTCCGGCGGCGTTTGTGATCCTCCCACTGCTTTGCGTGAAGCACCGCCTCCAAGTGGTTGAGGCGTTCCTCGGTGAGCGGATGCGCGCGCAAATAGGGCGGAAAAAACAACGGGGTAAGCCGCGATTGTCCCTCCAGCTTCTTGAAAAAATCCAGCATCGCCCGCGGGTCGTAGTCCGTCTTGCGCAGATACCTCACGCCCAGGTAGTCGGCCTCCTGCTCGAACGCGCGCCGGTACTTGAGGGTCGCCGCCTGACCAGCCGCGGCTGCGACCTGGGCCAGCCCCGGTTGCACCACCCCCGCCAGCGTCGCCAACAAGGTCGCATAGCTGAGGAGCTGGGTTTTCTCCTGCTGGCGAACCATGTGGTGGGCGTGGACGTGCGCGATCTCGTGGCCGAGAACCGCAGCGATCTCATCGTCGTTCTCGGCGCGGACGATGAGCCCGATATTGACGTAGACATAACCGCCGGGGACCGCGAAGGCGTTGATCGAATCGTCGCGGACGACGGAAAAACGATAGTCGAAGAACGAATCATCGAGGCCGCCGACGATAGTCTGGCCGATCTCGTCGACGTAGGAAACGAACTCCGGATCGCGCACCAGCGGAAGGGTTTGTCGCGCCATCATGTCGAAGCGAGCTCCGAGCTCGCGCTCGCCCGCGTAGGACACGGCGCGCGCGCCCACGGGAGACGCGGCCGAGCCAATCAGTCCGGCAAGGACCCCCGAGACGACGATGCGCAGCCAGGACATGCACCAAGTACAACAGTGCGCGCGGCCGGGCGCAACTTCCATGCACCCACAGCCACGACGAGGTGCCGCTCAGCTGGGTACGATGTATTCCAGAATCTCGCCGAGCTGGCGGATCTGGCGCGCCCGCACCGGGCGCTCTTCCTCCGGCCCGGCAGAGAAACGGTGTAGGGCCAGCCCGAGATTGAGGCGGACGATCTCGATACAGCGTTCCGTCGTCTGACGTTCCAGAGCGCGCCGCCGAGCCCGCGCGACGTCTTCGATCGAAATGATTTCCGCCATTGTAGGATTCAACTCCCACGTCGCGCCCGGCCGGTCAATCTCCGTCGTCGCGCCGGCCCGATTTTCCGGGAAGCAGCAGACCCGCGCTCTTGGCAGCGCGCGCGGCACGCCCGCACCACTCGAGCTGGCCGGCCAGAGCGAGCAAGACGCGCGCCTCGAACGGCCGGATCAGGGCCCGACCAAGCATGCGCCGGAGAACGAACATCATCCGGTCCGGATTCTGCGGATTGAGGAATCCCACATCGAGAAGCGCATGCCGCATACGATCCTCGAGGCGCTTCAAATCGCCAGCGGCGGCGGCCACCGGCGCGGCGCTCGCGGGACCCGGCAGCTGTCTGCGCAACTCGTAACAGACCAGCAAAACCGCCTGCGCCAAATTGAGTGAGGTGTAGTCGTCGGCCGTGTCGATGCGGATCAATCGCTGGCACGACCGCAAGTCGTCGCGCGTCAGGCCATGGTGCTCGGGACCGAAGACGATGGCGACCCGGCCGCGCCTGGCGATACCGAGGATGTCGGCGGAAATCGCCTGCGGACTCTCGGGCGCCTCGCGATAGAGCCCCCCTTGCGCGCTGGTCCCGACGACCAAATTGCAATCGGCGACGGCCTCGGCGATCGACTTCGTACGCCGCGCCCGTTCGAGGACGTCGGCGGCGTGCACCGCCGTGGTCTTCGCCGCCGCGACTCTGCGTTTCGATGTCCCCACCAGGGCCAGATCGGAGACGCCCAGGTTCTTCATGGCGCGCGCCACCGCGCCTACATTGGCGGCACCCTGTGGCTGGACCAGAACGACGCGGACCCGCCGCAGGACAGCGTCGCCCGTCTTTTGCTCCTCACCCGGCATCCGTGTTCCATGCCGGGCCGCGCTCATGCGGTCAATCTTCGGGCAGATCCGCCACTGCGGCGGCAGTCTCGTCCATCCGCCGATCGAGCTCGCGGGTGTGCACCTGGGCCCGCAACCGCGCAAAGAGCTCCTGCTTGTTGATCGGCTTGGTCAAATACTCACTGACGCCGAGGGCCATGCCGCGAGTCCGCGTTTCCATATCGTCCTTGGCAGTGAGCAACACCACCGGGATCTGACGCCAGTCCGGATTCTCGCGCATGCGCTCGCACACCTCGAGCCCGTCCACATGCGGCATCATCACGTCGAGGAGAACGATGTCGAACTTCTCTTTACCCAACGCCTCCAAGCAGGCGCGTCCATCGCTGGCGCTCACCGTCGTGTAGCCCTCCTTGGAGAGCCAGCGCCGGAGAATCTCCAGGGTGTTTGCATCGTCGTCGACGAGCAGCACGTGCGCCGCAGCTGCGTTGTGATCTTCACTCATGAGTATCGTCCTCGAATCGTTCGGTTCAAATGAGGTAGCCTTCGCCTTGATTGGCCCCGCTCCCCTTGCGCCGCAACTTGGCGACCAGCGTCGTTCGCTTCAAGCCGAGCAGCCGCGCGGCCGCCTGCTTGTTGCCTTTGGTGCGCCGCAGGGCCTCGTCGATCAGCCGGTACTCGAACTCCTCCACCGCCTTGTTCAGATCGATCCCCTCTTCCGTCAACGACGGCCGCGGGATCTTCTTCTCCGAGATGAACGAGCGGATGTTGGGTGGCAGGTGGTCGACCTGGACCAAGCCATCCTCGCTGAGTACGACCAATCGCTCGACCAGGTTCTCGAGCTCACGCACATTGCCCGGCCAATCGTATTCCCACAGATGCACCATGGCATCGTCGGCAATGGTACAACGCCGTCCCTCGTGCTTGGCGTTGTACTTGTCGAGAAAGTGTTGCACCAAGACCGGAATGTCCGAGCGTCGTTCGCGCAGCGGCGGCAGCAGGATCGGAATCACCTGCAACCGATAGTAGAGGTCTTCGCGAAAGCGCCCCTTCTCCACCTCAGCGGCAAGGTCGCGATTGGTCGCCGCCACGACGCGGACGTCCACCTTGACGCTGCGATCGGCACCGACCGGACGAATCTCGCGCTCCTGCAAAACTCGCAGCAGCTTGACCTGCAGAGGCGGACTCATTTCGCCTATCTCGTCGAGAAAAATCGTCCCGCCGCTCGACAGCTGGAACATCCCCATACGAGCGCCGACGGCGCCAGTGAAGGAACCCCGTTCGTGTCCAAACATCTCAGACTCGAGCAGATCGGGTGGAATCGCGCCGCAATTCACCGCGATAAATGGCTGATTGCACCGTCTGCTGTGCGCGTGGACGTAGCGTGCGATCAATTCTTTGCCCGTTCCACTCTCCCCCTGAATCATTACCGTCGAATCCGCCGTCGCAACCCGCTGCGCCACCTGGAGAATTTTCTCCATGACCGGGTGAGACCCCTTGATTACAAAATTTTCCATCGTCGCACCCACGTTCGCGCCCTCCTCATCGAGCGACAAAAAATTAACTTTTTACGACCTTCGTCGCAACACACAATTTTGCCAGTCTACAAAATCGTCGCATTTTTAACGTTAATTCGACCCAATATCCGACCGCTCGCACAACGACCGCGACCATATGTAGCGGTCAATCGGCTCAAGACGCATCAAATACGTCAAATCGACTCGCCATCGTCCGAATAATGACGCTTTGTAATACGCCGCGTCATCATCCCTCGCATCATCCCGGTCATCACCCCAGTCATCATCCTGGTCATAGCGCATGCGCGCCGCCGGTCCGGCGTGGGATTGGACCCGCGGTCTGCGAACCGCTATGGGCATGCGGATGATGAGAATTGACGGCCGAGCCCACGACCAGCTGCGAGCAGTGGTCATCACACCGAATTTTACTCGCAACGCCAACGGGTCCGCCCTTATCGAATGTGGCGAGACACGGGTCATTTGCACGGCGAGCGTCGAGGACTCGGTGCCGCGTTTCCTGCGCGACACGGAGCGCGGCTGGGTCACCGCCGAGTACGGGATGCTGCCCGGTTCCGGCTCGACGCGTATCGCCCGGCGGGCGGGGGGACGAACCCAGGAAATTCAGCGTCTCGTCGGTCGCAGCATGCGCGCGGTGATCGATCTCGAGCGCTTGGGGTCGCGCACTTTGTGGCTCGACTGCGATGTCATCCAGGCGGACGGGGGCACGCGAACGGCCTCGATCACGGGCGCCTACGTCGCCCTGTCCCTGGCGCTGGCGCGACTGCGCGCCGACGGCCACCTGGAGTCGGACCCACGCCGCTCATCGGTCGCCGCGATCAGTGTGGGAATCGTCGATTCCGAGGTCTTACTGGACCTCTGCTACGAAGAAGACAGCCGCGCCGACGTCGACATGAACATCGTCATGACCGGCGACGGGCGTTTCGTCGAAGTTCAGGGGACCGCCGAGGCGGCGCCCTTCAGCGCCGAGCAAATGGCGCAGATGACCTCGCTGGCGGCGGCGGCGATCGAGAATCTCAGCCGGCAGCAGGAGACGGCGATTGCGAAGGGACTCGAGGAATAGGTCATCCACGTCGACCAGGGTCGTGCGCGCCGACGGCGCGATGCCACCCCGGCGACACGGGATCCGTTTCATATGAAATTAGTACTGGCTACGCGCAACCCGGGCAAGCTGCGCGAGTTCGCGAGGCTGCTCGACGGCGCCGGCGTCGAGCTCATCGACTTGTCGCACTTTCCCGCCACCGATGAGGTCGTCGAGGACGCCGATACCTATCTCGGCAATGCGCGCGCCAAGGCACTCTCGGCCATGCGGCACACCCGGCTAGCGGCGCTGGCCGACGACTCCGGGCTCGAGGTCGACGCACTCCGCGGCGGCCCCGGGGTGCGCTCTGCCCGTTTCGCCGCCGACGCCCCCGACCGCGCTGGAGGCGGTGATCGCGCCAACAACGACCTTCTCCTCGAACGACTCGCCGGGACCACCGGAAGCGCCCGCAGTGCTCGTTTCCGCTGCACGCTGGTCGTGGTCACTCCCGACCGCCGCGAGCTCGTCGCCGACGGCACCTGCGAGGGATTGATCGCGGATCAGCCTCGCGGCAGCAACGGTTTCGGTTACGATCCGATTTTCTACCACCCGGCATCGGCCGCGACCTTCGCCGAGATCGACGCCGACAGGAAGCTGAGGTGTAGTCACCGCGCCGCCGCATGTGCGCAGATCGCGCCCTCGTTGGCCGGGTTTCTGGCGCCACCGCAAGCGCCGAAAGCCGCACGCCAAACGTGCAAAGGCGGAGAAGAACAGCAAAAAGCCAAAAGCTAATCGTTGCTTTCGAGAAACGGCTTTGTTAGTCGCGTGAAGGCATCGGGGCGTGGCGCAGCCTGGTAGCGCACCTGTTTTGGGAACAGGGGGTCGGCCGTTCGAATCGGCTCGCCCCGATTTTTCGAATTTCGAATTTCAAATTACAGATTTCACAACGCCAACTCATGCAACTCGAGGTCTGAAACTTGGAATTGTGTTCCCGGGCGCCAGTAGCTCAGCTGGATAGAGCAGCGGCCTTCTAAGCCGCGGGTCAGGGGTTCAAGTCCCTTCTGGCGCACTTCCCTTTGCCTATCTGGATTTTCATGCCGCGAATCGGCTAAGAATTCCTCTTGTAAGAATTCCTCTTGGCGCGGCACCTCGTGGTGAGTGTAGCTCAATCGGTTAGAGCGCCGGACTGTGGCTCCGGAGGCTGTGGGTTCGATTCCCATCACTCACCCGTACCACCCCAGATCGAAACTCGCTGCGCTCGTAAGCTGTGGCACAGGCTTGGGGCAGAGCTACGAGCTGTGAGCTGAGGGCAAATCGCTAACGGCTCGCCGCACCTGCTGTGCACGCTGCTATGGGCGACCGCGCGCGCTACGGAAACCACGTAGTCGGATGGCCGCGAATTGCGGCCTCGCCGAGCAACCGACACGAAGTTTGCCCTGCCAAAGCGGAATTTCCACTGGATGTTGCCATTTGGCTTGGGGTAACATCCGGGCTTCCGATCGGCTGGGCAGTCCCGCCCTGCGGGATCGAGGTTCTCTGTGCATCGCTTTCACTTCGTACATGCCGCCGGACTCGGCCTGAACGCCCCCTTCGAAGGGGTGGAAACCGTATCGGATAGAGTAGCCACCAGCCTCGCTGGCGCTACGGCGGGAGCGTGGGACGACCTGGTTGATTTTTGCATACGCAAGCCGGTGACCTTCGTCGTCATCTCGGGCGGCCTCGAGGCCGATGGTCGGGCCGGTTTGCACGGCCTACTGCGCTTTCGTCTCGGTCTAGAGCGCCTGTCGGAGAGCGGCATCCACACCTTGATCGCCCTCGCCCCGTCCGACCGGCAGATCCGCCGCGTCCTTCTGGACGAAACTCTATCGCAGGTAACCGTCTTCCCCGCCGACCGACCGGCGACGGTCGAGATCGAGAGTCGAGGCGTCCCGGTCGCGTGCGTCTCCGGGCAAAGCAGTGACGGCAACAGCAACCTCGACCTGGCTGGATTCTTCGCCGACGCGGCACCGGACACGGCGCTGGTCGGAGTCGTGCCCTGCGATGTGGCGACACTCGAGCCGCTGCTCGATGGCCACGCGCGCAAGGCTTCGTACTGGGCCGTCGGCAGCGCCGAGCAGCCCTCGCGGCGCGGTTTTTCGCCGTGGATCGTCGAATCGGGAAGCCTGCAGGCGGTGCGCCCCGGCGCTGAGCAACCAGCGCGGGGTGCGATGCACGTCGAGATCGAAGGTGCGGCCGTCCTCGCCGTCAATCACATCGACCTCGACCGCATCCGCTACGCGTGCTTGCAGCTAACTCCCCAGCACGGCATCGCCGACGCATTGTTGCGCCATCAGATCATGGATGGCTTGAACCGCTTGCGCGCCACCCACGCTGGCCGCGGCGTCCTGGTCGATATCGAGCTGGCCGGCAACCGCCCGGAAACCGGCGAGTCGCCGTCGGCGCAGCGGGCTACGCTCGACTCGCTGCTCACCGCATTGCGCGAGGAAACAGCGAGCTGGGACCCCTTCGTGTGGTGTAACCGGCTGAGCATCCAGGCTGACGGCAAGTCGACCGCCGAGGCCGCTCGAGCTCGCGGCGCCCTCGGTCACGCCATCGTCCAGCAAAGTCGCGCCCTGCAGTCCAACCCGCTCCACCGCAGTTACGTCTTCGCCAACCGCTTCGATCCGCTGATGCGCCGTTGGACCTCCGAGATCGGCGGGGAAGAGGCCGAGCAATTGATCGACGATGCGACCCGCATCGCGCTCCGTCAGGTGGCTATCGATGAGGGTCCGTCGTGAGGCTGCGATCCCTGGTCATCGACGGCGCCGACGACTTCGGGCGGATCGACAGCGGCGAGTTGCCAAACGGGCTGGTGGTGATCTTCAGTCCCGACAAAGACCGCATCGGCACCGCGCTTTCGATGATGCGCCGGCTGCTGTTCTCGGCCAACGGCACCGGTTACGGATCTGCGGTGGGAACCGCCCATCTGTCGGGCGAGAACGGCGACTTCGAGCTGTCGACCAACGGCTCGCCGGAGAGCGAAACCTTTCGCCGCTGGGGCGGCGGACCAGCCAACCACAGAGATCTCGGCGAGCTTTTCGGGGGCAGCGAACGCGGCCAATTGCGTGCGATCTTCGATGTCACCAGCAACGATCTGCCACGCGATATCTTCGCACGCGGTCCGCTCCAATCGAATCCCATCGACGCCCCGTCCCTAGCGCCGCTGCGACAGCGCATGCACGAGCTGCTCGGCGAAGAGGGCGGCCAGATCGGCGACCTTCTCGACCAGCTCGCGGAGGCCGAGGCGGATCTCGAAGCGGCCCTACAAAGAGAGTTGACCTACTTCGAACACCGCGACCGCGAACGCGCCGCCACCGCCGAGGTCGGCGGTTTGTGCGCCGATCTCGCCGACCTGCGGCGCCGCCGCGAGCGTCTCGAGATCTACGGCGCGCTCTGGCCGTCCTGGGTCAAACGGCTCGCCGTCGAACGCGAGCTCGGCCAACTCGAGCCGATCGACGACTTCCCCGACTCGGATCTTTCGATCGTCGAAGCGCAGCAGCAGAGCCGCGATGCCGAGACCGCGCTGCGCAAGCTGCGCAACCAATTGCGCCAGGTCCGCGCCGAGCTCGAGTCGTTGCCCGGCGCCACCGATCGCCACCAATTCATCGACCGCGTCGATCCAATCTGCAGCGAGCTACCCGACTACCGGCGTCGTCTCATGCTCTTCGCCCGAGCCCGCGCGCGGCGCGGCGAAATCAACAGCCTAGTGCCGCAGTTGAGCGATCGGCCAGCGCCAGCCAACCCCGACGGCGACAGCACCGTTGACCCGACCGACTTCGACCTCGAGTCGGCGCGCGAGTGGCTGGTGCGCTCCGATACGCTCACTCACCGCGAGGCTGCGGCACGCGCCGAGCTCGCCCGCACACGCGCCTCTCTCAAGCAGTTGCGCAACGAGCGCCAGCGCGCCGTGCGCGCCGCGAAAACGCTGCGCGGCGAGCTCGACGACTCCGACGAGTACTGGCGCGCCCTGTGGACGCTGCGCGATGACCTCGAGGAATTGTGGGAAGTCCAGTCCCAAGGCGAAGCGGCGGCGCGCGCCGCCGAGCAACGGCTCGAGTCGCTCGAAAACCTCGATCGCCGCCAGTACCGAATCCCGGACCCCAAGCTGCGCGCCGCTCTCTGTATCGTCGTCGGTGCCTGTTTCGTAGCCACCTTGTGGATGACCAAGCAAGAGCGAGCGCTGTCCACTCTGTTCTTCGGCGGCGCCTGCCTGGTCGCCATCACGGTCGACTTCGCGCTCGGCTGGCGCGCGCGCTGGGCCGAAATCCGCAACACGTCGTTGCGCACGAGCGAGGTCAACCTGCGACACAGCCTCGAACGGGCCCGCCAGCGGCGCGACTCGCGCTGGCGTTCCGCCGATGAGGTCACGCATCGCATCGAAGGCGCCGCCCGGGCACTCAGTCTGCCGGCCACACCCAGTATCGAGGATGTCGACGCCGCCGAGGAGAGATTGTTCGTCGCCAGTCGCAAGCTACCCCAGCGCGGCCCCCTGGCGCAGACCGCACTCGCCATCCACGATCAGCGCGACGACGAAGAGCGCCTGATGAGCCAACTGCGAGAGTTGCGCGAGGTCCGCGAGGCGAGCGCGCTCGAGTGGGAGGAATGGAAGCACGCCGCCGGACTCCCGGACCAGCTCGACCAGTCGGAGCTCACGACGTTCCTCTGCGAGTACGACCGCCTGCGCGAGTTACGCGAGGAATCCCTTCGAGTCGACACCGAGTTGCGCGACCTGGCGCCGTCCATCGAGTCCTGGGAGGACAAAGCACGCGCCCTGCTGACCGCCGCCGGTGCATCGATCGACGCGAATCTTTGCGGGCGCAATCTCGAGCATCAACTCGCGCAATTGCGCGACAGTGCTCACCGCAGCGCGCGCCTGGCCGAGCGCCGGGACCAGCTGAACGAGCGCATCGAAGAGCTGGCCGAGCGCGAGGCCGAAATGGCGACGACGGCTCACCGCTACACGGACCTCTTCGAAGCGTTGCGGAAACAGGCTGGCACCAGCGACGAAGCGGAATTCGAGCGCCGGCGCGAGGTGTTCCACAAGCGGCGCGCGCTCGGGGAGACCTTGCAGAAGCGCGAAACCGCATTCACAGCCATGCTCGCGGAACACAAACTCGCCGACGACGAAGAGCTGCGCGCCGACCTCACCAGCGGTAGCGCCGATAGCTGGAGCGAAGAGGGCTGCGCCGTCGAAGCCGAGATCGAACGACTCGAGGCCGCGATGGAGGCAGCGACGCGGGAGCGAACCGCTGCCGCCAGCTCCTGCAGCCAACTCGAGCATTGCAACGATGCCGGCAGAGCGCAGCAGCTATGCGCCGGCCTGCGCCGGGAAATCGGCGAGCGAGCAGCCGAGTGGCGCACCCTCGCCCTGGCTACCGGTCTCGTCGAGGAGGCGAGCAAGACCTTGTCCGACCGCACCGTCCTGTTCGATCACGCTTCCTCGACCTTGAAAGCATTAACGCGAGGAGAGCTGGTCCGGGTGACCACACCCGACGCCGAAGGGACGATTCGCATCGTCGACCGTGCCGGCAAACAGTACACGATGGACGACGACCTGCCGGAGCGATGGATGCGCCAGCTGGCTCTCAGCTTACGGCTCGGCTTGGTGCGCGAGGCGAGCGTCGGCGCGAGCG
>Ga0114931_10006335_pt1 | contig 14555 bp, 18 predicted proteins | sample 2SBtaG_FD_89579 | JGI IMG/M metagenome (GOLD analysis project Ga0114931, IMG submission 89579) | Deep subsurface microbial communities from Kolumbo volcano to uncover new lineages of life (NeLLi) - 2SBTROV14_V59a metaG | ecosystem: Environmental > Aquatic > Marine > Volcanic | place: Kolumbo...
CCTGCCGACCGGCACACACTCGTTTTCGTCAGCCCAACTCACCAGAGTCATAGCAGACGATATCAGCGAAGACCTGATGCTCGTGAACAACTACGGCTCCGGTCTTAACGTAAGCCCACATCTTGCTTTTACCTACGATATGTCGCCGGTGACGCTGGGGTTGGGGGCGAAGTATATCTTCTCCGGAGCGTACGACCCGCTGACGGATGTGGACAACGACTCGTTCGACCCGGGCGATCAGCTTTTACTTCTCCTTAGCGCGAACGTCTCTATAGCCAACAACGACTTTTTCATGCTCTTCTTCTCCTACGCGACATTCGGAAAGGACAAGCTCGGCTCGCGCGATGTCTTCCAGAACGGGGACATATTCGCGCTGGAGGGGAAATATCTTCGGCAATGGTCGCAGGTTTTGCGTACCACCTTCGGCGCCGTCTTCACGACGCAGGGCAAGAACGAGTCCACCGGCGAGAACAATCTGCTAAAGAGCGAGACCGGCAACTCCAACGCCAACAAGATCGAGGTGTTCGCCGACAGCGCGTACGACATACGCGACCGGCTCACACTCACCGGCGTGGTTGGGTACAAGAATGTCGCCGGGAACGGATATTCCATGGGGGACGATCTCTACGACGCAGGGCGGAACGTTGTTTACCTGGAGCCGGGGGTCATATTCTTTTTCGATGAAGATATCTACGCCATGGCCAAGGTCCGGTACTCCCGCGTGGCGGACAAGAAAGACGCCTTCTCCGCGCAGGATGCGAACTACAACGTTTTAAACCTGGATTTGGGGATAGTCGTCAACTTCTGACGGCGTTTTCACACCGGGTCGGCAATGGTTTCATAACGCGCTCCCGCCCGGAAATAGCCGCGAAGGCTTCTTCCATAATGCCCCGGCCTGTGTGGTATAATGACAAAAATTTTCGTCGGTTGGACGTTTAAGACAATAAAGAGCATGACCGGAAGGCTTGACTGCAGGCGGCCGGGATAAATTAACGCGAGGGGCGTGTGAAGAAAATAGAAGCCATCATCAAGCCGTTCAAGCTAGATGAAGTCAAAGACAGGCTCAACGAAATCGGCGTGCACGGCATGACCGTGACGGAAGTAAAAGGTTTCGGCAGGCAGAAGGGGCACACCGAGCTTTATCGCGGCGCGGAGTACGTCGTGGATTTCCTGCCGAAAATCAAGATAGAGATCGTCACCTCCGATGACAGGGTCGAAGATGTGGTCACGGCCGTTTCGGAGTCCGCCCAGACAGGCAGGATAGGCGATGGCAAGATCTTCGTCATCCCCGTGGAAGAAGCCGTCCGCATAAGAACCGGCGAGCGCGGCGACGTGGCGCTTTAAACCATCGAAGGTTTTCCGGTTTAATCCTTAGTCTTTGGCTTTGGCCTCGGCCCTTACGTTGTCCAAAGCTTCCTCTTCCTCGGTGTCGATGCCGGCCATCTGGTCGAGGTCGGTCAGGCTGAAAAGCTTGCTGATGGCCGGTTGCAGGCAGCAGAATCGCATGATCCCGTTTTTCTTCTTCACGAGCTTGTGACGGCTTATCATAAGCCCCACCGCGACGGAGTCTATCAGGCCGACGTCCTTCAGGTTAACGACTATCCTGATGTTCCCGCCGAGGGCGATGACGCCGTCCAGACCGGCCTTGAGCTTGTCCAAAGTGGCGGAGATGAGCTTGCCGCTAAGCCGGAATATTGTTATCCCGTCTTCAGTTTCGTACTTGCTTATTATCATTTGCCAGCAAAACCCTGTAAATCACGTGTTGCGACAAACGCCATACGTCGCTGGCGTAATTATTTCGCAAACCCGATCGTTAAAAATTGGGAAAAATATCATGGCGCGGCGCCGTTATCAAGACTTTTCATACGAAAGCCCCGCCGGGGAGCGGGTACATGGGCGCAACGTTATCGTCAAGCAGCGTATCCGGCGTGATATATGCTGACCTGCTCGATGAGCAGGGACAAAGTCTGCCCCGCTATGTTTTTAAGCTCTCCATCGGGCATCTTTCCGATCATCGCGGCGAGCTCGTCCCTGCGGGCGGCAAGCTCGTCTATCATGGGAGAAAGCCTTTCTATGGGCACCGCCTCGTTGCCGAGAGCGTTCGAGAACATGGAAAGATCGGTCAACAGACCCTCGAGACGACCAATGGCCGCCGACTCGCTCACACCGCCATCGGCGGAGGCTATGAAAGGAACCTGGGATACGGGAGCGGCCGGGCCGGTTCCGGCCGTCTGGGCGGATGATCTGGCCTTGGCCGCAAGGTTGTCGAGTATGTCTTTGAAAGAGCCTCCCTGAACGCTTTCCGTTTCCCTGGATTTGCCGGAAGGCTTGTTCTTCAGAGGATCAAGGCCGTCTATTTTCATTACAGGTTCCTTTAGTTGAATTATAACATACGTATCGGATGGAGCCGCTCATGTCTTTACGGTCAAATGTCCACCGTTTTCAATTATGTCCCTGGCCGGGGCCGATTTCCCCGGCGCTTCGGGGTCTATTCTCCATATGAGCCATGCCACCGCCCAGCCGAGAAGCGCCCCCGCCGCTATGTCCGCCGGGAAATGAGCCCCCAGATACACCCGCGACAGCGCCACGGCGAACGCGGCTCCGTACAGCAAAACCCTCCTGCGTCTGTAGTACAGGGCGAAAAACGCCGCCGCGGAAAAAGCCGCCTGCGAATGCCCGGAGGGAAAAGAGCGGGCGTAAAGCCGCCGCAAGGGGGCGTTAATCGTTATCTTGCCCGACCGGACCCCCACCTTGAACCGTTCCATCGGCCTGTCCCTGTCAACAGCCGCTTTCGCTCCCACCAACGCAAGCCCTGCCAACCCCATCGTAAGCAGGAACATAACAACGCCTCTTCGCCATCCCCTCCTGTCCCACAGCGCTATCGTTATGACGCCGAATGCGATCAACACCGGCGCGTCCCCGGCGACGCTGAAAAATGACATCAGCCCGTCGAGCGCGGGCGTGGCCCAGCCGTTGTTTATCCAGAAAAACAGGGATTCGTCTATAGCTCTCAGTATCTCCATGTCTTCCCCGGCTAAGACGGCCTTAACGCCCGGCGCCCGCGCTGAGCGTCTTGAGCCTGTCGGATATCCACAACCCCAGTTTTGAAGGCATGGTTTCCTTGGATACGCGGACTATGAGATAGGCGCCGATCAACCCCATAACTATGTTTGGCGACCAGATGGCCAGAACCGGCGGCGCCTTGCCCTCCGCCCCGAGGCTCTGTCCGATCATCCAGAGTAAATAATTGAAAACGATCATCATCACCCCCAGCCCGAACCCTCCGGCGGTCCCGCGGCGGTGCGTCATAATGCCGAGCGGCGCCCCTAGAAGCCCCAGCGCTATACAGCCAAGGGGGGCGGAATAACGTTTGTGGATGGCCACCTTCTCCGCATTGGCGCTCTTCCCCTCGGCTTTCAGCTTCGCTATACGCTTGCGAAGCTCCGCTATGGACATCTGCGGGGTCTCTTTTTCAAAGGATTTGTTCAGCCCTTCGGAAAGGTCCATGCGAAGAGCGTAAGAGTCGAAAGCTATGGTGCGGTATACCCCCTCCGGCCCGCTTCTATGTATTATCCCGTCGGTCAGGTCGATCGTGACGATATTCTTCTCCGGGTCGGAGCGCACCCTCCCCTCCCTCGATACGATAATTCTCGGTCTTTTCGGATCCCGCCTGTCGGAGATGAACACCCCATTCAGCTTCCCGTTGTCGTTTTCGTTGACGTATATCAGAAGATTGTTAAACCCCGTGTTGAACCGTCTTTCCTTGATCTCCATGTTCAGGCTGGTTTTTAGCACCTCTATAACGAGCGACCTGAACTGGAAGTTCGATCGATGGACTACGTTGACGGAGAGGTACAGAGTCATGGCGCACGCGAGAGCCGACACCAGCGCGACCGGCATCAACAGCCTGTATATCGATATTCCCGATGAGCGCATCGCCGTCACCTCGTTGTCCGCCGACAGGCGAGAGAACACCATGAGCGACGACAACAGGACCGCCAACGGTGTGGCGAGCGTCAGGAAAGTGGGGGTGAGAAAGGCCATCAGCTTGCCGATAGTGGTCACCGAGGCGCGTTTGGTCAGCAACAGGCCGGAGAGGAAGTGCACCTTTTCCAGAAGCAGGACCGAAAGAAGGACGAACACCGCCAGGGAAAAAATTTTGAACAGTTCGGTAATTATGTAACGGTCCAGTACGCGCATATTGGAAGATGATAGCATAAACATGGTAAAATAAGCGCCACGGAGGGGAGCGCCCCGCCGGGCGCGGCAGTCGTGGAGGTGGAAATCTTGTCGAATTTTGTGACACAAGAGCCGGACAGGAACGTCTTGGTGATCGATGAGCACGTCATCACCAGAAGCATACTCGAAGACGAACTGTCCTCCGCCGGTTGCCGGGTGATTCAGGCCGAGACAGTCCAGCAGGGCGTGAACATGGCCCTTACCCATCTGCCCGACATCATCACGGTAGACCTTGCCCTCAACGGCTCGGGCGGGCTGTAGGTGATAAGCAAGCTCAGGAACTACGATCAGACACGCCAGATACCCTTCGTCGTGGTCACCGGGGTGGAAAACCGGAAAGAGATGGAAAAGGCTTTCGGCGCCGGGGCGCTGGCCATCTTCCGCAAGCCGTTCCCCCGCGGCAAGTTGAGCATGTTCATCAACAAGCACTTCTCCTCACCCGCGGATGACGTCCGCTCGCGCCAGATACTTCTGGTTGAGGATTCGGAGACGATCAGGGCTATAACGAAATATCTTCTGGAGAAAAAAGGACACAGAGTCATTGAGGCCGGCGACGGCGCCGTGGGCTGGAATACGCTCAATCAGGATCCGGAAAAGATAGACATGGTGGTCACCGACATCAACATGCCGAACATGGACGGCCGACAGCTTGTCGAGAACATACGCGCCGACAAGCGGTTTCAGTTCATCCCGGTCATCATCTCCACGACCATATCGGAGAAGGAAAACATCAAGCTCCTGCTAAACATGGGCGCCGACGACTACATCGTCAAGCCGTTCTCCAGCGAGGAGTTCATCGCGAGGATACAGAGCCATCTTAGGGTGAAAGCCCTTTACGAGGAGCTGAACAGGGTCAACCAAAAGCTGGCCAGGTTCAACGAGACGCTGGAGAAGCGTGTGTACGACAGGACCGCGGAGCTTCGGGAGGCCAACCTTGACGCCATATACTCCCTCGCGATGGCGGCGGAGGCGAAGGACGACGGCACCGGCAACCACGTACACAGAATACAGAGCTATTGCCGCGCGCTCGCGCTGAAGCTTGGGCTGGCGGAGACGGACGCCGAGGAGATCGCCTATTCGTCGATCATGCACGACGTCGGCAAAATTTCCATCCCGGACGAGATACTCAAAAAACCGGGCGCCCTCACCCCGGAAGAGTACGAGACCATGAAAACCCACACAACCAGTGGAGAAAAGATCCTCCCGTCGAAACAGTTTTTCGTCCTGGCGCGCATCATAGCCAGAAGCCATCATGAGAAATGGGATGGGTCGGGTTATCCGGACGGCATCTCCGGCGAGAATATTCCGCTGTCGGCGAGGATAGTGGCCATCGCGGACGTGTTCGACGCGCTGACAAGCAGAAGGACCTACAAGGACGAGTGGCCGGTGGAAAAAGCGATGGAGGAGATGAAAAGATGCGCCGGGGCGCATTTTGACCCGCTGATAATAAAAAGCTGGATAGAGCTTTACGAAGAAGGCGAGATCAACCGCATCATAGAGGAATGGGTCTGACGAATCGTCGCCCTTCACCTTTAGGAGTTAAAGGAACAGTAACCAAGTGGGACCCGCCAGTAACATTGAAAAGAACCACGGCTATTCCGAAACGGTCGAGCTCAACCTCGTGCAGAGGCTGGCCGACATAGGCATATCCCTTTCGGCCGAACACAACATCGACGCCCTGTTGGAAAAAATCGTGACCGAGGCGTTAAGCTTCACCAACGCCGACGGCGGCACGCTCTACCTTGTCAAGAACGGCAAGCTGGAGTTTTGCATCAGCAAGAACATCTCCCTCGGCATAAGCATAGGGGGCCTTACGGGAAGCCCGGGCAGTTTCGATCCCGTGCCGATGGACCCGGCGTTCGTCTCGGCCTACGCCGCCATCGAAATGAAGACGGTCAACATCCCGGACGTCTACAAGTCGACAGAGTTCGACTTCACCGGCCCGAAGACCTACGACGCGAAAACGGGATACAGGAGCATGTCCATGCTGGTCACCCCCATGACCAACCACGAGGACGAGGTCATCGGAGTGTTGCAGCTTCTCAACGCGCTAGACCACGGCACGGGGGAGATCATCCCGTTCGAGTCGCGCTACGTTGTGCTGGCCGAGTCGCTGGCCAGCCAGGCGGCCGTGGCGATAACCAACGCTAGCCTTATAAAGGAAATGGAGAGGCTGTTCGAGTCTTTCCTGCAGGTAATGGTGACGGCGCTCGACGCGCGCTCCAAATACACACACGGTCACGTAAGAAGGGTCGCCGGACTGGCGATGGAGACGGCGCGGGTGATAAACGAGGTCAGGAACGGCCCCTTCGCGGGCTTGAGCTTCACCGCCGACGAGCTAAACGAGCTTCGGATAGCCGGGTGGATGCACGACATCGGCAAGATCATCACCCCACAGCACGTCATGGACAAGTCCGTGAAGCTGGAGACCATCTTCGACCGCTCGGAGCTTGTGAAAACGCGCTACGAACTTATCCTCTCGCAGCTCAGGAGCGAATATCTTGAGGAAAAGGTGAGGCTTCTCGCGGAGAATGCGCCGAAGGAAAAAGTCGACGCGCTTGACGCCGAGGCGCAAGGAAAAGCGGACGCCGTGAAAGAAGAGAGGGATTTCGTCCTAATGTGCAACAACCCCGGCGAGTTCATGTAGGACGAGAAGCTGGAAAAGCTGAGCAGTATCTCGCGGGAGGTTTTCACCATGGACGGGGCTCGCAAACACAAGCTCACCGAAGACGAGCTGGAAAACCTGTCCGTGCGCAAAGGCTCCATCACCGACGCCGAACGCGAGATCATGAAAGACCACATCCGCGTGACCATACGGATGCTCGACAAGATACCTTTCATTAAGAAACTCAAAAACGTTCCGCTCTACGCCGGAAGTCATCACGAATGTCTCGACGGGTCAGGCTATCCGAAAGGGCTTACGGCTGAACAGTTGCCCGTCCAGTCAAGAATACTCGCGCTGGCGGACTTCTTCGAGGCGCTGACGGCGTCCGACCGTCCCTACAAAAAGCAGATGCCTTTGGAGAAGGCTTACAGCATTCTGCAAAGCGAGGTGGAGAAGGGGCATATCGACCGCGACCTGTTCGAGCTGTTCAAGGAAAAGAAAGTCTACGAGCGTTTTCTCGAAAAGGACAGCAACGGAGAGCTGGCGATCCAGCCGGTTCCACTTCGCTCGGGCTGTCAGAAAGCTGCGAGTGTTTTGTAGGTCTCCTCGGCGCAACGGTCCCACGTGAACATCGCGGCCCGTTTTATCCCCGCTTCCGAAAGCCTTCTCCGCTTGTCCTCGTCGCCGGTGAGCCGCGACAATGCCTCGACGAAATCCTCCGGTTTGTCAGGGTCCAGCAGGACAGCCGCATCGTCGGCCACCTCCGGTATGGAAGACCGGTTGGTGGATATCACCGGCGCGCCGCACGCCATCGCCTCGAGGACGGGCAGGCCGAATCCCTCGTATATGCTTGGATAGAAAAAGACCTCGGCCCGGTTGTACAGCGCCACAAGCTCGTCTTTGCTGACGTAGCCTAAAGCTTTTACCTTGGACTCCAACCCCCGCTCCGTCATGGATTCAATGAACCGGCGGTACAGCGGGTCCGTATCTATCGCCCCGGTCATCACGAGGTGATACTCCGGCTTCTCGCTGACAAGGGCGGCGAACGCGTCGAACAAAAGTTCCGTGTTCTTCCGCCAGTCTATACCTCCGACGTTCAGGATGAATTTTTCCGGCAGGTTGAACCGCTCCGCCCCTTTCGTTACCCCTGGTCTGAATTCGGGGTCCACGCCGTTGTATATCACGACGATTTTCTTCGCCTCCACGCTGGCGTAACGGACTACGTCCCGCTTGGTGTTTTGCGAGACCGCTATAACCACCTGCGCGTCCCTTAGCACCTCGATCTGCTTTTCTATGTACATGCGGTTTTTGATCGACTTGTAGTAACGCTCCTTGAGCGCGGCCTGTATCATATCGTGCGCCGTCACTACGTATGGAACGATAAGCCCGGAGGGCGCGTCCAGGTGTGAGGGGAAGAACATGCGGTCCGCATCGGCCTGTTCCAGAGTCTCCTCCGCCACCATTCGGAAAATAATGTGCTGGTTGACGTACTCCTTGAGATAGGGGCGCACCATGGAGTAAAGCCCTCTGGTGATATAAGGTGTGGCGTCGTGCGCGGCGGGCTCTTCGGCCTCGTAAAGGGAGTCGTAAAAAGTCGCGAGCTCAAGGCCCTTCGGGGCGAGATGACGCCTATTTATCAGACTTCTTGTGTATACTCCGATGCCGCGTTCTTTGTGCGCCTTGTAGCCAGCCTGCAGTGGCCGCAGGTCGAAACCGAGTTTTCCCATTCAGATATATCTTCGTCCTTCTCTCCTCCACCCCGTCATGCTATTCCCTTTTCGCCAAGCCAGGATATCGCTCCTTCGGCCTGTTCCTCGGTCACGGCCGTCTTAAGCTCCAGTATCCTCAACGTCTCCGGCTTCAGATAGCGGCCCACCATGTCGAAATCGACGCTACCGCGCCCCTTGGCGGGAGGCGCCATGTGGTCCGTGTAACCGTCCACATCGTGCAGATGAACGCCGATCATGACATCGGAGAACTCCTTCAGGTAAGCCTCGTGCGGCGTTATCCCCAGGTTCTCCTGAGCCTGCGCGTGGCCGGTGTCGTGCCAGTAGCGGATCATGCTACCGGCCATGCTCCTGAATATCACCGCCAGCTCCTCGAAGTTCGGATACTCGCGCATGTAGTAACGGTTTTCTATTCCGACTAATACGCGCGCCTTCTCCGCCGTTTCGTTCAGCTCCTCAAGGCTCTTTAGCAACTGGCCGAAGGTGGCGCCTCTACTTCCCAGCCGGAGTATCTTAAGCCCGTTTATATAACGCTGTCCGTCGTCGGAATGCAATAGATCATCGTCATATTTTTTCTGGAGACTCAATGTGACCTTTTCCATGGGGACGGCGCCGCCATGCAACACCGCCGCCCTCGCCCCTATTTTCCCCGCCAGCTCGATGGTCGCCGCCGCGTCTTCAACAGCTTTTTTGCGCTCCTCCTCGTCGGGGGAGGAAAGGTCGAACGCCTAGGCTAGCTGGATGTCCGTCTTGTAAGAGGGCGCCGGGCACACTCCATGGACGGAGACGGGGGTTATACCGGTCTTTTCGAGTTCGGCCAGCGCTTCCTTAAGCGTTTTTTCCGTGAGGCGAAAATCAAGTTCGACAGCCTTGACGCCGAGAGCGGCGACGGCGCGCACAAGCTCCCGTCCGTCGTTAATGGAACGAGAGCGCCAGCTGGTGGATACCCCGAACAACCGTCAGCCCCGCCGAGCAAAGACGCGGACGGTGTTGTCGCAAATCGTGGCGGACAGGATCATCGCAGGGCCTTGTCTATTTCTTCGTGCACCCGTTCGGACACGTTCCTGTCCCCCAGCGCTCCTGCTCTTACCGTCACCTTCGTCTCCGTGTCGGTCCACCGCTCCAGCGTAACCCTCAACTCCTCGCCCCTGGCCAGCCGCGCCTTGATTATCCCGTAGAACGCGTCATGCTTACGCTCCTCCACCGGTAGGCGCAGAACGCGCAAAGCGTGAAGCGTCCCTTCCCAGGTGGTTTCCATCGGTTGCCTGTAGTTGCGCGAAAGGTTGCCGTTGACCCAGACGTACGTCCCGGCGGCCCCAGCTCCCCCCGCTACGATCCAAAAACATCCGGACATCAGCGGCGCCAGAAGCGTTATGGCGATAAGTCGTCTCATGTCAAACCTCGTTTGTTTGAACGATAAGTTCGCTATGTTTCCAAGATATACCAGATCGTGCCGTTTAGCCAAACCGGTGAAGGCTAGCCAGAGATTTTGCCGCTTATCTCTTCCGGCCCGAGCCCTTTTATCTTCACGCGCTTTCTTTTGGAGGCCGCGCCACCGAGGATGACCACGGCGGATTTGGCCACGCGGAAATATTTCGCCAGCGTTGCGACTAGCTCGTCGTTGGCGGCGCCGTCGACAGGCGGGGCGGCGAGTCTTACCTTAAGCGCTCCGCCGTGAACCCCAACGACCGCCGACTTCGACGCCCGCGGGGCGGCGAGCACCGGGAAGACCGCTCCGTCATCGGCGGATGTTATCTCCAGCTGGCCGCTCATCTCGATTTGCGGTATGTCCCGCCGTCACATACTCATGGGGCCGCCATGCAGCGCCCGGCCGAACTGTATAAGCGTGTTCACGAGGAAGAACTGCAGGAAATAAATTATGAATATCACCACGAGAGGCGAAAAATCTATACCACCCATCGGCGGCAGGGCGCGGCGCACCGGCCTTAACACGGGCTCTGTCGCCCTGTACAGAAACTGTACGATTGGGTTGTAAGGATCCGGGCTGACCCACGAGATCAGGGCGCTTATGATGACGATCCACAGGTACAAAGTCAGCGCTATGTTAAGAACCTGCGCCAATGCTATCAACAGATTTCCGAATACGAACATCTTTGTCTTTCCCCGAGTTTAAACGTTTCAGCCGCCAAGCTCTTTGGAGCGCTCCACGGCCTTTTCGACGGCGCGGATTATCAACCCGCGAAAACCCGCCTCCTCCAGAACGGTAAGGCCGGCGATGGTGGTTCCTCCGGGTGATGTTATCCTTTCCTTAAGAAGTGACGGATGCTCTCCAAGATCCCTTGCCATCTTGGCCGCGCCGTAAAGCGTCTGCCTTGCCAGAACAGTCGCCGTCTCCCTGGTCAATCCGCACCGCACGCCCGCGTCGATCAAGCCTTCAAGGAACGCGAACACGAAGGCCGGGCCGGAGCCGGAAAGGCCGGTTACGGCGTCCATGAGTTTTTCCTCCACTACGACAGACTCACCGACGGAGTCGAATATCTGCCGCGCGATGGCGATGTCCACCTCGTTCGCCGCGTCCCCCGCGCACAGGGCGGTCGCGGACAACCCTATCGTGGCGCCCATGTTCGGCATGGCCCGGACAACCTTCGCCCCCGAAGAGAGCCACTGCGCCACCGCGCCTGTCTTGACCCCGGCGGCGATGGAGATGATCAACTTCTTGCGGCCGAGCTTGCCTTTCAGGCTTTTTACGACGCTTTCCAGCACCTGTGGCTTCACGGCCAAAACGACTATGCCGGCGTCTGCCACGGCCTCTGAGTTGTCGGAAGAGGTTTTGATCCCAAGCTCTTTCGCCAGGTTCTTAAGGACGCTCTCCCGCGGGTCCGTGGCGGTGATGTTGGAAGGCTTGACCGCGCCGCTCTCCACCAGCCCGCGTATAAGAGCGCCCCCCATGAAGCCCGAGCCGACAAACGCGATGTTCTTGTTCTTTATCACCGGACAACCCTTTCGTTTGTTTTGGGTCAATTACCGCGTATAAACTCTCTCGCCGAAGATGGCCGACCCGACCCTCACCAGCGTCGCCCCTTCCTCCACCGCGACCTCGAAATCATTCGTCATTCCGGCGGAGATAGTGTCGAGCGACACGTTGTCGACACCCAGCAACTCAAGCTCGCCGCGTATCTCCATCAGCCGCCCGTAGTGCGGCCTTGCGTCCTCCGGGTCTTCGCTGTAAGGCGGAATCGTCATAAGTCCGCGAACGCGGATGCCCGGCTCGCGGGATGCGGCTTTCAAAAGCTCCGCCGCGTCCTCCGGCCTGCAACCAGATTTTTGTCTTTCGCCGGAGACGTTCACCTGCAGGAGGATGTTCATAACCGTTCCTGCGGCCACGGCCCTGCGCGAAAGCTCACTGGCGAGCTCCAGCCTGTCCACGGAGTGTATCAACCAGAAAAGCCCCGGACAGTATTTCGCCTTGTTCGTCTGCAACGGGCCGATCATGTGCAACCGGGCTCTTTCACCGATGACGTCGAACTTCGTCCGCGCCTCCTGCACCCGCGATTCGCCGAGGTCCGCGACCCCGGCCTCGACGGCTTCCATGGCGCGTTCGGCGTCAACCGTCTTGCTCACGGCCACAAGGCGGACGGTTTCGGGGTTGCGCCCGGCGCGTCTGGCCGCTTCGGCGATCCTCCGGAGAGTTTCCGCGATGTTTTCCGAGACAATCGTCATCTATATTTTCTGCACAGGAAAACATCGTAACCGAACCATAACGTCAGTTCAAATGGAAACCCCCGCCGGGAAGCGTCTTATGGGAATGCGGCGCGCCGCCCGCCTCTCCGTGGGAGAAGCGGACGGCCACGACAAACGCTGATTTACGCCCAGCCGACGGTGTGTTCTAAGGAGATTTAACCCTGGCGGCGCCGGACCTGTCGACGATGACCCGGTACGTGTCCGGGGTGGTGGACACCACGCTGTCGAGCGTGATGGTTATGGGCATGGTGCCCCTTCCCGCGCCGTTGATGGACTTGATAGTCCCGTCGGACCCGATGGCCACGGTCGTAAGGTTGCCCGCCCCGTCCTGCGCAAGCTTGATGTACGCGTTCGTGTGGGCGTCGGGTATGAGCCTTTGCATGATAAGCGTGTCCCCGACGTAGTCGTTGTTGCCGTCCTCAAGAAGCCGGACAGCTGACGATGTCGAGCTTCCTATGGAGGTGAACTCGACGACCACCGGCTTGTTCCTTCTCACCGCCTCGGCGCGGGCCTGCTGGAACTGCTGAACGACCTCGTCGGCCGCCCCCTGCAGACGCCATTTCGGCAGCATATTGGTTATGCTCCAGGACGCGTAGCCAAAGAGTATCCCCATCATGCTTATGACGACCAGAAGCTCGATAATGGTATAGCCCCGCCGGTTCATGTCCGGCGGGCGCCGTTCAGTTGACAAACACCTCGCTCCACGAACTGACGGATACACTGCCGAATCCTCCCTTTTTGAGTTCATTCTGGAAATTGCTTCCTCCACGGCCCTCCAGCGATCCGGACCCGGACTTGATGTACAGGTGCTCGTCCTCGACGACAGGCGACGTAGTCACACCGCCGGCGACGCTGATGGGCCCGGCGCCCGCGTCAGCCCCGGTCTCGGCGTCAAGGGCGTAGATGAAGCCAGTAGGCGTGGCGCCTGTGGTGTTGGTCGCGCACGGGTCTTCCGTCTGGGCGTTCGTGGTGCCGAAGTATATGCGTCCGGCCGTGGCGAAAGCCGTGGCGAAGACCTTCTGCCCCGCTGGCAACGCCATGCTCCAAAGCTGGGCGCCTGACGAGCAGGAGCCCTTGCTGTCGGAGTCGCGCACGGCGTAGAAGTAGTATACCGGGTCGATAGCGTCGTTCTGGTAAGGGTTGTCAGATGTCCCGAAGAAGACGTCCACCTTGTACTCGAGCTGACCGGCGGATGAGATCGTGTTGCGTACCGACACCGCCGGCGAGGCGTACACGGGCTGGCCCGCGTCGAAGAAGGTGCACACGCTCATGTTGTAAGTCAGCGCGCCAGGATTGTCCGGAATCGTGATCTTGTACACGTAACCCTTGTCGGTCCCGATGAACATCCTGTCGATGAAACCGTTGCTATCGGAGTCGATAATCGCAGGCTGGTCCGAGGGAGTCCCTCCCACGCCGCCGCCGGCCGAGTCGAGGTATATCCTGTCGAGGACCTCGCCAGTCTCCACGTCCAGCATGTAGATGGACGGGTAGGCGGTCGTGTCGTTGTTGACGCCGGAGACGAAGAAGGTCACCCAGCGTTCACCGGTGGTCGTCTGTATGCGGCCGATGGGGCCGACCGAAGGCGACGACCTGGACCGGTACAGATCCGGATCGGAGAACTCCCACAGGAACTTCGGGCTGTCCGCCGTGGTTATGTCCAGAGCGAACACCGTGTCGCCGCCGTTGCCTTCAGCGGATACCATGACAGTCTTCCAGGGGTTGCCCACGGCGTTCCTAAACTTGACGTGCGCCACCGCCGGGGAAGCGTCCACCATCGCCTTGTCCTCGCCCTGCAGCTTGTTATTCTTAAGCTTGCCGATGAGGTTTAGCGGGATGACGGCGTAGCTTTCCGACCCGTCGCCGTAGTTCGGCGCGTTTGCGTCGGTCAGGTTGGCGCCGGCCCTGGTCACCCAGTCGTAGTAGCCGCGGCTTATGATGATCTGCTTTGCGCCGGTCACGGTGTTTCCGGGATAATAAGGTATCTTGCTCCCGGTTATCGCGTCGGTCAGCGTCAGCGTGTTTATGGCGCCGGTCTGCGTCGTCCCCGGCGCGCCCCTGAACGTGTCGATGTTGGCCGTATCGCACTCGTTAGGCTTGAGCGGGTCGAGCATGGACTCGTCAACGTAATACGGACGATATTCACCAGCGTAGAAAGCATGCAACATGCCATCACGCGCGCCGACGAAGGCCATGGTCTGCCGAGTCCGCTCCATGCACCTGAACTGGTCGAACGAGTCGCGGTCGGTGTCGGTGACGTCGGTTCCGTAGTACCACCCGGGCAG
>Ga0114931_10006336_pt1 | contig 14554 bp, 8 predicted proteins | sample 2SBtaG_FD_89579 | JGI IMG/M metagenome (GOLD analysis project Ga0114931, IMG submission 89579) | Deep subsurface microbial communities from Kolumbo volcano to uncover new lineages of life (NeLLi) - 2SBTROV14_V59a metaG | ecosystem: Environmental > Aquatic > Marine > Volcanic | place: Kolumbo...
CACATAGGGCTTGACGCCCTGGGCACATAGGGCTTGACGCCCTGGGCACATAGGGCTTGACGCCCTGGGCACATAGGGCTTGACGCCCTGGGCACATAGGGCTTGACGCCCTGGGTCGCAGGGTCGATCGCAAAGCGCAAGCGATGGCCGGGCCCGCAGCGGACCACATCATCGACATTCGTGCGCAGCAGGATAACCTGCCGCCGGCCTTGGCCAGGCAACTCCATTTCAACTGCCAGAAACCAAGCATCAGCGACGGCAACATCAATTTTCGAAGCCGGGGTCACGAGATAGTGACGGCCATCATGGTCGCACCACAGGACAGAAGCAAATAGCCTGACCAGCGGAGCCCGCCCGATGGGACTTCCCTGGTAGTCCCAAGTCCCATCTGCGGCGATTTTCAGACCGATGTCGCCACAGTAGGGCGGGTTCCACCGCTCAACGGGGGCCGCAGCTTTGCCGGCCTGCACCGTCAAGAGCTGTTCCAGACCAGCAAGCTGCGGCCCGCCGGCAGTAGCGCTATCGGCCTGGTCTTTATGGTTGTTTCCTGGCGTCTTGTGTGGTTTGCGCATCGCCATCAGATTACAGACCTTATCACATGAGCAGATGACCACGTGAGCAAATGGGGCCACATGAGCAAATGCTTCATCCAGGATTGCGCCAAATTACACCGCGACTGGAAAGAATGTTCACAATGTCACCACTTTCCAAGGAACAGAGTTTCTTAAAGTCAGAAGGTGGGCCTATAATCAAAGATATGAACACAATTAGTCAAACTGACGACAACATCGTCGAACGTATCGAGACTGCGGGCGCGCGCTTGCAGCGGGTACATAAAGCCGCAGCTTCAGTCATTTTCGGCCAGGATGAGGTCATTGAGAAGGTCCTCGTCACGCTATTGTCGGGCGGCCATGCGCTGCTCATTGGCGTGCCGGGCCTTGCCAAGACGCTGCTCGTCGAAACCCTCGGCAAGATCATTGGGCTTGATGCCAAGCGCATTCAGTTTACCCCTGATCTGATGCCATCGGACATTATCGGCTCGGAAGTGCTGGAAGAGAGCGGCGAATCCGGCGGACGGCGCAGTTTCCGCTTTATCAAGGGGCCGGTCTTTACGCAGCTTCTGATGGCCGATGAAATCAACCGCGCCAGCCCCAAGACGCAGTCGGCGCTGCTGCAGGCCATGCAGGAGCATCACGTCACCGTCGCCGGTCAGCGACACAATGTGCCGGCGCCGTTTCATGTGCTGGCCACCCAGAACCCGCTGGAGCAGGAAGGCACCTACCCACTGCCCGAAGCGCAACTCGATCGTTTCCTGTTGCAGGTCGACGTCGGTTATCCCGACCAACAGGCGGAACGGCGCATGCTCTTTTCCACGACCGGAACCGAAAGCCATAAACTGGAAGCCATTCTGTCAGGCGAAGAGCTGATGGCGATCCAGCGGCTGGTGCGGCAGATGCCGGTTCCCGACAAGGTTGTCGAGGCAATCCTGGCGCTCGTGCGCTCGGCACGGCCAAATGCCGGCAAAGGCGGCACCGGCGGCGATGCAGCAGTCGACCATTTGATCGCCTGGGGGCCGGGGCCGCGCGCCTCGCAGTCGCTGATGCTGGCGGTGCGCGCCAAAGCCATGATTGATGGACGCCTTGCGCCATCTGTCGATGATGTCATGGCGCTCGCCGAGCCGATCTTGAAACACCGTATGGCATTGACCTTCGCGGCGCGCGCCGAAGGCGAAAAGATCAGCGGTATCATCGCGCGGCTTGCGCAAAGCTTGGAGTAGCGCCAGGTGGCAGCGGACAGCGCGCGATGGCGCCTGCAGAACCTTGGACATAGAGCGGCGGCGCGAGCGCGCGGCGCCATTGCGGCGCGTGGCAACCCAGCCGCCGGCCGGGCGCAGGCAGGCCTCTCCTCCCGTTCAGCCTTTGTGCTTGAGGGCAAGGCCCATGAACTGGCAGACCGCCTGCCGGATCTGGTGCTGGAGGCCATGCGCATTACCAATACCGTGACCCACGGCATCCATGGCCGCCGCCGCGCCGGGCCGGGCGAAACATTCTGGCAGTTCCGCCAGTTCGGCGATAGCGATACCGCCCAGCAGATCGACTGGCGGCGCTCGGCCAGCTCTGACCACTTGTTCGTCCGTGAGCGCGAATGGGAGGCGGCACATACGGTCTGGTTGTGGTCAAACCTGTCGTCGTCGATGATCTTCCAAAGCCATTTGTCAACCACCACAAAACGTGACCGGGCGCTTGTACTGATGCTGGCCATTGGCGAGTTGCTGGTGCGCGGCGGCGAACGGATTGCGCTGCTCGGCCTCACCAAACCGACGGCCAGCCGGCGGGCGACAACGCGCATCATCGAGGCCATCGCCAGCCACGCCATCGCCAGCCCGGCCCAGACCATGCCCCAGACCATGACCGCAGGTCCGGCAGGTCAGCCGCAAACGGCATCCCAAAGCACATCCCAGACGGCATTCCTGAGCCAGCCCCTGCCGCCAAAATCGCGCCTCAGCCGTTATGCCGGCACGATTTTGTTCAGCGATTTTCTCGAACCCATCGAGCAGATCGAAAAGCGCCTCAGGCTATTGGCCGCCGATGGCGTGTCGGGGCATCTAGTGCAGATCCTTGATCCGGCGGAGGAAACCCTGCCCTATGACGGGCGCAGCGAGTTCCACTCCATGGATGGCGCGCATAGATGGGTTGCCGACAGAGCCGAAAGCCTGCGCCAGCGCTACATGCAAAAGATGCGCAGCCATCGTGCCAGGCTTGAAGACATCGCGAGAGCGCTCGGCTGGTCGTTCCTGCTGCATCATAGCAATAGGCCAGCCTCTGAGGCCCTGCTGACATTGACCATGCGGCTGCAGGGCGAACAGGGCAATTATCGCTGGCACGGCAACGAAGACGGCAGCGGCGGCGGCGGCGACAGCAGCGGCGGCAGCTCTGATGATGACGCCATCGCCAGAGCCGGCGGACGATCGCCAGCCAGGCCGGCGCGGGGGGGTGGAGCATGATGAGCCTTGGCGCATTGGCATTTCTCAACCCCTGGCTGCTTGTCGGCCTCATTGCCCTGCCGGCAATCTGGTGGCTGCTGCGCACCGTCCCGCCACGCCCCCGTCAAATCGACTTTCCACCGACGCGCATCCTTGTCGACATTGAAAACCGCGACAGCACGCCGGCCAAAACGCCCTGGTGGCTGATGCTCATTCGGCTGCTCGCCGCTGGCGCAGTGATTCTGGCGCTGGCCAATCCGGTTCTCAATCCCGAACGCGGCCAGGCGCTGAAAGGGTCCGGCCCGGTGGTCATCGTCATTGACAATGGCTGGGCGAGTGCGGCGCATTGGCAGAACAGGCGCGCAACCATCGAGCACCTCATTCATGAAGCGGAACGAGCCGGGCGCGCCCTGATAATTGTCCCGACGGCCACAGCATCGAAAAACCTCACCCCGCGCATCGAGGCGCCGGCAGATGCCCGCTCCACCGCCGCCGCGATTGAACCCCTGCCTTATGCGCCGCAGCGCGACAAGGCTGCCAAGGCGCTGCAAGGCGCGCTCAAGGGGCAAAGTGGCATATCCATCGTCTGGGTCAGCGACGGCATCGACCACGATGGCCAATCGGCCACCTTCGCCAGCGCTCTGGTGAACATCGCGGCGGGCGGCGAAGTGACAATCATCGACACTGCCGCCGGCCAACATGCCCTGGGGCTGCGTGCCGGCTTAAGTAAAACCGGCCGTCTGCTGGCGACTGTTTTGCGTAGCAGCGGCGCCAGGCGCAGCGGCCTGCTTTATGCCTTTTCGGCGCGCGGGCAACGGCTGTCGGAAGCCGCCTTCACGCTGGGGCCGGGCAAACCTGCCACTCAGGTCACCTTCGACATGCCGCTGGAGTTGCGCAATCAGGTGACGCGCATCGCCATTGCCGGCGAACGCTCTGCCGGCAGCGTCAGTCTGCTCGATGCCCGCTCGCAATGGCACCGCATCGGCCTTGTTTCCGGCGGCTCGCGCGAAGAAGCCCAGCCGCTGCTGGCGCCGCTCTATTATATCGAGAAGGCCATGCGCCCCTATGCGGAACTGGTGCCCGCGCACGGCAGCAATATCGTTGCAGGCATCGAAAACGCATTCAAGCAGCATTCCAGCATCCTGATGCTCGCCGACATCGGCACGATCACCGGCAAGCTGGCCGGCAAGGTCAGTGACTGGGTCAAAAAAGGCGGCATCCTCGTGCGCTTTGCCGGACCGCGGCTGGAAAAGGGCGGCGATTCCCTGCTGCCGGTGCCGCTTCGCGTTGGCGGCCGCTCGCTCGGCGGCGCCTTGTCGTGGACAACACCGCAGCCGCTGGCGCCATTTTTGGACAATACGCCCTTTGCCGGCCTGGCGGTGCCGCCTGATGTCCTCATTCGCCGTCAGGTGCTTGCCGATCCGACACTCATTCACCGCGACGTCAAGATCTGGGCACGGCTCAAGGACGGCACACCACTGGTTACGGCGCGGCGCCTCGGCGATGGCGAAATCGTCCTGTTCCACGTCACCGCAAATTCCGACTGGTCCAACCTGCCACTATCGGGCCTCTTCGTTGAAATGCTGCGGCGGATTACGGCACTCGGGCAGTTGGGCGGCCCGCTATCGCACAGCAAGGGCGGCGCAACGGCCACCGGCAAGGCTGCAACCAGGGCAGAGGGGGCAGCAGCGACGACCAGCGACGTGCTGGCGCCAATTCAGGTGCTCGATGGCTTTGGCATATTGCAATCGCCGCCGCCTACCGCTGAAGCCATCAAGACATCACGGATTTCCAGGACCAGACCGACGGCAGCGCATCCGCCCGGCTATTATGGCTCTCCCGGCACGCCCCATACGCTCAACGTCATTGGACCGAAAACCAAATTGAAACCTCTGCCGCCGCTGCCGGCAGCCATCAACCACCGCATCATGCAAAGCAAACAAATCACATCGCTCAAACCCTGGTTGCTGGCCGCCGCGCTGCTGCTGCTTTTTGCCGATGTCATCGCGGTGTTGCTGCTGCAAACGGGAAGCAATCTGCGCCAGCCCCGCCTCGGCCAAAGCCGGGCTGCCGGCCTGGCACTTCTGATGATGATTGGCGCAGGAGCAATCATGGGCGCCGCAATCATCACCACGGCAACCCCGGCATCGGCACAGGCCCCGGCGCCTCCGGCAAGCAGCAGCAGCGACAGCGGCAACCGCACCATTGCCGGCCTGTCAACCGAATTCGTTATTCGCGCCACCGGCAAAGTGACCTTCGGATATGTCCTGACGGGCGATAAAAGCGCCGATCAGGTCAGCCGGCAGGGGCTCATTGGCCTAAACATGTATCTGCGCCGGCGCACTGCCGTCGAGCCCGGCGATCCAGCAGCCGTCAACATCCTGACCGAAGACATCGCGCTGTTTCCGATCCTTTACTGGCCGGTGCTGGCAAGCGCCAAGAAACTGCCGGATGAGACCCTTGCCAAGATTGACGCCTATATGAAGCAGGGCGGCATGATTATTTTCGACACGCAGGATTTTAACCAGGGATTGCCGACCGGCTTTGCCATGTCGCGACGCGGTGCCTCACCGCTGCAGCGGCTGCTCGGCAAGCTCGACATTCCGCGCCTTGAACCGGTGCCGCAGGGCCATGTGCTGACCAAATCCTTCTACCTGCTGCGCCATTTCCCGGGCCGCTGGGGCGGCGGCGAATTATGGGTGGAAGCCGATGCCGGCGGCAGCACCGACGGCAGGCGGCAGGCGCGGCGCGCCGATGGCGTCAGTTCGATCCTGGTCACCTCCAATGATCTGGCAGCCGCCTGGGCAATCAGCGAAAGCGGCCGGCCGCTCTATCCGACGGTGCCCGGCGGCACCCGCCAGCGCGAAATGGCAATACGCACCGGCATCAATATTGTAATGTATGCGCTCACCGGAAACTACAAATCCGACCAGGTGCATATCCCGGCGCTGCTTGAACGGCTGGGCCAATGAGGGAGGCGACATGAATTGGTCTGTCGATTTTTCGCCGATGATCCCGCAGCCGCTGTACTGGGCGGCGGTTGCTGTTGCGCTGGTTCTCGTCGGGTTGCTGGCCTGGCGTGGCACGCGCGGCGGCCTGCTGCGGGCGCTGTCGCTGGCGGCATTGCTGGCCGCACTGGCCAATCCGACGCTGCGCCAGGAGCAACGGGATGGGCTTGCCAATATCGCGCTGGTCGTCATTGATGAGAGCACCAGCCAGGCGATCGGCAAGCGCCCCCAACAAACCCAGGCCATCGTCAAGGCGCTTGAAGCAAAATTGGGCAGGATAGGCAATCTCGAAGTCCGCTGGCTCAGATCATCAAGCCCCAGGGACGGCTCACCGGCCGGCACCCACCTGTTCACAGATCTCAATCAGGCATTGGCCAATACGCCAACCGACCGGCTGGCCGGCGTCATCATGATTAGCGATGGCCAGGTGCATGATGTGCCCAAATCGGCAGCCGCACTCGGCTTCAACGCGCCGGTGCATGTGCTGCTCACCGGCAGGCCCGGCGAATTCGACCGGCGCATCGACATCATCAGGGTGCCGCGCTACGGCATCGTCGGTCAGAAACGCATCATTGAGGTGGCTGTCCGCGAAACCGGCAAGACCGGCCGGAGGGGCCACACGGTGACCTTGAAAGTTCGCCGCGAAGGCCAGCGCGATGAAATCCGCCGCGTGGAAATCGGCGCCAAGACGCGCTTCACAATGGCCTTTCCCCATGCCGGGACCAATATCGTCGAGATTGAGCTGGCGACGGCAAAAGGCGAATTGACGCCGGCCAATAATCGCGTCGTCATTGCCGCGCAAGGGGTGCGCGACAACCTGCGTGTGCTGCTGGTTTCGGGCGAACCGCATGCCGGCGAGCGCACCTGGCGCAATCTGCTGAAATCCGATGCCGCCGTCGATCTGGTGCATTTCACCATCCTGCGGCCACCGGAAAAGCGCGACGGCACGCCGATCAACGAGCTGTCGCTGATCGCCTTCCCGACGCGCGAACTGTTCTCCGAAAAGATCAATGATTTCGATCTCATCATCTTCGACCGTTATCAGCGGCGCGGCATCCTCAACACCATCTATTATGACAACATGGCGCGTTATGTTGAGCGGCGTGGCGGCGCCATTCTGGTGGCTGCCGGCGATGAATTTGCCAAGACGCGGTCAATCTACCGCACGCCGCTGGCACGCATTCTGCCGGCCGAACCGACAGGGCGCGTGTTCACCAAGGCGTTCCGGCCGCAGATCACCAAGAACGGCGCCAAACATCCGGTCACGCGCGGCCTTGCAGGCGGTGCCGGCAAACATCCAACCTGGGGGCACTGGTTCCGCCAGGTCGACGTCACCAGGACCCGTGGATACACATTAATGAGTGGCGCCGATGGGCGACCGCTGCTGGTGGTTGACCGGGTCGGCAAGGGCCGCGTGGCGATGCTGTTGTCGGATCATGCCTGGCTGTGGGCGCGCGGCTTTGATGGCGGCGGCCCCTATACCGCCCTGTTACGCCGCATCGCCCACTGGGCCATGAAGGAGCCCGACCTTGAAGAAGAGCGGCTGATTGCCAAGGCGCGCGGTCTCAAGCTCTCCATTGAACGGCGCACGATGAAGCAACGGGTGCCGCCGGTTGTGGTGCAGGGGCCCGACGGCAAAAAGATCTCCATCACGCTGGAACGCATCAAGGACGGCCTGTGGCGGCGCGTGATCAGCGTCAAACATCCGGGGCTCTATAAGATGCAGTCCGGCAGACTGACCGCCGTTGCCCATGCCGGCGTCGCAGACCAGCGGGAGATGTCGGAGGTGACGGCAACGCCCGACAAACTGCAGCCGATCCTTGCTGCGACCGGCGGCGGCAGCTTCTGGACGCGCCAGGGCGGCCTGCTCGAAAGCAGCGATGGCGCCAGCGTTTCACTGCCGCGCATATCCTTGATGAATGCCGCCAATGTGCTGCACGGTTCAAGCTGGATGGGCTTGCGCGACCGCCAGGCCTATGTCACGCGCGGCGTCAAACTGATCCCGATGTTCAACGGCCTCATCGCCCTCACCGCGCTGCTGGCGCTGCTGGCGCTGGCCTGGTGGCGCGAGGGGCGTTAGCAGATCTATTCACCACCCTCGCAACTGGTCATCGAAAAAGCGCGGAGTCATACCGTAGGTATTTTGTTTTGACATATGGCTTCGTTGTATCCTCTTGAATTCTCTGCGCTTGACTGTGGGTATACGAGTCAGTAATTTGGCCGGTCGGTATCAGCCCCCGCGCGTGCAGAAATAACCGCAACAAAAGACGTCGGAGAATTCAACCGGCGTTGAACAACTCTACGAAACGAGACTTAGACTTATTTTTGCATGGAACCCTTAGCCGGCGTCCCCGACCGGACCGCAGCGCCATCCGTTCCCACGCCGGTCGGCGGCAACCTGCACCGTCACCAGTCACCGCCAAAGCCACTCTCGGCCGCGGCCATCTGCGCATCTGCGACCCCGCCGCGGCCAAACCGGCACAGACCGGCCCGATTCAGGCGCCTTTTTGCGGGCGCATGTCGTCACGGCTGACACCAGCCACCACCACCGGCGTCTTCATGGCGTCGCGGCGGAACGGCTCGCCAAGTTCCTGATTGAGAATAACCTCGATGAAGGTGGTGACGCCCTGTTCCTGCGCCACCGTTGCCTCGCGCAACGCCGCTGTCAGCTCCTCGGCCTTTGTCACCGTCACGCCCCTGACACCACAGGCCTCGGCAATGCCGGCATAGCTGACGTCGCGATCCAATTCGGTGCCGACAAAATTGTCATTGTACCAAAGCGTCGTGTTGCGCTTTTCGGCGCCCCATTGATAATTGCGGAAAATCACCATGGTGATCGGCGGCCAGCCATCGCGCCCGCAGGCTGTCATTTCGTTCATCGAGATGCCGAATGCACCATCGCCGGCAAAGCCGATCACCGGCACATCGGGGCAGCCGATCTTGGCGCCGATAATGGCCGGAAAGGCATAACCGCAAGGACCAAAAAGACCCGGCGCCAGATATTTGCGGCCTGATTCAAAGGTCGGATAGGCATTGCCGATGGCGCAGTTATTACCGATGTCGGTCGACAGAATGGCGCCCTCGGGGATCGCCGCCTCAATGGCCCGCCATGCCTGGCGCGGCGACATCAGCTCGCCATCATTGGCGCGCGCGCGCGCGTTCCACGTCGTGCCGGCATCGTCGTCTTCGTGGTCCATGCCGGAGAGCGCCTGCAACCAGGCTGACTTGGCCTGATGGATGACCGCCTTGCGTGTTTCGCGGTCCTTGTCGCCAGCCTCCGGCGCCAGTTGCGCCGAGATCTGTTGCGCCACCTTGGCCGCGTCACCGCATATCCCGACAGCCACTTTTTTGGTGAGACCGATGCGGTCCGCGTTTATGTCGACCTGGATGACCTTGGCTCCCTTCGGCCAATAATCCATGTCATAGCCCGGCAGCGTCGAAAAAGGATTGAGTCTCGTCCCCAGAGCCAGAACCACGTCGGCCCTGGCAATAAGTTCCATCGCCGCCTTGGAGCCATTATAACCCAAAGGCCCTGCCGCCAGAGGGTGCGAGCCGGGAAAGCTGTCGTTGTGCTGATAGCCGCTGCATACCGGCGCATCAAGTCTCTCGGCAAGCGCCACGCAGTCGGCAATGGCACCGCCGATGACCACGCCAGCGCCCGACACGATAACCGGGAAGCTGGCTGCGGACAGCAGGCTGGCGGCTTGCGCAATCGCTTTAGTCCCGCCCGCAGGGCGCTCGATGGGCACAATCTGCGGCAGCTCAATATCGACAACCTGGGTCCAGAAATCACGCGGCACATTCATTTGCGCCGGCGCCGAGGCATGTATGGCTTTTTCGATCACACGATTGAGCACTTCGGCGACACGCGATGCATCGCGCAGCTCCTCCTGGTAACAGACCATGTCGCGGAACAGTGCCATCTGCTCGACTTCCTGGAAGCCGCCCTGGCCAATGGTCTTATTGGCCGCCTGCGGCGACACCAGCAGCATCGGCGTATGGTTCCAATAGGCGGTCTTGATCGCTGTCACGAAGCCGGTGACGCCTGGACCGTTCTGCGCAATGGCCATGGCGATCTTGCCGGTGGCGCGGGTAAAGCCATCACACATCATCCCGGCATTGCTCTCGTGAGCACAATCCCAAAAGGTGATTCCGGCTTTCGGAAAGAGGTCCGACACCGGCATCATCGCCGAGCCTATGATACCGAAGGCATGTTCAATGCCATGCATCTGCAGAACCTTGATGAAGGCTTCTTCCGTGGTCATTTTCATTGTCGGATTCCTCCCGTGTAGCGCTCGTCCCGTGTTCCCTGGCTGGGCGGTTACATCAAGCGCGTAAAAATTTCAGGCGATGTCTTGAGGCGTCATCCTGTTGCAGCCCTCCGGCCGGGCGCTGCCGCCGCCAGGAAAGGCATTATGCCAGGAAAGGCATATGAATGGAAAGGCATATGAATGGCGCCGAGAGCGGAATTCAAGGGTTGCCGCGACGACCCGCGGATTTCATTTTACAAGACATCACGTCTCATTATTTGACAGGGAGAGGGGACTTTGGCAAGCCCATAATTGATCGCCGGACAGACTCCACAGCTTGACTCCACAGCTTGACTCCACAGCTTGGGCTGGCGATGATCCATTCGAGCGCCCTCCGCCCGCGCATCAACTCTTACAGTCATCGGGCGCGGCGCCATCACCCTCCCTGACCAACCCCCAGATCCGTGCCAGACGTTTCGCCGTCATCTGCAACTTCGGAACAGCAGCCTTCGCCCGCGCTATGGAAAGGCGAGGTTCGGGACCATGCAGGGCAAGAGCTGCCAGCACCCGCCCGTTGTGATTCATCACCGGCACGGCAACCCCGACAATGCCCAATGTATATTCCTGGTCGTTAAGCGCATAGCCTTGCTTGCGAATCCTGCCAAATTCCTTGCGAAGGTCAGGCAGCCGCGACAACGTATTGGGGGTAAGGGCCTTCAGTCGCTTGGCGCGCAGCAACGCACAGCGCAGGTCCTCATCCATATGCGCCAACATTACCTTGCCGCCCGACACGCAATAGGCCGGAACGCGGCTGCCCGCCTGCAGATGCACGCGCAGCGACCAATGGCACTCGATCCGTTCAAGATACAGAAAATCCAGACCGTCCAGAACCCCAACATTACAGGTTTCCTCAAGATCGGCCACGAGATCGGCAAGGACGGCCTGGATGGGCGCGCTTTGATTGCTGGAACTCAGCGTTGCCAGAGCCAGCTTGGAAAAACGCGCGCCGATCGAAAAGCGGTCGCGGGATGGATCGCGCTGCACCAGTCCATTGGCCTCAAGTTGGCGCAGCACTCGATGAACGGTCTGGCGGGGCATATCAAGCATTGCTGCGAGATCCGGCAGACCAACCGGACGCGGATGATTGGCCAGCGTCTCTAAAACCAACAGAGCCTTCTCCAAGGCGGAAAACCGTACACGCTCAGGCATCATCTTTTTGTTCATTCCAAATGACTCAAGAAACAGGCATGCAGAGTGCTGTTCAATTCTTCAGCAGTAGCACATCTGTGTGCGATTCCCAGCGATTGCGGCAAAGCCGAGGCAGCCGCCGCCTTCCCCCAATCTTATCCTTATGACGCCGTTGCGGTTATTCCACTTGCCTTGGGCGCGCCCAAAGGACTAAACTGGTCTCTCATTTCTGAGACAATATATCCCATTTTCAGGAAGTTTGCCACAATGCATGACGCTCCCTTGATCGAAGCACAGCATCCAGATCGAGACAAGCCGGATCGCGCAATTGCAATGCCCGGCGCCGCCACTGCAAGCGCCGCGACAGCCACCGATCATGTGCCAGACACCATCGCCCGGGCGCGCAAGGCCATGGCTGACTATGGCAAGGAAATTGCCAAAAACGGGCCGGCGGCGGGACAACTGCGCATTGACGAAGCGGTCACCGCGCTTGCCTGGTCGATCTACAAGCCGGCAAACGCCAGACGGCTGGCTGAGATCGCCGTCAAGATCACCGGGCTTGGCAATATCGAGAGCAAAATCACCAAGAACCAGCGCAAAACTTTTGGCACGCTGCGGGATCTCATGCGCGTAAAGTCGACTGACATTATTGAGGAAATCCCGCTCAAGGGGCTTGTTAAATATGCCAAACCGGTTGGTGTTGTAGCTGCCATTACGCCATCCACCAACCCGTCGGCGACCCCCGTCAACAAGGCCATGATGGCCCTCAAGGGCGGCAATGCCATCATCATCGCGCCGCCGCCAACAGCCTGGGCCGCGACCAAACCCGCCGTTGATGCCATGCGCGCCGAACTCAACAAAATCGGTTTGCCGCAAGACCTCGTCCAGCTGCTCGACCAACCGGTGTCGCGTGCCGCCAGCAGCCTATTGATGCAGCTATCTGATCTTGTTGTCTGCACCGGCAGTCAAAAGAACGTGAAGGCGGCTTATTCGTCGGGCAAGCCGGCAATCGGCGTCGGCCTCGGCAATGTCCCGGTGATGATTGACAGCTCGGCCGATCTTGATGACGCCGCGGCCAAGATTATGGCGTCAAAAACCTTCGACTTTGCCACCTCCTGCAGTTCAGAAAATGCCCTGGTCATCGTCGATGACGTCTATGACGCGGCCATTGCTGCTCTGCAGCGCGTGGGAGGCTATATGGCCGATGCGCAAGAGCGTCAGCGTATCATTGACCGGCTGTGGTCGGATGGCATCTTGAATCGCCAGGTCATCGCGCAAGGCCCCGACAAGCTGGTCGAGCTGTTCGAGCTGGCCGAGGCGGCAACAGGCTGCAAATTCGTGATGGTCGAAGAAAGCGGCGTCGGCAGCGAGCATCCGCTTTCCGGCGAAAAACTGTCGCTTGTGCTGACGGTCTATCGCGCCAGCGGTTTTGCAGATGCCAAAGCCCGCATCAAGGAGATTCTCGACTATCAGGGCCGCGGCCATTCCTGCGGCATCCATACCCAAGACATGGATCATGCCCGCGACCTTGCCAGCAACATTGATGTGGTGCGCGTGCTGGTCAACCAGGCGCATACCTTCGGCAATGGCGGCGGCTATGACAACGGCCTGAACTTCACGCTGACCATGGGCTGTGGTAGCTGGCAGGGCAACGCCATTTCGGAAAACCTGAGCTGGCGGCATTTCGTAAACATCACCCATCTGGTGACGACAATCCCCGAAGACTGCCCTGCCGAAGAAGACCTTTTCGGCAACTACTGGGCCAAATTCGGCAAATAGACGGCAAGTCATGGGCGATGGGCGGCGATGGGCGATAGCGAATAGACGAGGCGGGCTCTCTCGCTCTGCATCAGCCCCATAAAGGGCGGCGATCATAAAGGGCAGCGATCATGAATTTCGAAGAACATGCAGCCAAGCCATTGCTGCGCGCGGCCGGGATCAAGATCCCCAAGAGCATGCTTGTAACGGCGCCTGAAACGGCTGCCGATGCTGCCGCCGCAATCGGCCCCTGCGTGGTCAAGGCGCAGGTGCCGAGCGGCAAGCGCGGCAAGGCCGGCGGCATCGGACTTGCCGCTTCGCCCGATGAAGCCAGGACGCAGGCGGCGCGGATCCTTGGCATGACAATCGGCGGCTACAGCGTTGGCAAATTGCTGATCGAAGGCCAGGTGCCGATTGAACAGGAATTTTATGCGGCCGTCCTCAACGATCCTAAAGCCAAGACCCCGGTGATGCTGTTTTCAATGCACGGCGGCATGGATATCGAGGAGATTACCGCAGCTCATCCTGACGCCCTCATAAAGATCCCCATTGACATTCGTTCCGGCGCCGTCGCGGCGGACATCGTCAGCGCCCTGCCAGAGGATCTTGCCTGCGACGCCCAAGCGCTGGGCGAGCTATTGGTGAGGCTATACGGCGTCTATCGCGATCATGACGCAGAGCTTATCGAAATCAACCCGCTGGCGCTCAGCAGCGGCGGCGAACTCATCGCCCTCGATTGCAAATTCTCCATGGATGACGGCGCCATTGCGCGCCACGGCGAACTGGCGACAGGCGGCGCGCCAGACAACGCCACGGACCTGGAGAGCCGCGCCAAGGCCAACGATCTCAGATTCATCGAGCTTGATGGCAACGTCGGCGTGCTGGCCAATGGCGCCGGACTGACCATGACCAGCATGGACGCCATCAGCCATTTCGGCGGCAGCCCGGCAAACTTCCTTGAAATCGGCGGCGAAAGCTACACCAAGGCGAGGCCGGCGCTGCAGCTGGTCGTTGAAAATCCGAAGGTCAAGGCGCTGCTGGTCAATTTCTGCGGCGCCTTCGCCAGAACCGACGTGATGACCGAGGGCGTCATTGCCGCCTGGCAGGAACTCAAGCCCGACATCCCGATCTTCTTTACGATCCACGGCACCGGCGACGAGGAAGCAAGAGCCATGGTGCGCGACCGGCTGGGGCTGGAGCCTTATGAGCGCATGGACGAAGCGGTGCAGGCGGCCGTGCGGGCAGCCGCTGACGCTGGCACCGGGACTGGCGTTGGCGCTGACGCGGGCGGCAATCCTTCGCAGGAGGCAGCGACTTGATTATACGAGCGGCTGAAAAGGTCATCATCCAGGGCATCACCGGCAAGC
>Ga0114931_10006337_pt1 | contig 14554 bp, 11 predicted proteins | sample 2SBtaG_FD_89579 | JGI IMG/M metagenome (GOLD analysis project Ga0114931, IMG submission 89579) | Deep subsurface microbial communities from Kolumbo volcano to uncover new lineages of life (NeLLi) - 2SBTROV14_V59a metaG | ecosystem: Environmental > Aquatic > Marine > Volcanic | place: Kolumbo...
GCCGCCTCGCCGGCGTGATTTGTGACCGAAAACCCGACCCCGTCCGGAAGCGTCGACAGGGCGAGGGTTTCGAGATCGGACAGGAAAAGCGCAAGATTTGTCGGCCGCGGGCTGTGCGCGCGGGGGCCGGTCATGTTGGCGATCCGGTCGAGCAGGGCACCGCCACGGCGCGCGGCCGAGATCGTGGCGGCGATCAGGCTTCGGGCCTCCGCGGGGACCGCGAGGCGCTGCAATTTCGACTGCATGCCGAGAATGATCGTCAGCAGGTTGGAAAAATCATGCGCCATGCCGGAGGTGAGCTGCGCGGCCATCTCGCGGCGCCGGGTCTGTTGCAGCGCGGCGCGGGTCTGGGTCTCTTCGGTGACGTCCATCGACAGGATATAGACGCCGCCCGTGGTCTCGTCGGGGGTAAAGGCTGCGCGGATGCGGCGCGAGCTGGGCTCATGGCTGAATTCGAAAACCGACGCCTGGCCGTCAAAGGCGTCCTCGAGCCGGTCGCGGATCGCGTGGTAGGCTTCCGGGCCGAGCGCTTCGTCGATCGGCAGGCCGATGATCTCGGATTTCGAGCCCGGCATGATCGTGCTCAGCCGCCGGTTCGAATAGCTGTAGCGGCGGTCGGGGCCGACATGGGCGATATGGGCCGGCATCGTCTCGGTGGTCAGCCGCATGCGCGCTTCCGAGGCGGTCAGTTGGCGCTGTGCCTCTTCGAGCGCGGTGATCGTCGCCTCGAGCTGTCGGTTGGTGGCGGCGAGTTCCTCGGAATGGCTCAGAACCTGGTCCGAGAGTTCCGCCGAGCGGGCGCGCAACAGCGCCTCCTGCTGTTTGACGCGGGTGATGTCGGTATAGACGGTCACCCAGCCGCCCTCGGGCAGGGGCGAGCCCTCGACCGAGATCGTGCGGCCATTGGCGCGGGTGCGCTCCATGTAATGCGGCTTGAAGGTGCGCGCGGTTTCGACCCGGGCGCGCACCGCCTCCTCGATGTCGCCGACGGGGCCGTATTCGCCGCGCGTGACAAGGTGGCGGATGGTTTCCTCGAACCCCGCACCCGGGGTTACCAGCGCGTCGGGCAGGTCGAACATCTCCTGAAACCGGTGATTGCAGACCGCAAGGCGCAACTTGCGGTCATAGATCGACAGGGCCTGCTGGATGAGGTTCAGCCCCGCCGTCGTCATGGCGCTGGTTTCGGTAATCACGCGCTTTCTGGATCCTCCCGTCTGCCACGTCATGGCTAACACCGGCGCGCTGCGTGGAAAAGGGCAAAGGCGGCTGTTACAATTCGTTGCAATTGCGTAATGATCAGGAAAAAGTTGACGAGGAAGCTCTGCATCGGACTAACTGATGCCAAGAATCGCCCCAAGGCGATCTGTTCGCGTGGCGGACAAAGGGAGGAGACAACTTGGGCACCTCGATAAAGGCGGTGGACGGGCATGCGTCCATTCCGGCGCTCTTGCAGCGCAACGCGGGCAAGTTTGCGCGCCGTCCAGCCTATCGGGAAAAGGAATTCGGCATCTGGCAGTGCTGGAGCTGGGCCGAGGCGGAAAAGGAAATCGAATCCTTCGCGCTGGGTTTGCTCAACCTCGGCGTGAAAGAGGGTGATTTTCTCTCGATCATCGGCCGCAACCGCCCCTATTTCTATTGGGCGATGGTCGCCGCGCAATCGGTGGGGGCGATCCCGGTGCCGCTCTACCAGGACGCCGCGGCCGAAGAGATGGCCTATGTGATGGAGCATTGCGGCGCGCTCTTTGCCGTGGTCGACGATCAGGAACAGGTCGACAAGCTGATCGAGATACAGGACGGCCTGCACCAGCTCGAGCATATCATCTATGTCGACCCGCGCGGCCTGCGCAAATACGACCATCACAAGCTGCACCGTTACACGGATATCCAGGAGCAGGGGCACGCCGCCTATTACGAGTTCATCGAGGATCTCAAGGCGCGGCGCGAGAAGCTCGATTACAACAGCACCTGCGTGATGCTCTACACCTCCGGCACCACCGGCAAGCCCAAGGGCGTGGTGCTTTCGAACCGCAACATCATCGAGGCGTCGAAATCTTCGGCCGAATTCGATCATCTGACCGAGGCCGAAGAGGTGCTTGCCTATCTGCCGATGGCCTGGGTGGGCGATTTCATCTTTTCGATCGGCCAGGCCTATTGGTGCGGATTCTGCGTCAACTGTCCGGAAAGCGCCGACACCATGCAGACCGACCTGCGCGAGATCGGGCCGACCTATTACTTTGCCCCGCCGCGCGTCTTCGAGGCGCAGCTGACCAACGTGATGATCCGGATGGACGATGCCAGCCGGGTCAAGAAATGGCTCTTCGACACCTTCATGGGCGTCGCCCGCAAGGTCGGCCCGAGGATCCTCGACGGCAAGAGCGTGGGCGCATGGGAGCGGTTCAAATACGCGCTCGGCAATGTTGTCATCTACGGCCCGCTGAAGGACACGCTCGGCTTGGGGCGGGTGCGCGTGGGCTATACCGCGGGCGAGGCGATCGGGCCGGAAATCTTCGATTTCTACCGCTCGCTGGGGATCAACCTCAAGCAGCTCTACGGCCAGACCGAGGCGAGCGTCTTCATCACCCTTCAGCCCGATGGCGAGGTGCGCTCCGACACCGTGGGGGTGCCGGCACCGGGGGTGGAGGTGCGCATCGGCGAGAATGGCGAGGTCTATTACCGCAGCCCCGGCACGTTCGAATATTACTACAAGAACGCGGAAAGCACCAGGAAGACCAAGGACGAGGAGGGCTGGGTCGCCACCGGCGACGCGGGGTTCTTCGAGGAAGGCTCGGGCCACCTGCGGATCATCGACCGCGCCAAGGATGTCGGCAAGATGGCCGATGGCAAGATGTTCGCGCCGAAATATGTCGAGAACAAGCTCAAGTTCTTCCCCAATATCCTGGAGGCCGTTGTCTTCGGCAACGACCGCTCCGAATGCACTGCCTTTCTCAACATCGACCTCAACGCGGTCGGCAACTGGGCGGAGCGCAACAATATCGGCTATGCCTCCTATCAGGAACTGGCAGGCCATCCGCGCGTGCTCGAGATGATGCGCGCCCATGTCGAGGAGGTGAACCGCAGCCTCGCGGACGATCCGATGCTCAGCCATTGCCAGGTGCATCGCTTCGTCGTGCTGCACAAGGAGCTCGATGCCGATGACGGCGAGATCACCCGCACCCGCAAGGTGCGCCGCGGTGTGATCTCGGAGAAATACGCAGACCTGCTGGAGGCGCTCTATGACGGGTCAACGGAGATCAGCACCACCACCGAGGTGACCTATGAGGATGGCCGCAAGGGGGCGATCAGCGCGACGCTGAAAATTTGCGAGGCCGCGGTGGTGCCGGTGGACGAGCGCCAAAAGGTGGCGGCGCAATGAGCGGGACAAGGCGCAGTTCCTCATCAGGCCTTGCGGCCTGCCTCGTGAAGAAAGCCCGCCAGGGCTTGAAGACCGCATCCCGACCGGGGGAGGAAACCGATGTTTGACGCCTCAGAAGGCTACACCACCGAGGACGGCCGCCAGATCGGCGGGGTGGTGATGGAGATGAAACACATCACCCTGCGTTTCGGCGGCGTGGTGGCGATCGAGGATATCAGTTTCGACATCCGCGAGGGCGAGATCCGCGCCATCATCGGCCCCAATGGCGCCGGCAAGTCCTCGATGCTCAATGTCATCTCGGGGTTTTACAACCCGCAGGAGGGCGAGGTTTTCTACAAGGGCGAAAAGCGCCCGCCGATGAAACCCTATCAGGTCGCGCGACAGGGCATTGCGCGCACCTTCCAGAACATCGCGCTCTTTGACGGGATGAGCGTGCTCGACAACATCATGACCGGCCGCATCCGCCATATGAAGGCAGGGCTCTTCGCCCAGTCGCTGTGGAAGGGCGGGGCCGAGCGCGAGGAGGTCGAGAACCGCGAGGCGGTGGAGAAGATCATCGACTTTCTCGAAATCCAGCGCATCCGCAAGACGCCGGTGGGCCGCCTGCCCTATGGGCTGAAAAAGCGGGTGGAGCTGGCGCGCGCGCTGGCCGCGGAGCCCTCGATCCTGCTCTTGGACGAGCCGATGGCGGGGATGAACGTCGAGGAAAAGGAGGACATGAGCCGCTTTGTCCTTGACGTCAATGACGAGTTCGGCACCACCACGGTGCTGATCGAGCATGACATGGGCGTGGTGATGGATGTTTCCGACCGCGTGGTGGTGATGGATTACGGGCGCAAGATCGGCGACGGCACGCCCGACGAGGTGCGTGGCAATCAGGATGTCATCGACGCCTATCTGGGGGTGGCGCATGACTGAGACGGGCATCGCGCGGCGCAGGGACGGGGAGAAAGCACATGCCTGATCAACTGGTATGGGGAATGGAGGTGTTCCTCAATGGCCTCATGACGGGGGTGCTCTACAGCCTTGTGGCGCTCGGTTTCGTGCTCATCTTCAAGGCCAGCGGCATTTTCAACTACGCGCAGGGCGTTCTGGCGCTTTTCGCGGCGCTGACGCTGGTCGGGTTCATGGACGGGCAGGTGCCGTTTTCAAACCTCATCAACGCCATCTTCGGCACCGAGCTGCACCATTTCGGCTGGAGCGTGCCGGCGCTGCTGGCGGTGGCGCTGACGATGGCGGTGATGGTGCTGCTGGCCTGGGCTGTCAACAAGCTGATCTTCCACCACCTTGTCGGGCAGCCGCCGATCATCCTTTTCATGGCGACGATCGGCCTTGCCTATTTCCTCGAAGGCTTCGGCGACATCATGTGGGGCGCCGACATCAAGAAACTCGATATCGGCCTGCCGCAGGGCGTCAACGGCTTCATCGACGATTTCACCTACAACATCTTCGGCTACGGGTTCTTCATCGACAATCTCGACCTCTGGGCGACGGCGGTGGCGGCGCTGCTGGTGGTCGCGCTCATCCTCTTTGCGCAATACACCAAGCAGGGCCGGGCGATGCGGGCGGTGGCCGACGACCATCAGGCGGCGCTCAGTGTCGGTATCTCGCTCGATTTCATCTGGGTGATGGTGTGGTCGCTGGCCGGTTTCGTGGCGCTGGTCGCGGGGATCATGTGGGGCACCAAGTCGGGCGTGCAGTTCTCGCTCAGCCTGATCGCGCTCAAGGCGCTGCCGGTGCTGATGCTGGGCGGGTTCACCTCGATCCCCGGCGCCATCGTCGGCGGGCTGATCATCGGGGTGGGCGAGAAGCTTTTCGAGTTTGCCATCGGGCCGATGATCGGCGGCGCCACGGAGAACTGGTTTGCCTATGTGCTGGCGCTGATCGTTCTGGTGTTCCGCCCGCAGGGCCTGTTTGGCGAAAAGATCATCGAGAGGGTGTAAGAGGATGCAGAAACTGATTGCCGTTCTCAATGTCATCGCCTGGGGAGGGTTCTGGGCCTTCGGCTATCTGGCGCTGACCACCGGGCCGGACCGCGCCGCCGAGCTCGTGACCGCCGCCATTCTGGCCGCGATCGGCGGCGGGGTGGGGATGCTCGCCTTTTTGTGGCTGGTGCGCCATTCCGAGGCCACCGGATACGCAAAACCCGCCAACCGCGCCCAAAAGCGCGACGATGAGGATGACGAAATCCACGGGGAGGTTCTCTAGGATGTTCTATCGCGAGGCCGGAGACTTCAAGACCTCCTACGAGGCGGACAGCCAGACCTTTCCGATCCGTTTCGACCGCTACCGCTATTACGCGGTGCTGGCGATCGCCTTCGCGGTCATCCCCTTCATCATCAACGACTATTGGGCCAACGCGGTCCTGCTGCCGTTCCTGATCTATTCGATCGCCGCGATCGGGCTCAATATCCTGACCGGTTATTGCGGGCAGGTGAGCCTCGGCACCGGCGGGTTCATGGCCGTCGGGGCCTATGCCTGCTACAAGCTGATGACCGCCTTCCCGGAGCTCAACATCGTCATCGACGTGATCCTCGCCGGCGGCATCACCGCCGGGGTCTGCATGCTCTTCGGCCTGCCGTCGCTGCGTATCAAGGGGTTCTACCTGGCGGTGGCGACACTGGCGGCGCAGTTCTTTCTCGTATGGCTCTTCAACCGTGTGCCGTGGTTCTACAACTACTCGGCCTCGGGACAGATCAGCGCCCCGGAACGGGCGATCCTCGGCGTGCCGATCACCGGCGCCGAAACCGCGCCCTGGGCGGCCTATCTCTTTTGCCTCGTCTTCCTGACCGTCAGCGCGCTTGTCGCCCGCAATCTCACCCGCGGCATGGCAGGACGCAAATGGATGGCGATCCGCGACATGGACATCGCCGCCGAGATCATCGGGGTCGATCCCCTCAAGGCCAAGCTGAGCGCGTTTGCCGTCTCGGGGTTTTTCATCGGGATTTCCGGCGCGTTGTTCTTTGCTGTCTATCTCGGCGCGGTCGAGGTCGGCGAGGCGTTCGGCATCCAGAAATCGTTTCTGGTGCTCTTCATGGTGATCATCGGCGGGCTGGGTTCGATCTTCGGCAGCTTTGCCGGGGCGGCGTTCCTGGTGCTTCTGCCGGTGCTGCTGAAAAACGTCCTGGTGGGCGCTCTCGGCTGGCCCACCGACCTGGCGGCGCATCTCGAGCTGATCATCGTCGGCGCGCTGATCATCACTTTTCTGGTCGCAGAGCCGCACGGGCTGGCGCAACTGTGGCGCCTGGCAAAAGAGAAACTGAGACTTTGGCCCTTCCCCTATTTAGGGTGGGCACGAGGCCGGGCGCGCAGGAACGTGCCCGGAAGACGATATCGGAGAAACCAAGGGAGGGATATGACCGATGAAACTGAAACTCATGGCAGCCGCGCTGGCGGCGGCGGTGATGGCCGGGCCGGCGTTTGCCGATCTGACGATCGTCGATACCAGCTATCGCACTGGGCCTTACGCGCCCAATGGCATCCCGTTCTCGGACGGCTACGAGGACTAGTTCACGCTCTTGAACGAGCGCGACGGCGGCATCGGTGGCGAGAAGATCAGGGTCATTCCGTGCGAGACCGGCTACAACACCGAAAAGGGGGTGGAGTGCTACGAGGCGACCAAGGGCGAGGGGGCGCTGGTCTATCAGCCGCTCTCCACCGGCATCACCTATCAGCTGATCCCCAAGGCCACCGCTGACGGCATTCCGATCCATTCGATGGGGTATGGGCGCACCTCGGCCAAGAACGGCAAGGTGTTCCGCTGGGTCTTCAACTATCCGGCCACCTACTGGGACGGCGCCTCGATCGCCATCAAATACATCCTCAGTCAAGAGGGCGGCGACATAAAGGGCAAGAAGATCGCGCTCCTTTATCACAACTCCGCCTATGGCAAGGAGCCGATCCGCACGCTGGAGAAGCTTTCCGAGAAGCATGGCTTCAAGCTGACGCTGCTGCCGGTGGATCATCCCGGTCAGGAGCAGAAATCGCAATGGCTGCAAATCCGCCGCGAGCGGCCCGACTATGTGCTGATGTGGGGCTGGGGCGTGATGAACCAGGTCGCGATCCAGGAAGCCGCCAATATCCGCTTTCCGATGGATCATTTCATCGGCATCTGGTGGTCGGGCTCGGAAAACGATGTCAAGCCGGCAGGGATGGCCGCCGATGGCTACAAGGCGCTGGCGCTGCACAATGTGGGCGACAACTATCCGCTCTATGACGATCTGCGCAAATACGTCGTCGACGCCGGCAAGGCCGCGGGCGCGGGCGATCAGCTGGGCACCGTGCTCTATAACCGGGGCATGTATGCCGCGGTGCTGGCCGCCGAGGCGATCAAGACCGCGCAGAAGATGTCTGGGGTGAGCGCGATCACTCCGGCGCAGATGCGTGACGGCATGGAACACCTGGAGATGACCAAGGAGAAGATGGCGGCGCTCGGCCTGCCGAACTTCGGCCCCGAATTCAAGGTCACCTGTGAAAACCACGGGGGCAACGGCCGTGGGGCGGTGTCGCAATGGGATGCCAAGGCCGGCAAGTTCACGCTGATTACCGATTTCATCCAGTCCGATCAGGATGTCGTCCAGCCGCTGATCGAGGAAGATTCGGCTGCATACGCCAAGGAAAACGGCATCACGCCGGATTGCAACTGATCTGTCCTTTCCCCGGCCGCGGCGCGGGTCGCGGCCGGGGGTCATGAGTATTTGGAGAACGATGAAGCCGGGGCGATTCCCGGCGCCAGGGGAGATGCGCCATGCTCGATGCAAGCCAGAGCCAGGAGACGCTGCTCGAGGTCAACAATATCGAGGTGATCTACAACCATGTGATCCTCGTCCTCAAGGGCGTCAGCCTGAGCGTGCCCAAGGGCGGGATCACCGCGCTTCTGGGCGGCAACGGCGCCGGCAAGACAACCACGCTCAAGGCGATCTCGAACCTGCTCAAATCGGAACGCGGCGAGGTCACCAAGGGGACGATCGCCTTTCGGGGCGCGCGCGTAGAGGATCGTGCCCCCGCCGATCTGGTCACCAGCGGTGTCGTTCAGGTGATGGAGGGGCGGCATTGTTTCGAGCATCTCACTGTCGAGGAAAACCTGCTGACCGGGGCCTATACGCGCCGCGCCCCGAAGGCCGAGATCGCCGCCGATCTCGAGCTCGTCTATTCCTATTTCCCGCGCCTCAGGGAACGCCGCCGCAGCCAGGCGGGATACACCTCGGGCGGCGAACAGCAGATGGTGGCGATCGGCCGCGCGTTGATGAGCCGGCCGGAAATGATCCTGCTCGACGAGCCCAGCATGGGGCTGGCGCCGCAACTGGTCGAGCAGATTTTCGAGATCGTCAAATCGCTCAATGAAAGCGAAGGCTACACCTTCCTGCTGGACGAGCAGAATACCAACGTTGCGCTGCGCTTTGCCCATTACGGCTATATTCTGGAAAATGGCCGCGTGGTCATGGACGGCCCCGCCCACGAGTTGCGCGAAAACCCGGATGTGAAGGAATTCTACCTTGGGGTTGCCGAGGAGGGGCGCAAGAGCTTTCGCGACGTGCGCAGCTATCGCCGCCGCAAGCGGTGGCTGAGCTGAGGGGTCACTTGCGTTGCATCGCTTCCGCCCGCATTTCCTCGATCAGCGCCAGCGCCTCTTCGCGGGTGTTGCGGATATTGGGGCGAAAGCCCTGGCTTTCGGCGCGCTCGCGGATCGCTTCCTCGGTCTCGGACCCGGCGGCGTAGCGCACCGAGCCGAGCGACCCGGCGATGTTGAGCCGCTTGCCGCGATGGACATAGCGCACCCAGGCGCCGGGCAGGATCTGGCAGCCGTTGAGGTTGACAAGGAAGAACCAGCGCCGGCCGCTCGTCTCGATGCACTCTTCGAGATAGTCGTAGACATCGTTGACGTCGCGGCTGTGGTGAAAGGTCAGGTGCGAAAAGTCGATGTCGAGGATGATGCGCTCCTCGTCCATCCTGATCCGGCGCGCGATCTCCTCGCGGCTGTAACTGGGCTCGGGCACGACCCGCGCGCGGCGCTTGCCGGGCAGGCTCCGGAGCCGCGCGATGGCGCTCTCGCGGTCGGAAAAGAGGTTGGGGTCGAAGCTTTCGGTATTGGCGGCGCGGCGGATCTGGCGGGTGGTTTCGGGGGAGGCGTCGAAACGCACAGAGCCCATCGAGAAGGCGTAGTTGAGCGCGCGACCGCGATGGGAATAGGCCGTCCAGGCGGGCGGGTCGATGCGGGTGCCGTTGAGGTTGACGAGGAAGAACCACAAATCCTCGCCGGTTTCGGCGATGCGCTCCTCCAGCCGGTCGTAGAACTGGTTGACCACCCTGCTGCTGTCGAAGTGGAAATCGGAGAAGTCCACCTCCATGATCTGATCGGTGTCATGAAAGGTGATCCGCCGGTCAAGCTCGGCGGTATCGACGCTGCGGGCCTCTTGCGTGTCGGCCATGGGGATATCCTTCTGCCGTCAGTATACACCGAAATTCTGCATACAAAAGTATGCTGTTTTTCTGCGATGCAGCATGATTTGTCAAGTGGTTCGATGATGGGGCCACCCGACCAAGCCAGGGATGCCGACATGACCCGTTTTCATGACGATCTCGAAACCCGCTCCGCCGACCGGCGTGCGGCCGATCTGGCCCGTGCCCTGCCCGGGCAGATCGCCCGCGCCAAGGCATTGCCGGGCTATGGCGAGACGCTGGCCGGCATTGATCCGGAGGCGATCACCGGGCCCGAGGCTCTGGCCGGGCTGCCGGTGCTGCGCAAGGCCGATCTGGGCCGGGCGCAGGCGGTGCGGCCTCCGCTTGGCGGGCTGGCGGCGCGGGGCGCCTCGGAGTTTGCCCATCTCTTCCAATCGCCGGGGCCGATTTACGAGCCCGGCGGCACCGCCCGGGACTGGTGGCGGATGGGCCGCTTTCTGACCGCCTGCGGCATCGGCGCCGGCGACATTGTGCAGAACTGCTTTTCCTATCACCTCGTGCCCGCCGGCATGATCTTCGAAAACGGTGCGCAGGCGGTGGGCGCCACGGTGATCCCCGCCGGCACCGGCCAGAGCGAGCTTCAGGCCCGCGCCGCGCATGATCTTGGCGCGACCGCCTATACCGGCACCCCCGATTTTCTCAAGGTGATCCTCGACAAGGCCGACGAGATGGGGCTCTCGCTTGCCATTACCAAGGCGGCGGTGGGGGGCGGCGCGCTCTTTCCCGCGCTGAGGGCCGAATACGCCGCCCGCGGCATCCTCTGCCTGCAGAATTATGCCACTGCCGATCTTGGCAACATCGCCCATGAATCGCAGGCGCGGGAGGGGCTGATCGTCGATGAGGGCGTGGTGGTCGAGATCGTCACGCCCGGCACCGGCGATCCGGTGCCCGAGGGCGAGGTCGGCGAGGTGGTGGTGACCACGCTCAACCCCGACTATCCGCTGATTCGCTTTGCCACCGGCGATCTCAGCGCGGTAATGCCGGGCCAGAGCCCCTGCGGGCGCACCAACATGCGCATCCGCGGCTGGATGGGCCGGGCCGACCAGACCACCAAGATCAAGGGCATGTTCGTGCGTCCCGAACAGGTGGCGGCGCTGGTCTCCCGACATGCCGAGATTGCCCGTGCCCGTGTCATCGCCAGCCGCGAGGGCGCGCGCGATGTGATGATTGTGCAGATCGAAACCGAGGGCAGCGATCCCGAGCGCTATGCCGCCTCTGTCGCCGGTGCGCTCAAGCTCAGGGGGCGGATCGAGATCGTCCCCCCCGGAAGCCTTCCCAATGATGGCAAGGTGATCGAGGATCGGCGCAGCTACGAGTGAGGCACCGCCCTCGCCCCGGCGCGGGCGGCTGGGGCCAACCCGGCGTTACTTCTGAAGGACATATGTTCCCGGCGCCGCGCAGAGCACCGGATAGCCGCGCTCGGGCGCGCCGGTTTGCGGCGGGGCCGTGGGTTTGCCCGACCGCTGACCCAGCCACTCGGACCAGACCGGCCACCATGAGCCCTCCTTCGGGTCGTGGTGGGCGAGCCATGTGTCGGGGTCCGTGTAGAGCGCGCCCGGCGCCCGCTGGCCGACGCGGTAATGCCGGTGGGGGTGGCCCGGCTCGGAGACGATGCCGCCATTATGGCCGCTGCTGGTGAGCAGGAAGGTGAGGGCCTCGCAATCGGTAAAGAGAGCGGTCTTGTAGACCGACCGCCACGGCGCGATATGGTCGGTTTCCGTCCCGACGACGAAAAGCGGCACCTCGATGTCCTTGAGCGCGATGACGCGCCCCTCGACCGCGAAGCGCCCTGCCGTCAGGCGATTTTCAAGGAACAGGCCACGCAGGTATTCCGAATGCATCCGCGCAGGCATGCGGGTGGAATCGGCGTTCCAGGCGCCCATGTCGGTTTGCCGTTCCTGCTCTCCCAGAAGGTAGCGGCGCACGGCGCGCGACCAGATCAGGTCTTCGGCGCGCAGGGCCCGGAAGGCGCTGACCATCTGGTCGCGGTCGAGATAGCCCTGGTCCCACATCATGTCCTCGAGGAAGGCGACGGCGCTTTCGTCGATGAAGCGGAGAAGCTCGCCGGCCTCGGCAAAATCGGTCTGCGCGGCGAGCAGCGACATCGAGGCCAGCCGGTCATCGCCGTCGCGCGCCATGGTGGCCGCGGCGATCGACAGGATGGTGCCGCCGAGACAATAGCCGCAGGCATGGATCTTGCGACCCGGGACGATCGCGCTCACCGCATCAAGCGCCGCCATCACGCCGCGTCTGCGATAATCCTCGAGCGACAGTTCGGCCTGATCGGCCCTCGGATTGCACCACGAGATCGCAAAGACGGTATATCCCTGCCCGACCAGCCAGTTGATCAGCGAATTATGCGGGCTGAGATCGAGAATATAGTATTTCATGATCCAGGCCGGGACGATCAGCACCGGTTCGGGGCGCACGGTTTCGGTCTGTGGCCTGTACTGGATCAGCTCGAAGATATCGTTGCGATACACCACGTCGCCCGGCGTGCAGGCGATGTTGCGGCCGACCTCGAAGCCGTCATGCGGGGCGGGTGGGATGTCGGCGGGGTGCACCAGCATGTCCCGCGCCAGCAATTGCGCCCCGCGCAGCAGGTTGGCGCCGCCGGTTTCGCGGGTCGCCTCGACGACCTCGGGGTTGGTGAGCGGGAAATTGGAGGGAGAAAACGGGTCAAGCATCATGTGCAGCATGAAGCGCACCCGGTCGGTATTGTGCGGTTGCGCCCCGGCGAGGTCGGCGGTGGCGCAATCCCACCAGTGGCGCGTGGCCAGAAAGCCTTGTTGCCAGAGGGCGAAGGGCAGTTTTTCCCAGCCGGGATGCGTGAACCGGTGGTCATGGCTGTCGGGCTGAAAGGGCGGGCGGGGGGCGTCGCCCTCCGCGCCCTCGGCGATCTCGAAGGCGTGGCGCCAGACGTCGCTCATGCTGCGGGCTGCCAGTTCCGTCAGTTCCATCTGCCGGCCGGGTGCGCCCGCGAGATGCTGCGCCCAGTCGGCCCATGCGCTGGTTATCGAGAATGGAGAAGCGCCGGCTGTCAGCCGCGCAAGCGCGGCGCGGGCGGCGCGGTCGAGGTTGTGATAGGGATGCCCCGGCAGAGACGCTTCCGGCGCTCCCCGTGGCGTCGCCGGCGCGGCGGGCGGGGACGTGGTCCGCGTGCCGTCGCTCTTGTCGACAATGTGCAGGGGGGCGGGCTTGGTGGACATGATCTGACACGATCCTCCATCATCGAAACGCGCCGGGCCACCGGCCGCGGCAGGACCAGTTGAAGATCATATTTATGGTCGCCCGATGATGGAAACAACCGTCCCTCAGGCAAAGCGGCCGGGATCGAAGGGGGTGAGGTCGATATTGGGCGTCTGCCCGCCGATCAGCGCCGCAACTAGCCGTCCGGTGCGGGGGCCGGAGGTCAGGCCGACATGCTGGTGCCCGAAAGCGGCGAAGATGCCGCTGTGGCCGATCTCGCCGATGAGCGGCAAGCTGTCGGGGGTCGAGGGGCGAAACCCCATCCACTTCTCGACGGCGGAATATTCAAGCCCCGGAAACACCCGCGCAACATGCCGCGCGATCAGCTCCAGAGGCGCGCGCGCGGCGGGCTTGCGCGTATCGCCAAGCTCCACCGTGCCGGCACAGCGCAGCCCGGTGGCCATCGGGTTGACGCCGAACTTGCCTTCGGAAATCATCATCGGCATGCGCGGCATTTGCGAGGGATCGCGAAAATGCAGGTGATAGCCGCGCTCGGCAATCAGCGGCACCCGCAACCCCAGCCTGCGCATCAGCGGCTCCGACAAAATCCCCGCGGCGACAACCGCCCGGTCGCATTCCAGCCTTCCCTGATCGCTGTCGACGGCGGCAATGCGCCCCCCTTCGAGAACGAAATCCCTCGCTTCGGCCTGCAGATAGCGGCCGCCCTCCTGCCTGAGAACATCGGCGAGATCGGCGAGATAGCTGCCCGGGTCGAGGATATACCCATGCTCCCTCAGAAGCGCCAGACAGCCGATTGCCGACGACAGCATCGGCTCGACCTCCCTGATCGCGGCGCCCTCGATGATCTCCGGCTCGAACCCGGCTTGGCGCTTGATGCGCCAGGTCGTTGCATCGGCGTCAAAAGCGCGGCGCGACGGATAGGCAAAGCCGATCGGACCCTTGGCAATCCAGCGTTCGGCGCGGGTGCCGCGCGTCAGGGTCTGGTGTTCGGCCAGACTGTCGCCGACAAGTGCCGTCAGCGCGGCGACCGCCCGCGCGACGCGTTTCGGGCGCGAATTTCTCAGATACTGCCACAGCCACGGCGCAAGCCGTGGCAGCGCGCCCCATTGCACAAAGAGCGGCGAGCGCGGATTGGCCAGGTATTTCAGCGCCGTCAGCGGCAGGTCGGGGGTATTGACCGGCGCCACCGCCCAATCCGCCAGAAGCCCGGCATTGCCGAAAGACGCCCCCGCGCCGGGATGGTCGCGGTCGATGAGCGTCACGTCGTGGCCGGCGCGGCGCAGCCATATCGCCGCGCTCACCCCGCAGATGCCGGCGCCGATGACAAGAATGCGAAGAGCTTGTGCCATGGCGATCCCTCGTGCTGCGTTCAGGGGCGGGCATATTTGATGAACGTGGTCAGCTGGCCGATCCGGTCATAAAGGCGCCGGGCGGTGGTGTTGAAATCCTGCGTCAGCCAATAGACCGAAGGGCAGCCATCGGCATCGGCCGCGGCATAGACCGCCTCGATCA
>Ga0114931_10006338_pt1 | contig 14553 bp, 11 predicted proteins | sample 2SBtaG_FD_89579 | JGI IMG/M metagenome (GOLD analysis project Ga0114931, IMG submission 89579) | Deep subsurface microbial communities from Kolumbo volcano to uncover new lineages of life (NeLLi) - 2SBTROV14_V59a metaG | ecosystem: Environmental > Aquatic > Marine > Volcanic | place: Kolumbo...
CGCGCGGGCGATCGGAATCGCCCGCTCGAGATCGCGGGCGCCCCCGTGGCCGAAGATGAAGCGAACCTCGGGAAAGGCGGACACCGCCGGCTCGTAGCGCCGCATCAGCGCGAACTTCCGGATCCGCTCGGGCTCGATCCCCGAGCGCCCCGCATGAAAGATCACGGGGAGCGCTCGTTCGCGACACACCTCGTAGACCGCCATGGCCTCGGCCTCGTCGGGGAAGAAGCGCTGCATCTCGGGGTGGAGCTTGACACCGCGCGCCCCGGCGTCGGCGTAGGCGCGCAGGCGCGCGGGCGCGTCCGAAGCGTGGGGATTCACCGAGGCGAAGGGCAGCAGCCGATCCTGCCAGCCGTTCTCGCGGATCGCCCGCGTCCAGCGCTCCGTGAGCGAGGCTGCGAAGGGCAGCGCGGCGGCGATCGGCAGGATCGCCGCCTGGGCGACGCCCACGTCGTCCATCTCGGCCAGAAGATTCGCAGCCGTGTGGGTGCGCGTGGGGCCCAAGCCGAACGCCCCTTCCAGGAACTGCCAGGGAAGCGCCGCGCGCTCCGCCTCCGTGAAGTTGGCGTTCACGTAGACGTCGAGGTCGAGATCGCAGCCGGGGGTCTCGGCATCGCAGTCGAGCCAGTGCTGGACCCGATCGCTACGGCGCGTCGGGTCGAGGGCCCGGTACAGATCCATTCCGAAGTGGGCGTGGATGTCGATGACGCCGGGCAGCTCGGCGATGGTTCGCAGCCGGCCTTCGGGCGTGAGCTCGAACCATGGAAGCTCCGCCAGCCCACGGTAGCCGCGGAAGCGGAGCCGGCCGAAGCGACCGTGGCCGGCCTGCTCCGCCTCCTCGCGCTGCTGACGCACCAGCTGCTCGGCGTCCTCGGGCGTGTAGTCGGCCGGGTCGCCGCCGCCGCAGCCCCAGACACCCGGAAGGCAGGCGCCGACGCCGCCCGCCAGCAGCAGGCGTTGGAACGCGCGGCGATCCAGGCGCTCCACCTAGCGCAGCCGCTCGCCGAGGCGCAGTCCCGACTCGGCCGCCACGACCTTCGGGCCGTCGCCGAGCCGGACCTTCGCGACCCGGATCGTGCCGCCGGACGCGGCAACCCCCAGGGCGTCGCCGTCCGCCACCACCACCGTGCCGGGGGCTACTTGGCCGGCGGCCGGGCCCAGGCCGCCGCCGTAGAGACGGATCCGCTCGGCGCCCCGCCGGGCGTGGGCGCCCGGCTGCGGGTCACAGCCCCGGACGAGCCGATCGAGCTCGTCGGCGGGCCGGGCCCAGTCGAGGCCGGCGGCCTCGTCGCCGAGGCGCGGCTGGAAGCTCGCGCCCGCCTCGGTCTGAGGCGCGGGCCGGGCGGAGCCGGTGGCGACCGCCGTCACGGCCTCGGCCATGGCCTCGAGCCCCAGCGGATAGAGCTTGTCGAAGTAGAGGCTCGCGGCCGTGTCGGTTGGGCCGATCTCGACGCCGCCCTTCTGGACCACGATGGGCCCCGTGTCGACGCCCGCGTCCGGGCGGAACACGGTGACGCCCGACACCGACGCCCCGAGGATGATCTGCCAAGCAATGGCCGTGCCGCCGCGATAGGCCGGCAGGAGCGAGGGATGGAAGCAGAGCGAGCCGCAGCGCGGCGCGTCGACGATCTCGGGCGGCAGGATCACGGTCGTGAAGGGCAGGACGTTGAGCTCCGCGTCGAGCTTTCGATACTCTTCGACGATCTCGGGCAGCGCCTCCCCCCGGCGCCGGAAACGCCGGTGGCGGAAGAGAGGCAGGCCGCGCGCCTCGGCCTCGGCGGCCAGGGGATCGGCGCGCGGGCCGGTGTCCGGCGGCACGTACACGCCGACCACCCGATGGCCCGCCTCCAGCAGGCGGAGCGTCACGTCCTTGCCAAACGGAGCCTGACCGAAGACCGCCACCCGCAGCTGCATGGCGCGCAGTGTACACGCCGTCGGCGTCTGGGTGCGCTCGCTTCGCTTCCCCGCCCGGCGCCCCCCGGCCCGCGGGCGGCCCGGCCCGGCGCCGATCCGCCGTCGGCGGGGCCCGACCCGATCCCGCCCGACGAGCCCGATCGGCGGGGTAGCGGAGGGCGGCGGCTCGCTGCACCATCGGGCGGACTTCGAGAAATCCGGAAGGGGAGCCGATTGCCGCCGCCGCGGAACCGAATCCGACGAGCCCTGGGCGGCCTCGGCCTGGCGGCCGCCCTGCTCGGCCCCTCCGCGTGTCGGTCGACCTTCGGGGCCGGCCCCCCGCCCGGAGCTCACGAGAACCTGAACGCGGTCCTCTGGCTCCAGACGGCCGCGGAGTACCGGGCCGCCACGCTCCAGGCCTATCGTTCCGCCCTGGCCTATCTCGATCGCGGCCTGGCCGATCCGACCTGGACGGCGGCTCCCGAGCAGACCGGCGACTTCGGCGCGCTCCCGCCGGCGGTGATCCTGGACATGGACGAGGCGATCGTCCGCAGCGACCGCTTCCAGGCGTGGCTCGTGAAATCCGACCGGCCCTTCCGCGTGAAGGACTGGAACGACTGGGTCCGTACGGGGAGCGCCGAGGCCATCCCGGGCGCCCTCGAGTACGTACACCAGGCGGTGGCGCGCCACGTCAAGATCTTCTACGTCACGAACCGATCGGTCGAGGTGAAGGCCGCGAGCCTCGCCAACCTGCGCCGGCTGGGCTTTCCGATCGAGAACGCGGAGGATCTGCTCACCCAGCACGAGCGGCCCGGCTGGGACTCGGACAAGTCGTCGCGACGGGCTCTGCTCGGCCGGACCCATCGCATCGTCCAGATCATCGGCGACAACCTGAACGACTTCACCAGTGGCGCCCGGACCAGCCCGGAGCAACGCCGGGCCCTGGCCCGACGCCATGCCGGGTTCTGGGGCTCGCGCTGGATCCTGCTCCCGAATCCGGCCTACGGTGGATGGGAAGGCGCGCTCTACGGCTTCGACCGCGACCTGTCGAGGGACGAGATCCTCGCTCGCAAGCACCGCCAGCTGCGACCCTGGCGCTGACGCCCGGCCCGCTCCCGGTCGCGCCTCGGCCCGGACCCGCGGCCGTCAGCGCGTACGGCTGCGATCGCCGACCTCGCCACGCGGCGTCGCGGGAATCCCGAGCGCCACCCGATGCGCCGGCAGGTCGCGCGTCACCACGGCACGGCTTCCGACGACCGCGTGCGGACCGATCGTGACGCCACGCAGGACGGTGACGTCGCTGGCGATCCAGACATGATCGCCGATCTCGACCGGCTGGCGGCGCTCTGGGTGCTCGGCGTCCAGATCGTGTTGGTCGGCATCGAAGACGCGCGAGCCGGGCCCGATCCACGCCCGTCGGCCGAGCGTCACGCGCTCCTTGCAGCTCACGTGGCAGCCGTTCAAGAAGCACTCCGGCCCCATCCGCAGGACGCCGCCCGCGAACACGGCCACGATCACCGGTCCGAGATCCGTGCGCAGCCAGGTCCCTTCGCCGATCTCGACGTCGGCGCCCGGCTCGAGCAGGAAGCGCAGGGCGTCGGGCGAGCGCTCCGTCACCACCCCGGGCCCGATCCGCAGGCGAGCCCCGGGGCCGAGCTGGAAGCGCGCCACGGCCAGGTTGCTGCTGGCGGCCGGATCGATCTCGAGGCCGGGGTGCCGACGCGCCAGGCGGCGGAGCCGTCGCCGATCCCGCCGGGAGATGCGGCGCAGGCGCCCCCGGAGCGCCGCAGCGCGCAGCCGCTCGATCACCGGGAGACCGGCCGACCCGTCACGACGGCGGGGGTTGACCCTCGCGCAGCCGGAAGGTGATGAACCCGTGGGTGGGGTCGTAGGGCGAGAGGCCGACCTGGACCTTGTCGCCGGGAATCACGCGGATCCGGAAGCGGCGCATGCGGCCCGAGAGCTGGGCCGTGACGGTCTGGCCGGAGTCGAGCTTGATCTGGTAGCGACCGCCACCCATGATCTTCTCGACCGTCCCGGTCGTCTGGATCAGATCGTCACGCGCCAATCGGGGCCCTCTCCATCTCGGCGGAAGACCTTAGTCGACCTGCCACGAGTTCGCTCGCCGTGCAGGCAGCGGCCGCTCGCGTGAGGGGTCAGCTACAGGAGCGGTGGACGTGCACCGTGAGGTCGCCGAGCAGATTCGTGTAGCTGCCGTACTCGTTGTCGTACCAGCCAAAGACCTTGGCGTGGGTCACGGGCAGCTGGATCCGCGTCGAGGCCAGCCGGTCGCGGAGCTGATCCCCGAGCTCGGGGATCTGACCGAGATCCACGTCGAGGAAGCCCGTCCGCGAGTGCGTCTCGGAGCCCTCGATCACGACGGCCGCCTTCATGCCGACGACGTCGGCGGCCACGTTCTGGTCGTCGCTGAAGACCAGGAGCCCCTTCTGGGTGCCGGCCGCCGCCTGCCGGTAGATGTCGTTCAGGAGCTCGCGGTCGACGGAGCTTCCGCCGTCCGCCTCGATCCGGCTCTGGAAGGTGAGGTTCAGGATGATCAGCGACTCGGTGGCCAGCGGAACCCGGACGGCGTCGCCCATGAAGCCGATCTCCCGGATCTCGGGGATCACTATCTCCAGGGCCGCCGAGGCGTTGCTCGAGGTGAGGATCAGGCTGTTCAAGGCGCTGCGGGTCCGACGCAAGTCCCGGGCGTCGGCCTTCGGAACCGAGTCGAGCAGGCTCTGCGAGTTGGTCGCGGCGTGCACCGTGCTCATGGAGGCCGTCACCATCACCGACCCGGGCAGGTGATCGAGCAGCGGCTTCACCATGTGGGCAAGCCCGGTGGTGGTGCACGACGCGCCCGAGATCACGTGGTGCTTCGCCGGATCGAAGGCATCGTGGTTGATGCCGTAGATCAGGGTGATGGCGTCGTCGGGCATCGGCTTCACCGGGTCCTTGATCTTGAATGCGGCGCTGTTCAGCACCTTCTCGGCGCCGGCCGCCAGGTGTCCGCGCAAGGAGCCACGCGCGTCGTCGGTGGATCGGGTCGGATCGCCGAAGGCGCCCGTGCAGTCCACGACGACGCGCGCGCCGTGGTCCCGCCAGCCGATGTCGCTGGGATTGCGGGCCTCCTGCAGGATCCGGACCGGGACGCCGCCCACGTCCAGCAGCTTCTCCGCGCGGTTCACGATCCGGATGCAGGGCTCGGCGTTCACCCCGAACAGGAAGCGATGCATGCTTCCGTAGGTCGAGTCCTTCTCGATCGTCTGACAGACCGCCTCGAGGTCGCGGCCGATCGGACGGCCCACGTTCACCACCACCCGGCCGAAGTACTTGCGTTCGACGTGGTGCCAGAGCGAGAGCTTGCCGATCCGACCGAGGCTGTTGATTCCGAGCGTGCGTTCCTTCTCCGCCATCGTTCGTCTTTCGTCCAGAGTGCGATCAGGCCAGCCGCTGGCGGCGGACCATGATCGACGGATGCTGTCCCAGGTACACCGAGCCGTCCACCCCGTTGATGGAGATGAACTCGCCCGTCTCGAGGGCCCGGCCGGCCAGCACCGAGCGGCGCTCCCGCTCGTCCACGGAGAGTGCCCGGCAGCCCACCACACAGGTGCGACCGAGGCGCTGGGCGGCCACCGCCGCATGACTGGTGGCGCCGCCGAGCGCGGTCACCATTCCGTCCGCCTCGATCAGCAGGGGCAGGTCATCGGGCACCGTGTCGGGCCGAAGCAGGATGATGTTGTCGTCGGGGAACAAGCGCCGGAGCATTTCCACGTCCTCTACGTTGTGCGCGACTCGGCCGGAGAGCGCGCCTCCGCCCGCGCCGATCCCGGCGGCCAGCCAGGACCGCTCGAGCCGGTCGCTCGGCACGAAGGCCGGCATGGAGGCGACCTGGCTCATCACCGAATCCCGGGTTTGCAGGATGTAGAGATCGGCCGGATCGTCGCTTTCGAAGGTGAACTCGATCTCCTGGTGGAACATGCCCTGCTCGTGGATCAGGGTCCGCGCGTGCCGGAGCAGCGCTTCGTAGAGGCCGGGGAAATCCTTCTCCAGCGAGCAGCTCGCACCGGCCCCCTCCGCCAGCCGCTGCTCCTCGCTGACGGGAAAGGTCTCGACGAGGCCGCTCACGACGTCGTCGCCCTGGGCCTGGACGATGAAGTCCCCTTGCAATCGGATCGCGCCCGAGGGCTGCCTCGGATCGGCCGTCAGCACGACGCCCGTCCCGGAGCGCTCGTTGAGGTTCCCGTAGACCATGCTCTGCAGCACGACCGCAGTCCCCCAGGCCTCGGCGATCTGCAGCTCGCGGCGATAGAGACGCGCCTTGGCGGAATGCCACGAATCGAGCACCAGGTCCACGCAGCCCATCACCTGCGGCCACGGATCGTCGACGATCGCGACGCCCCGCTCGCGCAGCAGGTCGCGGTAGCGGAAGGCCACCTCACGCATCTGGTCGGACGACAGGTTCTTCTTCTTCTCGGCGCCGAAGTGGGTCTTCGAGTCACGCATCAGCGCGTCGAAGTCGTCGCGCTCGAGCCCGTGGCCCATGCCCCAGAGCTGCAGGAAGCGACGGAAGGCGTCCCAGGCGCCCCACGGGCTCCCCGAGTGCTCCGCGAAGCCGGCCGCGATCTCTTCGTTGATGCCGACGTTGAGCAGCGTATCGAGCATGCCGGGCATGCTGATGGCGGAGCCCGACCGCACCGAGAGCAGCAGCGGTCGCTGGGGGTCGCCGAGCACGAGGCCGGTCGCGGCCTCGAGCCGGTGGATCCGGCTGCGGATCCGCGCCTCGACCTCGCGGCGCAGGCCCGGCCAGGCCCGGATCGCCGGGGCGCAGCGGAAGACCTCGGTCGTGAGGATGAAGCCGGGCGGAACCGGCAGGCCGTCGCAGGCCAGCCGCTTCACCAGATAGCCCTTGTTGCCCAGGTGGATCGGACCGTCGAGGGGATGATCGGACGGGTCGATGGGAACGCAGCAGCGCTGGGGGTCGTAGGACAGCAGGAGCTCGAGGTTCTCGGGCGTGAGTCGCTCGCGGGCATCCACCAGCGAGCGCACCACGCGCCCCAGGAGCGAATCGAGCTGCTGGAGCCCCAGGCTGCCGGAGATCAGGTCCCGCAGGAGCTGTTCGGACGCCTTGAGGGCGACCTCCTCCGGAGTCTCGCCCGGCTCGCGGGCCAGCACGCCACGCTCCACGAGACGCGGAAGGAGCCGCTCGCTGGGGCCTTCGTAGGCATCGAGGAAGCGGATGCGGACCAGCTGCTCGACGCTTCGCGAGAGCACCTGAAAGACGTTCAGATACTGGTCGACCGTGGTGCGCCCGGACGCCAGGGCCTGCTCCAGCATCGCGAGGCCCATGGTGAGTCCGCGTCCCTCGCAGCCGTCGACGCGGATCGCGCGCAGCATCTGTTGAAGCCAACGGGCCACGGTCCGCAGCGTCTCCTGGTGCAGGCAGTCGATGCGGTCGGAGCCGAGCAGCTCGTCGAACAGGCGATTCGCGAGCGAGCCGGCGCGGAAGGTCAGGCCCGCTGCGTCGAACTTCTCCTCGCGATAGCGGCCGTAGAGGCTCGGGATCCCGACGGCGATGTGTCGCTTGCGGTAGATGTCCTCGACACCCTCGGTCTGCTCCTCCCGCGTCATCAGGCCCTTCAAGGCCTCGAGGACCGAGAGCAGTGCGTCGAGGGCGTCCTCCGTGCGCCCTTCGGACAATGCGTCGCGCAGCCTTCCGAGCAGGCCCTCGTCCATGCGACCGAAGGCGGCGAGCCGTTCGAGCAGGTCGTCGTGATCGACGCCGTACTTCCGGATCACCAGACGCCGCAGCCGGAACAGCAGTGCGATCTTCTCGCGATCCACCGGCCGGCCGTTGCGGACGGAGGCGAGCCGCGCCTCGAGCGCTTCGACGGGGAGGTCGAGCAGGGACCGCCAGTGCCCCGCCCCCCCCGCCAGCTCCGCCATCACGTCGCCCAGGGCCCCGCGCAGACCCGGGTCGGCGAGCCGCTCGCGAAGCGGAGGCGGCAGGTAGGGCTCGAGGGGCTCCTGCTGGCCGGTGGCCCAGTAGCCGGCCACGGCCTCGGTGAAATCCACCAGACGTGGGTTCGACTCCACGTGGCACTGCTTGCGCAGGAAGTGGCAGAGCGGGTCGCGCCGGCCTTCGACCTCGTCGATCCGCGAGCTCACGTCTCGGAGCTCGCCCTCGGCGCCGATCTCGTCGTAGTAGACCGGAAACAGGCGCAGCAGGTGCTTGACCGGATGGAAGACCGGGCCGATGCCGCTGTTCAACAGGCGCGAGACGTCCTTCTGGAAGAGATCCGTGTCGGCGATCATCACGCCGCCGATCCGCAGATGGATCACGAGGGCCTCGATCAGCGGCCGAGCCGACTCGGGCGACGCCTCGATCACCGCGAGGTAGGTGCGAATGGCGCGCAGGTGGGCCGGATTGACACGGATCTGCCACTCGTCGCTGAAGCCCGAGAACTCGGGAGTCGGGAAATCGCTCGCCAGGATCTCTTCGATCACCGCGGCCGCGGCTCGGGGCTCCCCGCCTCGCAGCACCTCGGCTCCCACCTTGGCGATCAGGCTCATCGCGCCGTGGGACTCGGAGAACGCGGAGCCGCGCAGGGCGCCGAACACGTCGCGGACGAAGCGCTCCACCTCGTCGCGAGACGCCGAGGCCAGCAGCTCGCTGCACAGATGGGACAGCTCCGAGACGGCCGCCTCGTGCAGCGAGCCGAGGTCGTCCCGCGCCAGCATGTGGACCAGCCAACGCACCCGGATCGGGCGCTCGGCGAGGCCTCGGGCGACCTCCAGGTAGCCACGCTCGATCTCGCCGGTGTCCGGGAGTGCGCGCAGGGCGGCCGCGGAGACGGGGTCGGCCGGATCGAGTCCGGCCAGGGTCTTCTGCCGTCGGCGCAGCGAAGCGTGCTCGATCTCGCACAGAGCTTCGCCGGCGGGAGCGTCCGCGAAGAAGAGCCGTGGGTCCTCACGGGCCAGCCAGTCCTCGTAGGTCCGCTCGAGCGATCGGGCCAGCAGGGAGCGGGCGCGGCCGGCGGCGGGGGAGTCCGGCGCCAGGCTGGCCAGCGTCTCCACGAGCCGGCCCAGGACCGGCGAGACGTGGGCGGGCGCCCCCGCTGGGCCGAAGGCCGCGGCCAGCTGCTCGAGACCACGATCGAGGGCGGGCAGGATTCGCTCGAGGTGCTGACCCGCGCCGCTCGCCACCTTCTCGGCGTAGGTCGAGGCGAGGCGCGCAGCCGTCTCGCGCAAGGACTCGGGTGAGGCGTCCCGGATGGCCCGGGCATAGAGGCCGAACAGCACCTCCACGGCTTCGGCGGCCCGCGCGTGCCCCACGTGGTAGGGGAAGTCGCTCGTGGCGCGCCGGTGCAGATCCTCGAGCGTGTCGGCCCACCCCACGAACTCGTGGTTGATCTCGTGGAGCAGCCGACGCGTGCTCTCGTGGATGCCGCGGTACTCGGCCGTGACCTCCAGCAGGACCTCGTGCTCGGGCGGGATCACCACGGGCACGGCCGTGCGGCGCAGGTTCACCTCGAGGGCCGACGAGCCCGGCGCGGCATCGGCCGCCTGGGCCGCCTCGGAGGCGGCCGGCGCGGGGTCCGTGGGGCGGGCCTCCTCGGAGGCGGCCGGCGGGCGATCGGCGTCCACTCGAGTCATACGGGCTCCAGAAGGGGAAGGACGTCATTGTAGCCGAAGGCTTCCGGGCCGTAGCCGAAGGCTTCCGGGCCGTGGGCGCCGGCGCCTCGCGACGCGGCCTCAGGGAGCCGGCGACGCCGGGACCTGGATCGACTTCAGGTAGGCGACGAGGATCCAGAGCTGGCCCCGCACCAGCTCCTCGCCCGCCGCGCCATCGGCGACGGGGCGGGCGAAGACGCGGCCCCAGACGGGCATCTCCCGCGAGCCGTGGGCCGCCACGAAGGCGCGACCGTCGATGAAGCTCGCGATCTCCGCGTCGGGGAACTCGCCGCCGCGGCGTGCCGCGATCCGGGTCAGATCCGGCGGCGGAACCCGCAGCACCGGCGCGAGGACGCCATCGCCGTGTGCCTCCATGCCGTGGCAGGCGCTGCAGTGACGCTGGAACGAAGTCCGGCCCGACTCGACCAGGACCGAATCCTCTCGGCCCGGCGCCGGCTCCTCGCCCGACGTCTGGGCCCAAGGAAGCGCCAGGGCGAGCAGACACCCCAGGGCGGCGAATCGTCTCATCGGGGAACACCTCCAGCCGGGCTCGGCCCGTTCTCCAGGAGCGCGCGCAGGGACGAGAGCCGACGTTCGACCATCGGCGGCAGATGGGTGCCACCCGAGCCCGTGTAGCCTTCCAGGTACACGGCCTCGAGCGTCCCGTAGGCGGTCCGGGCGCTCGCGCCCTCGGGAGCCGCGCGGATCGCGCCCGCCAGGAAGGACTCGGCCTCCGAGACCCAGCGGGACGAGCTGATGTGGATCTCGCAGAGCCCGAGCAGGAGCATCGTCTCCGAGAGCTCCTCGCGCCCGGGCGTGCGGCCCTCGAGGGACTGGTGGAGCCAGCGCGAGGCCACCACGAAGTGGACGAGGCCGCGACGGTCGCCGGGATATTGCACGAGCATCCGGGCCTGCTCGATCTGATCCCGTGCGCGGGCCAGCAGCCGATCGGTGGGCTCGGCCGGGTCGAGCTCGCGCAGCGTCTCGATCCAGCTCGAGAGCTCCGAGTCGAGATACACCGGGACCTCCGAGCGCCCTCGGAAGGCCGTGAGCGTCCGCAGCGCGCGATCCCGGTCGCCCAGCACACGTAGCGCGACCTTCAGATAGCTCTCGAAGGCACCCGAGAGGGCGATCTCCACGGCGGGGTGGCGCGGGTCGGCCATGTAGGATTCGAGAAGCGAGAGCGCGGTCTCGAACTGACGCGCGGCCACGGCGACCAGCGCCTTTCGCTCGGGCGGAAGGCTCGCCACCGCAGGGCTCTCGAGCAGCTCCGCGCCGTGCGCGAATCGGTGATGGGTCGGGAGCTTCGAGTGGCATGCGAAGCAATCTTCCACGAGCTGGGCCGACAGGAACCGGGCGCTCTCGAACTGGCCCAGCGTAAGGGCATCGAGCGCCCGGGCGGCATCGCTGACGAGGGACTCCCCCACGGGCCGGTGCGCCGCGCTCACGGGGCCGCCATGGGTCTCGAGCCGCTGGGCGTTGCGTTCGAGCGCCCGCAGCGAGCCCACGATGTCCTCACGAGCCTCGGGCGACGCGAAGGCCTCGGGATCTTCGACGTGGCGCACCAAGGTCGCGAAGGCTGCGAAGATCTCGTGCATGAGCGCACGCGTATCGTCGGGCTCGGCGGCACGCAGCGGCGCGGGCAGCAGCCAGACCGCGCCGAGCAGCGCAGCCGCGACCGTTCCTCGCCTCCACCTCCCCATCCACGAACCTCCCGAATCCGAAGGGAGCAAGAAGCGAGCCAGCGCAGGCGGCCCCTCGGAGCTCGGAGCGATCCGATCGGGGCAATCGGCCTCAGCGCGACGAGGCCGTGCACCAGATCGCCCCGCATCCCCCTGGGAAGCCGCCCGTCGGATGGTCTACTCTGGGAACGCGACTTGCGACACGGATGGGTGAAGGCCCAGGATGGGAGGAACCCGATGCGACCCAGCGAAGTCCGCGCGCGCGTACTGGCCGATCACGAGCAGCTGCGAGATCGCCTGAACCGGATCGAGCGGCTCGCGCGCCAGGCGCGGGCCCACCAGGCGCCCTCGCCTTCGGACCTGCGGGGCGAAGCCGAGGCCTTGCTCGACCGGCTTGCCATCCACATGCACTGGGAGGATCGCCACCTGGTCCCCGTGCTGCGCGAGGCCGACGGCTGGGGAGACGTCCGGGTCGAGCGCTTCGCCCAGGAGCATCGCGAGCAGCGCGAGCTCCTGGAATACGTCCTGCGCGAGCTGCACGACTCGCGCCGCCCCGAGGGCGTCGTGGCCGGCAAGGTGCTCGATCTCGTGGCGCTGCTGCGCCTCGACATGGAGGAGGAGGAGTCCGCCTTCCTCGACGAGCGCCTGCTGCGCGACGACCCGGTCGCCATCGACCTGCTCACGAGCTAGCGGCCCGGACGCTGCGCGTACCGGGCCGCTCCTTCGGGGGATCCACCCCAGCCGGTCAGAACTCGTAGGTGAGGTTCACCGAGCCCCGCTGCTGCATCAGGTCTTCGCGCGTCGTCACGGGGAACTCGTAGGAGAACGCCGTATGGACGTGCTTCGTGATCGGGAAGCGCGCTCCGAGCGCCAGGGTCACGATGTCGTTGCCGGCCACCTCCTGCGAGCCCAGGTTCACGACGTCGTTGCCCTCGTTGCGGCCCGCCGCGAGGGCGGTCTGCGCCGCGCCGAGCGTCAGTGTTCCGATGCGGGTGCGGACCGGAAGCGTCCCATCCCCGCTGCTGGTCCAGTGGGTCCCGTTCACCTCCACGAAGGGGACGAAGTGCGGATGTACCCCGTAATCGAGGTGCAGGTTGTAGAAGAACGACGTGCTCTCCTTGTCGCCATCGAACGGGATCCGGCCACCGACGTCGCTGACGACGTGGAAATGACCATAGCCCCAGGCCCAGGACACGCCGGGAATCACCACGCCGTCCCCATTGCCCGAAAAGACGTCGGAGCTGCCCGTCGGGACGTCGAAACGCAGCGTCGGCGAGAGGATGAAGCCGTCCTCGGGCCGATCGATCAGCACGTACTTGAACCCGGCCGCGATGTCGAAGAAGCCTTGCTGATCGCGCAGCAGGCGGTTGCCGGGACGGAACCACACGAAGCCGTCCTTGGTGGCGATGAAGCCGAGCCGGTCGGTGAGGGCCACCCGCGCCTGGACGGCCAGGGCGGTGAGGTGGCCGTTGTCGACGATCGAGTCGTCCGGGAACACGTGATGGACCACGTGGACCGAGACGTTGCTCGTATTGAAGGGCTCCTCGAACAGGTAGGGCATGGTCACCGGCATGGTGAAGCCCTCGTAGCGGCCCTGCCTTTCGCAGCGAAAATCCGGGAACCACTGGGGGCAATCCTCGGGCTGGGCAGCCCCGGCCCCGGTCGGCGCCAGCAGCAGCCCCGCGACGAGGGCCGCGAGACCGGACGGAACGATCGATCGCAACACGGAATCCTCCTTTTCGAGCCGAGCGCCTCGCGCGTCGGGCGCCCCTGGGCGGGGGATTAGCAAGGCGCGTGCCGATCCTGGGTCGCCTCAGCTCGCGCGCTGGACGCGGTCGGGGACCCGCCGCCCCACGTGCACGCGCGCGTGTGTCGGCGTGTCGCACGGCCGGGGGCCCCGCCTTCGGACCGCTGCCATCGAGGGATGGCTCGGGGGCCCGATTCGAGCGAGGGGGGGAGCCGGGTCGGATCAGCCGGGGTTGCCGGCCACGCCTTCCGCGATCCGCTCCTCGCGCCCTTCGTGAGCCGCCAGCTCCACCACGAAGCGATCGAGATGCTCCGAGCAGCGGGCGAGCTCCTTGTCCTCGAGGAGCTGGGCCAGGTACTCGAGGGTCGCCCGGAAGCGCTTGTGCTCCTCCACCAGGGCCGCGAGGTCCGGATCGAGGGCGGGCCGGAGACCGTGCAGGGCCGGAAAGTGGATCCGCTCCTCCACCGTGAAATGGGCCTCGAGCGCGTCGTGGAAGCGCAGGAACTCGGCGCGCGCCTTCGCCACGTTCTCCCGGAACAGCGACTTCAGGAGCATCCCGTAGAAGACGTCGAGCTGGCGGTGTTGGTTGGAGAGACGCCGCGCCTCACGACCGACCCGCATCCGCAGCCCCGGCTGTCCCGCGCCCGGCCCTCGATCCTTCATGCCACACGCTGGAGCAGGAGCCGTGCCAACACGCACACCCGGCTGGGATGGCTTGGCGGCACGATCGCGCCAGAATGACCCGATCTTCGGTGATCATGGGTCTTATCGCCTCGTTTCGAGGCGGCCGGATCGTCCGAATCCAGGGCCGGGCTACCGGCACGTCGGCTCGGGCGCCGCGAGCCGGAGCAGCTCCTCGCGCGCGGATCGGATACCCGCCAGGAGGGGGCCGAGGTCCGGCACCAGATCCCAGTCGGCGACGAATCCGAAGCAGAGCCGGCCGTCGTAGCTCAGCACGGCCGTACCGAGCCCCTGCCCTTCGAACAGCGGCAGCTGCGGGTAGAGGCCGACCAGGCGGGCACCGAGCAGGTAGAGCGGAAATTGCGGCCCCGGCACGTTGCTCACGATCATGTTGTAGGGGTGCACGCGCGCCGCCAGGCGGACGCCGGCGTAGGTGAGGAGGGACGAGCCCGTCCACGCCACGAGACGTGTGAACAGATCCATCCCGACCGCGGCCTGGGATTCACGCAGGCGACGGGTCTCCGCGCAGATCCGAGCGAGCCGTGTGCGCGCCTCGGGCTCCGCCACGGGCAGCGACGCGAACCAGGCCGAGACGCGGTTGCCGGACCCCGCCTCGGTTCCCTCGCGGAACGCGCGCATGTTCACGGGAATCACGACCCGGTAGTCGAGACCGTCGAGAGCGGTTCCTCGCTCGATCAGGAAGTGGCGGATGCCACCGGCCACCAGAGCCAGGACGAGATCGTTGATCGTGCAGCCCAGCTGCTTGCGAACGGCCTTGAGCTCGCCCAGGTCGAGGGTCAGCCAGGCCACCCGCCGGTGCTCGCCGATCGTCTGGTTGTGCGGCGTGTCGCTCGGGATGCGGAAGCCGTCGCGCACCGC
>Ga0114931_10006339_pt1 | contig 14552 bp, 6 predicted proteins | sample 2SBtaG_FD_89579 | JGI IMG/M metagenome (GOLD analysis project Ga0114931, IMG submission 89579) | Deep subsurface microbial communities from Kolumbo volcano to uncover new lineages of life (NeLLi) - 2SBTROV14_V59a metaG | ecosystem: Environmental > Aquatic > Marine > Volcanic | place: Kolumbo...
ATGTATAGTCATTGGCCAGTTCCTGATAGGGCCCGTCGAAGTAGCCACCGGGATCGGATGAAGTACTGGCATTCACAAACCTGGGATCATTTCTCAGAAAGTTTACGATCTCTTTGAGAATGGTGGAATTTGCGGCATAAAAGAAATCCCCAAAATTGTCTTTCAGGAATGGTTTGTAAAGGTTGCTCTTATCCGAAGTAAATTGAGCAGCTGGAAACAGGCCATTCGAATTCGGTGTTAATCCAAATTGATTACTCACAGCAGTCATCATTTCTCTTTGTAAAGTTTGGTTGGCACCTCCTGCACCACGCAACTGCACATAAGGAGTGGACTGATCATTCGTATTTTTCTGGTCATTAAATTGACCTCCAAATTTGAAAAAACCGCTTAGCTGAGTTCCAAGATTGAAGGGAACTTGAAAATCGGCCTTATATATATATTTCCGTTCTTTGTAACGGCTACTGAATAAGCTTGCATCTCTTAAAACAGCCGTTGTATCGCCATAGAACGTAACAAGGTGGGTCAGGCTGTCGGGAATCTCATTGTAGTTTACATTATTGGTCTGAATCCCTCCAGTCTGGTTAAACGTAAAATAGGGTGAATTGGCTAACCTGTTCAAAGAAGAAGTATAACTGGCCGATAGCTTCGTACTAAAAAATCCAAAATCATAGTCAAACTTGAGGGAATTTAACTGTTGATCGATCATATTTTTACCTGTACGCAGGGACCAATCAATATTGCCGCTATTAGCATAGGAATAATTCAACCGTTCGTTGTAGTCAGAATAATCTGAATTTAAACGGGCAAACATATTCACCGCCTTGATGGAACCGTTGGGTAATTTATAGTCCAGAATCAGGTTACCGCCGTACCGTTTTCTTGTCTCGACATGCCGGTTAAGCGATACATTTCTTACTACAACCGGGGCATATCCCGTTGTAGAATCAGGCCTGTAGTCAGGGCGGGCATATGATGCGTCCATGTTGTCGGCATTGCGATCATACGATTCAGCATTCAAGAGTGCATATACTCCAAGTTTGTTATGAAAAAAACGGTTACTGCCCGACACAACAGCCCGATAGTTTCCATACGTATTACTTTTTGCTGTATACCCCTGTTGCCACATCGCACTGTAGTGGACTTTCTTTGGAGCTTCTCTCAACTCCATATTCACAGTACCTCCAATGGCATCGGCATTCATATCCGGAGTTAGAGATTTATACACAGAAATCGTCTTTATCATATACGGGGAGACCATGGTGAGGTCAACACTCCTGTCGTTATTAAGACTACCAGAAGTATTCTCCAAAGACGATACCCCGATTTGGGAACTCCCTGTTGCCGAAAGCTTAATCCCGTCCACTTCTATCGAGTTGTATTTTGGCGCCAATCCCCTGATAACAACCTTATTTGCCTCTCCTGAACTTTTCAGGGTGGAAATACCTGGCAGACGTCCGATGGCCTGTGCTGCGTTAAAGTCTGGTAATTCCTGTATTTTCGCTTCAGAAACAACATTTACAATTTTGTCAGACTGAAGCTGCTGATTTATGGCCTGGCGTTGTCCCAAAGCCTGGACTGAAACCACAACCTCTTCACCCTGTACGGTTTCTTGTTGCAACTTGAGATTGACTTGTAAGACCTCCCCAGCCGATATCTCAACCTGGGTTTTAAAGGACTTGTACCCCACATAGCTTGCCACAAGAGTGTACGAACCAGCCGATACACGATTTATATTATATGCACCATTAAGATCTGTGGCAGAGCCAAAACTGGTTCCGGCAAGACCAACATTCACACCGATTAAAGTTTGATTCGTTAAAGAATCAGTAACCACACCTTTTATCTGACCTGTCCCCTGGGCATAGGAAAAGGAGTACCCGAAGAACAGGAGGAGAATTGTAAGAAACAGATGATTTTTATTGTTCCACATATTCGTCAATCAATGATTTTTAAACACCTCAAAAAAAGCGCTTTCAATAAGGAGTTATGAATTTGTCGTAAATCATCAATAATGGACCCCATATGTATATACATGATGCTTTAAATCAACTTCGACTATGTATAACACTGCTAATTAAATATTAAAAATGCAACCGATTGCAAAATAAATTTCACAAATCTTGAAAAGTTGTAATTATTTTAGTTCTGTAATCGGTTATTCTCGCAATTCGTCACTACATAGTTGGTCCATTTTGATGACGTGTTTGCATGAAATCAAGGAACCGAATCCCGTACAAATCACGCCGTTATAATGCCCTCCACAACCTGGGTCGTAGAGGCATTAAGTGAATCCGAAAAACCAGGTTGTTTACCACCGACACTGATTCGGATTCTTCCTTTCGGTGACACAGCACCACCATTATTATCGATAAGTCTGAATTGATCCGGATGCAGGGTGAACGATACTGTTTGTTTTTCACCAGGGTCGAGACCGATTCTCTTGAATCCTTTCAAAGCCCGAATGGGATGGTTGCCAGTATCATCTAAATGGGAGATGTATAACTGAACAACCTCATCTCCTTTCATTTTTCCCGAATTAACAACATCTACAGAAACCCTCACAGGTTGTTTATCCTTTAGCGCTGAAGGCATCTGCAGATTTGAATAACTGAAATTCGTATAACTCAATCCGTACCCGAACGGATACAACGGACGTCCTTTGAAATAGCGGTATGTGCGGTTGTTCATATTGTAATCAGTAAAGTCCGGCAGATCGTCGACTGATTCATAAAAGGTCAATGGTAGTCTTCCTGCTGGGTTGTAATCCCCGAATAAGACATCCGCTATTGCCGATCCTCCCGACTGGCCGCCATACCAGGCCTGCAGAATGGCTGGTACATTTTCTTTGGCCCAAGGAATTGCAACGGCACTACCACTAAGCATCACCAGAACTACAGGTTTTCCCAATCCACATACTTTTCTCATCAATTCAACCTGAGGAGCCGGCAATCCTAATGTTGTACGGTCCCCACCTTTGAATCCGTCTATCTCGATTGGCATCTCCTCTCCTTCCATGTGAGAATTCAAGCCGAGACACAATATCACGACATCCGATCTCTTTGCTGCGTCCAACGCTTCGGTGATCAGGTTGAGATTGGGTTTCTGCCAAACAAGATGGGCCTGAGGATCCGGACCAACATTCACGTACTCGACTTTAATGTTGTAACTCGTTCCCTCTTTCATAGTTACAGCAAAAGTTCTTTTCCCATAATTCTGCACATTCAGCTTCAATTGATCATTGAGGAAAATCTTAAAAGCCCCGTTTCCATTGAAACCGATGGTATATTCCCCAAATTCAGGTGCTGTCACCTTACCCGTCCAGCGAACGGCAAAAGTTGCTGCCATTTTACCAGTAACCGGCGTTTGATCCCGCCACGTAAAATCGATATTTCTGTCAACACCAGTTTTGGCAGGAACGCCGGAGAAATCCTTGTTTCCATAGTATTCGGCATATAAGCCATGTCTACTTCCCTTAGACGGAGTCAGCATCTCGGATGGAACAGGTAACAGTCGCTTCATCCCCGCGGCCATCTCTGAACCTAAGGCATAATTGACCTTCGTATTTGATGAAACCTTATCGCGAATCCCCTGTAATGGACTCACGATATACGCAGGAGTTCCACTATAGTTACCGAGTAGCGTTTCAGCATCATCGGCATTGGGCCCGATAACAGCGATTGATTTGAGATCTTTTCGCAGCGGCAAGAGCGGAGAATTATCTCCACTCCCATCAGGACTGTGCGATTCATTTTTTAATAACACGATCGATTCCTGTGCCATCCTCAGGGCGAGCTGCTGATGCTTCTTGCTGTTGACAACAGAGTATGGAATACCGGCATAGGGGGACTTGGTTTTATCGTCGAGAATACCCAGACGATAGCGTGACATAAAGAGCCTAAACAACGCCTGATCTATTTGTTTTTCGTCAACCAGACCCTTCTTTTCGGCTTCTTCGAGGTCAGCATAGGTAAAGTGTCCCCCGATACCGCAATTAAGGTCCGTTCCATTTTTAAGCCCCATGGCAGCTGCTTCGGCGCCGGTATCTACCACATGATGAGCATCATCATGAAAGAAGTCACCGATCGCACCACAATCGGATACAACATAACCGTCGAACTTCCAGTCATTGCGTAAAATGGAATCTAAAAGCTCATTATTACCACAGCATGGACCGCCGTTCAAACTGTTGTAGGCGCACATAACCGATGCAACATCTGTCTCATCAATCGTCGTCTTGAATGCCGGCAGATATGTTTCATATAAATCGTGATTGTTGACCTGGACGTCAATCTTATGACGCAGCGGCTCAGGACCGTTATAGACGGCAAAGTGTTTCGATGTTGCGGCAAGTTTCAGCCATTTGGGATCATCTCCCTGCAATCCTTTTATGAAGGAAACCGCCATTTGTTCGGTCAAATAAGGATCTTCCCCATAAGTTTCCTGGCCACGTCCCCACCGGGGGTCACGAACCAGATTAATATTTGGCGCAAAGAATGTGAGTCCCATATAACGCTCGCGTTTCCCTTCCTTAGCAAACGCTTCATGTTTAGCTCGTGCTTCGTCAGAAATGGCCACAGCCGATTGATGAAGCAATGGCGCATTCCATGATGCAGCCATTCCTATAGCCTGCGGAAACGAAGTCGCCAGACCGGCACGCGCCACCCCGTGCAAACACTCGCTCCACCAAACGTATTGAGGGATACCCAACCGGGGAATGGCCGGTGAAAATGTCTGTAACTGGGATACCTTCTCCTTCGGGTTCATCTTACCGATAAGTTCCCTGATTTTAGCATCAGCCTCCGGGAATTTCGTTGATTCATCAACTATTCCAGAGAGGCTAAATAATTTTGCAGGTCTAAATACAAGAAATCCGGCTGTTGCCATGCTTTTCTTTATAAAATCGCGCCTTGACAAGCCTTTAACAGTCGAATCTTTGCTATTCTTATTTTGACCGTAAGAATCAGATTCCATAGAGGTATATTTTTTAAAGATATTCGCGGCCTAAAGGTGGCAGATTTTAAACATATAGGTCAAAATTCTAAATGATCCTGTGCATATACCCATATCAGTATCACCAATCTTGTTCCTGCGTCTATCTTATTTATCCTGTTCGAGGTTTCTATTATTTAGATCAATAGCTTTTTGAAGGATCAAAAAACTACATCGATATCGGTCTTGATTTTTCTTTTCGTTGAAGATTGTGTTTTTTTCGAACTCACCAAAGTTATTCATCTGCCGTGGCAGCAGGCCAAACGTTCAATTTGGAGCCCAACCTCGCTTTCGTACTCATTTCGGGCGATACTTACAGATAAATAAAAAAGCGCTTTCATTATCATTAAGAAGCTACAATCATCTTGGCATCCAACACCGATCCTTTAAAAAAAACAGCGGTTACAGTGGAAACCGGAACCATTCATTGATGTATCATTACGGTTATACGATGAGAATAATTTTTTATAAATGCAACCGATTGCATAATTAATTTCAAATTCGTTCATTAAAAGTGTTATTACTATAATGCAACCGATTGTATGAAAAAGAAAAAAGAGGTCACGATTTATGATATTGCCAAAAAACTGCGCTTGTCGCCGGCAACGGTAAGTCGTGCCCTTAATAATCATCCCGGGATCAGCAGCCAGACAAAGAAACGGATAGAACAAATCGCTGATGAGCTGGGATATCGTTCCAACACATTTGCCTCAAACCTGAGACGCCAGCATTCCCAAACAATTGGTGTCATTGTTCCGAAACTCAACAGTTATTTCATGTCGATGGTTATCTCAGGAATGGAGAAAGTGGCAAATGAAGCCGGATATAATCTTCTTATCAGTCAATCACTCGAAACTGTTGATAAAGAAGTAGCCAATACCCAGGTGATGTTTAACAGCAGAGTCGATGGTTTGTTAGTTTCCCTTGCCTATGATATTCGCAGTCTCTCACACTTCGATGTTTTTACCAAAAGGGGTATTCCCCTGATATTCTTTGACCGTGTCGCCGATGACTATAAAGCAACAAGCGTCATCATTAATAATTTTCGCGCCGGTTACGGTGTTGTGAGTCATCTGATTGAACAGGGATGCTCCCGGATAGCCCATATTACCGGCAGCCTGTTAAGAAATGTCTATCTCGACCGGTTTAACGGGTATAAGACAGCGCTTTCAGATCACGGATTGGATTTTGATAAAACGTTGCTCCTGGAAACGGACTTAAGTGAAAATGCCGGTGTTGATTGCGCCGAAAAGTTCCTTAGCATGAATCCGAGACCTGATGGAATCTTCGTGGCAAACGATACATGCGCCGTAAGCTGCATACTTAGACTCAAGGAGGCCGGAATTTGCATTCCTAATGATATAGCGGTAGCCGGTTTCAACAATGATCCTATCTCCAAAGTAGTGGAACCTTCCCTTACAACGGTGAATTATCCTGGCCGGGAGATGGGTGAAATAGCTGTCACGAATATGATTGATCATCTAAACGGATCATCTAATATCCATACGACAAATACAATCATACTCAGGTCTGAACTCATCGTCAGACAGTCGACAAAAAAAATGAATATTCCCCAAACTCACGAATGATATATTTTTAGTTTTTTAAAAAAAATTCTTTGTTGGATTGAATCACAAATGTGAATCTCTTAAACGTTAAGCACGAAAATGAAGAAGCCGGTTTCCTTTTACATCATGTTTCTCCTCACCTTGCTTTTGTCTTCTAAGGTGCATGCTGAGGATGGATATCGACTCTGGCTTCGATATGATCTCATACAAAATCAACAACTGCTGCAGGAGTATCGCTTAGCCATATATGATGTTTTGATTGACAGCACCTCTCCAACCCGACAGGCTGCAAAAAATGAACTACAAAGAGGGTTAACAGGACTTCTTGGCAAGAAAATACCTTTCACAAACAATGTAATATCGAGTGGAACCCTGATCGTCGGTACTGTAAAAAGCTCGCCGGTGATTGCTTCCCTAAATCTTGGTGACGCTTTGAAACAGGCAGACGATCAGGGATATGTTATCCAAACAATAAGTATTGACCGAAAAAAGTGCATTGTTATTGCAGCTAATACGGATACAGGAACACTATATGGCGTGTTTGGCTTTCTGCGGTTTCTGCAAACACACAAAGCTATCAACAATCTATCCATTATCAGTTCTCCAAAAATAACGTACCGAATACTCGATCACTGGGATAACCTTGACAGAACGGTTGAACGCGGTTATGCCGGATTTTCACTATGGCATTGGAATAGCCTCCCGGAATACAAGTATCCACGCTACACTGACTATGCACGGGCAAATGCATCCATCGGCATCAACGGTACCGTGCTGAATAATGTGAATACCACGCCCACGATTCTGACAAAAAATTATCTGGTTAAAGTTGCTGCATTGGCTGATGTATTCCGTCCATACGGAATTAAGGTTTATCTGAGTATCAATTTCAGTTCTCCCATGCTGATAGGTGGTTTGAAGACTGCCGATCCCATGAATCCTAAGGTCAGGGAATGGTGGAAGAAAAAAGCAGATGAAATCTATCACTACATCCCTGATTTCGGCGGTTTTCTTGTTAAGGCCAACTCAGAGGGACAACCGGGTCCCAACGATTACGGAAGAACACACGCTCAGGGGGCCAACATGCTGGCAGAGGCTCTCGCGCCTCACGGAGGCATCGTGATGTGGCGTGCTTTTGTGTACAGTCGGAATCCACAAGACCGTACAAAGGAAGCGTATGATGAATTCAAGCCGCTGGACGGCAAGTTCGACGATAACGTGCTGATACAGTCAAAAAATGGTCCCCTGGATTTCCAACCGAGAGAGCCATTCAATCCGCTCTTCGGTTCAATGCCTCATACACATATAATGATGGAGCTGCAGATTACCCAGGAATATCTTGGCCATTCCACATCATTGGTCTACCTGGCTCCGCTTTACAAAGAAGTGCTTGAATCGGATACCTACGCCAAGGGCAAGGGTTCAACCGTGGCAAAAGTCATTGACGGTTCTTTGTATAACCAGAAAATCTCCGGCATTGCAGGTGTTGCTAATACCGGAGATGATCGCAACTGGACAGGACACCCGTTTGGACAAGCCAATTGGTATGCATTTGGACGACTGGCATGGAATCATGAACTATCTGCCTCAGAAATAGCTGAGGAATGGATCAGGATGACATTCTCAAATGATGCGAAAGTCATCAACCCGGTAAAAAAGATGATGATGGCCTCCCGCGAGATTGCAGTTGATTATCAGATGCCTCTTGGATTGCACCACATTATGGCGTGGAATACGCATTATGGTCCCGGGCCATGGGTGCATGAAGGCCGACCCGACTGGACAGCGGTTTACTATCACCGCGCCGACTCGGCCGGTATCGGATTTGACCGGACGCCCGGCGGCAGCAATGCGGTGAGTCAGTATCACGAGCCTCTGTCTCAGAAATTCGCGGATCTTAATACCTGCCCGCAAAAGTATCTGCTGTGGTTCCATCACCTGAGTTGGAACTATAAACTAAAATCCGGCCGCACACTTTGGGATGGGTTGGTCCATCACTACTACGCAGGTGTTGATTCAGTTCGGTGGATGCTCAGGACGTGGAACTCACTTGACGGATTGATTGATAACCAGCGATTTAAACATGTACAGGCTCTTCTTCGGATCCAGGAGAAACTGGCACGCTGGTGGCGTGATGGCTGCGTACTCTATTTCCAAACGTATTCACATATGCCGATTCCACCTCAGTATGCCAAACCTGAAAAATCGCTTGAATTTTACGAAAAACTCAAGGATCCCCATGCCATTGATCTGACCAATGACTGACGTTCACTCAGTAGGCCATCAGTAAGTTTTCCAGATGAGTTTATATCTCACATCAACTAACCGATATGAATAATCCTAACGCAAAACCGGGAAGCACTTCCGATAATATCCCACGACCGGTTTCCAGTCCCAAAGGTCATTTTCGCTGGGTTATATGCGCCATACTCTTTTTTGCCACAACGATTAATTATGTCGATCGCCAGGTGATCGGAATCCTTGCACCTGTATTGCAAAAGAGCATCGGCTGGAATGAGATTGAATATGGGTATATCATCACGGCATTTCAGGGAGCGTATGCCATCGGTCTGCTGTTTATCGGACGGTTCATCGACAAGATTGGAACTAAGCAAGGGTATTCTATCTCCATGTTCGTATGGAGTATTGCGGCCATGGCGCATGCGCTGGTACAAACAGTCTTCGGCTTTGGACTGGCACGGTTTTTCCTCGGGCTGGGTGAATCTGGAAATTTCCCCGCCGCGATCAAAGCAACGGCTGAATGGTTTCCAAAAAAGGAGCGGGCATTAGCTACTGGTTTCTTTAATTCCGGTGCGAATGTCGGGGCCGTTGTTGCACCACTCATCGTCCCCTGGCTCACGATAACGTATGGATGGCAGGAGGCCTTCATTTTCACTGGGGCCCTCGGTTTTATAGCTCTCTTCCTTTGGGTCTGGATCTACAAAATTCCAGAAGAACATAAAAGCGTCACTCAGGAGGAACTCGCTTATATCAAAAGTGATCCGGTAGAGCCTGAAACAGTCAAGATTCCGTGGATTAAGTTGCTGAAACACAGACAAGCCTGGGTGTTCGTGCTTGGCAAGTTCATCACGGATCCTATCTGGTGGTTTTACCTGTTCTGGTTACCGAAATTTCTGAACGAGAAATACAGTTTGGACCTCGCCCATCTGGGTCTTCCCCTGATCGTCATTTATACCATGACTAGCTTCGGAAGCATTGGAGGCGGATGGCTGTCTTCGGTATTTATAAATCGTAATTGGACGATCAATAAGGGCCGTAAAACCGCTATGCTCATATGTGCCCTGGCTGTCGTCCCCATTATTTTTGCTTCATCCGTATCAGAATGGGTGGCCGTACTTCTCATCGGTCTGGCCGCTGCTGCGCACCAGGGTTGGTCGGCAAACCTCTTTACCCTGGTCTCTGATATGTTTCCAACCAAAGCTGTCGGGTCTGTCGTTGGTTTAGGTGGGATGGCCGGATCAATTGTCGGTATGCTCATCGCAACAGCTGCAGGTATCATCCTGCAACTAACCGGCCACTACATCATTCTCTTTGTTATCTGCGGTTTTGCTTATCTGGTAGCCCTGTTGGTTATCCAGCTACTTGTACCGAATTTAACACCCGTAAGACTTGAGGCTGAATCGTAACACCGCTACTTGATCATAAATGTCGCACTCACAACGCCGGTAATTTCCTTCTTGATGGTTGTTACATCGTGAATACCATAATTACTGACGCGCGTTGAGTTTACTGGTGTAATCTGGAGAACACCCATACGGGCTCCGGTTAATGGTCCGAGTGTGCGGCCCGTCGATTTGGCAATGCGCTGAGCACGATCCATGGCATCTTTGGCTGCCTGCGCCTGGATATCGACTTTAAGGCCGGCCAGGTCGGTATAAAAATATTGGGGCGGTTCGACATCAAAACTGACACCTTTTGTGATCAGTGAACTGATATCCAGAGAAATCTTCTGGATCAGGTTCACGTCTCTTGATTTTATCTCGATGCGCTGGCTGTAATAATAAGCGAGAATCTTACCGGTGGGTCTGCCCTTTTCATCAAGCTGTTCACGGCTGTAACTGTTTACAGTAAAGAATCTTACAGAATCTGTCGGGAATCCTTTTTCTTTAAGATATGAGAGCAGGATTGGTTTCTGGTCCTGAAGTTTTTGATACGCTTCTGCTGCAGTTTGACCGCTTGTTTTAATGGTTCCCCTGAGGTACCCAAGATCGGAAGTGATCACCTCTTTTGCCGAACCTGTAACAGATATCGTCTGATTCATTTTATAGTTGTTGTGCCAGGTCACACTTAAAATTATCATCCCGATGATCACAGCAACAGAGAAAATGGTTGAGGCAATGATAAGTTGTTTTCTTTCCATATGGATAGTTGTTTTGTCAGTGTCTAAATAATTTATAAGAAATGATGGTGCTGTTGTAACATCCTCTTGCTCCAGTATATATAAATAGATTCGGAATGAATATCACAAAAATGTTCTGAATATTATACCTTCTCTGTTCTAAATTGTCACGAACATGTTACGAAATTGTAAAAATATTTGGTCAATGCCTTTTATTATAAGCAGTTTTTTCTTATCTCATGTCTGAACTTGTAACGTAGATCCAGGTTTCTATTCCACTTTAAATCCAGGGTAATATGACGTCTGTTAAGCTGTCGCGCTTTAACGGCAAGATCACTTTCCGCAGCAGAAGCGCTTTTTGGGTTGGTTTTATCGCTGTTTCCATAGGGGTCGCTCTTCAACTACCTATGTACATAAACGCCAGTTCCTACGGGTACCGACTTGTTGGCCATTATATGAGCACAACAATGTTTTTTGGAATGGGAATGGTCATGTTTGGACTGTTGACAACACTCTACAGCCTGATTCCACCAAAAGCAGCAAAAGAGAGCGGCGAATACAATCTGAAGGTCCGGGCCCTGGACGATGCCCCTATTAATCCAACGCACGTAGGACTCCTCTTGGTGATGGCTATTGCAATCACACTTGATGTGATGAAGCCAACGATTCTCTCTTTCGTTGTGCCGGGGATGGCCCGGGAATACGGACTCAGATCACCTGTTCATCCCGGTGGGACCATTCCGGTTGCGTTGCTTCCTCTTTCAGGGATTACAGGCACGGTCATCGGCTCCTTTCTCTGGGGTTGGCTGGGTGATAAAATCGGTCGCCGTTCATCCATTCTAATAGCAGGCGTCACATTTATAGCCACCAGTGCATGCGGATCCATGCCCGCGTTCTGGATGAACTGCGTGATGTGCCTTGTTATGGGTTGGGGTGTTGGAGGAATGCTCCCAATCATGTTCACCCTGATGGCAGAGAGCATTCCAGCGAGACACCGCGGCTGGCTGATGGTGCTCATAGGCGGAGATGTTGCAGGAGCCTACATCCTAACGAGTGCCCTGGCTTCGTGGCTCGTACCGCACTACACGTGGAGAATTCTCTGGCTGATAGGATTCCCAACCGGCTTCATGCTCATCCTGTTGAATCGATGGATCCCGGAATCCCCTCGTTACCTTCTGAATCACGGCCGATTGAAAGAGGCCAAAGATGTTATGAAACGATTTGGAGCCGTAGCTATTAAAGAAAAGATATTACCGGATACCTCAACCTCAAAAACAGAAATCAAAGACCAGTTTCGGCAATTGTTTAAACCTCCTTTCCTGGGCATTACCGCAACCGTTGCCATCCTGGCTCTCGGCGGTGGCTTCGTGGAGTTTGGTTTCGAACTCTGGATTCCTTCTAATCTCCAGCACCTGGGATTCACTGAAGCAGGCTCCTTTCAGTTACTCAGAAATGCGGCATTAATTGGCTTTCCATTGAATTTTATCGTTGCCTGGGCCTACGGTTTTTGGAGCAGCAAGCGCACAATCATAATATTGACGACCGTAACAGCCGTTTCCATGTTAGGGTTCATCTTTGCAGGGAATACTATTGTTCAGCATCATATACTGCTTTACGTGCTGCTCATCGTACCTATCTGGGGAATCAGCTCTGTGATATCTATCCTCTCGGCTTATGCCGCGGAAATTTACCCAACACGAGTCCGATCCAGGGGAAGCGGCGTTGTGGCCGGCTTTACGAAATTTGGCGGTGTGCTGGTTATTTCACTGGTTGTTCTTGCTATAGCGCCACCATCTATCGCCGCTACGGCAATCATTGGAGCCATACCATTATTCGCCGCTGCTATTGCCATCGTATTTTATGGGGTCGAGACCCGGAAACGCCAATTAGAGGAAATCACTGAAGAGCAGCTTGGAAATCTTGCCGTGCAACGGATAGAGGTTGATTAGAGGTAAGTAGGCATCGATAAGAGCAACGTGCAGAACGCCCCCGTCTGAATCTCCTATCGACATCTCAGAAAAATAGAACACCGACAACACGGATGACGCAGACTTTGCCCTCTGTAGGGACATATGTATGCAGAGAAATATATAGGCTACGTCTCCCGAAGGCGGATTTACACGGTCAGGAATTAAAGATTGTCAGACTATGAAAGTGTTGGCTATTCCAGAACAATCACCTCCAATTATTGTTAACCCTCGTTACCAAGTTTTTTTTGGGATCACACTTAAAATCATGCGTAGATGACATAACCTTTTTTCTGACATCGGAGATTAAATTTTGTCTTCAGAGTTATGAATACATTCTGTTTTAGAACGTTTTTCCAGATATTTCTCCTCCATTTCCCTCGATCCATACCCAGTTTGGGTTTGGAAACTGATATAAAGCTTTTTCATTACTTAATCCTGCCCGCCTTGCTACCTCATATGCTGAAAGCCTGGGATCATTTATCCATAACATTCTTAAATAAGTGATCTCCCGGTTTAGCAGCGTCTCCCGGCAGACGTCTCTTATGATATCCTTTAAACAATTTTCACTCTCCTCTATTAATATCCAATATCGATTTAAATATAGGGGCGGCATTTAATACCTGTTTCAGAGTAATGAATCTAAAATTTAAGAACAAGGGAAAAATAAGGCGGAGGTAATATTACCAGTACTAAACAAACGTGAGTTCGGGATAAGAAAATCTCACGGACAAACCTCATTGTCATTCTCCCGAGGTTGGTATAAAAATTCCACTGCATAGCTGATTGAAAAAGGAGCCTGGATTCCGAATCACCACGAAGTCACTATACCGGATCTTATCCGGATTTCACAGTAACACCAAAACCCAAGCACAAGGATGTCATCCTGATGCTGTCCCGCTTAGGAGGACGGCGTAGGATCTCGTAATCAGGGCGCAACGATCAAAACACATATGCTCGATACGCGAGCTTCCCTCCCACGAATGTGTGGAGGGGCCGGGGGTGGTACCACAAGCGCTGCATGTATGCCAACGAGATTCTACGTTCTCTGATAAATCAGAAGAGAACTTCAGAATGACAAGCCTGTGTCCGGTTTAGATGAATGATTAGAGGGGCAAATACAATCAATCATCCAACCATACCACACTTCCTATCCCAAACACAAGGATGTCATCCTGATGCTGTCCCGCTTGCGGGACGGCGTAGGATCTCGTAATCAGGGCGCAACGATCAAAACATATGCTCGATACGCGAGCTTCCCTCCCACGAATGTGTGGAGGGGCCGGGGGGAGGTTCCACAAGCGCTGTATGAATGCCAACGGGATTCTACGTTCTCCGGCAATCTGGAGAACTTCAGAATGACAGAGGTGGTGTTGGATTATTTATTTTGTATTGGAAATGGTTCCTTTATAAAGACAGGACGGCGTCAAAATGTAGAGTGTATTGCCTAATATTTTGACATCCACCGGATCTTCAGTGATGGACAGTTTTTGTGTTCCCAGTAACCGACCGTGCATATCATAACGGTCCAGTCTCCTGGATGATACCGCCCAAATGCCATCTCTTCCCAGTGCAAGTCCTCGTACTTTTCCCGTGTGAGCGATAAACCCAAGATATACACCACCGGTGTTAAGCATATGAATGACGCCATCGATAGGATCAGCCAGG
>Ga0114931_10006340_pt1 | contig 14549 bp, 15 predicted proteins | sample 2SBtaG_FD_89579 | JGI IMG/M metagenome (GOLD analysis project Ga0114931, IMG submission 89579) | Deep subsurface microbial communities from Kolumbo volcano to uncover new lineages of life (NeLLi) - 2SBTROV14_V59a metaG | ecosystem: Environmental > Aquatic > Marine > Volcanic | place: Kolumbo...
ACCATTCAGCTGCACTTTGATCTGGCGGAACTGCGTGGTTATCGTTACCAGTCCGGAGTGGTGTTTGCCGCTTTTGCGCCCGGCCACAGCCAGGAAATTGCCCGGGGTGGCCGTTATGATGAAATCGGTCGGCTGTTCGGGCGTACCCGTCCGGCCACCGGCTTCAGCACCGATCTGAAAACCCTGCTGGCGCTGGCGCCGGAGGCGCAACCGGCGCCCAGCGGTATCCTGGCGCCACCCTGGTGTGAGGATGACAAGCTGCGCGCGATGATTCGCACATTGCGTAATCAGGGGGAGCGGGTCATCTTCAGTCTCCCGGGACAGCGTGGTGATGCTGCTGCCATGGGCTGCGACCGCCGGATCGAAGAGCAGCAGGGCAAGTGGGTGGTGGTGGCTGCATGAGACGGGCGTAATCAGCATCGCAGTGAGATCAACAAAATTTCTTAAAGGCGCATATGGGTAAAAATATTGTAGTCATCGGAACCCAGTGGGGAGATGAGGGCAAGGGCAAGATCGTCGATCTGCTGACCGACCGGGTGAGCGCGGTGGTCCGCTTCCAGGGAGGGCACAATGCCGGACATACCCTGGTGATCAATGGCAGCAAGACCGTTCTGCATCTGATCCCCTCGGGTATTCTGCGGGATGGCGTGCAGTGTGTGATCGGCAACGGGGTGGTGGTCTCACCGGATGCGCTGATCGAGGAAATGGATATGCTGGGGGCACAAGGTGTGCCGGTGGCCGAGCGTCTGCAGATCAGTGGTGCCTGCGCCCTGATTCTGCCCAGTCATATCGCCCTGGACAAGGCGCGTGAACTGGCCCGCGGCAGTGCCGCTATTGGTACCACCGGACGTGGTATCGGTCCGGCCTACGAGGACAAGGTGGCACGCCGCGGTCTGCGCATGAGCGATCTCTCCCATCGCGAACTGTTTGCCGCCAAACTCGTAGAGATGCTCGATTATCATAATTTCACGCTCAAGCACTTCTATAAAACCGATACGGTGGATTTTCAGCAGGTGCTGGATAACACCCTGGCCCAGGCGGAAAGGCTGCTGCCCCTGGTGACCGATGTGCCGGCCCTGTTATATGAATACCGTAGCCAGGGTGACAATCTGCTTTTCGAGGGTGCCCAGGGCACCATGCTGGACATCGATCACGGCACCTATCCCTATGTAACTTCGTCAAGCACGATCGCCGGCGGCGCGACCATTGGCAGTGGCATGGGCTTACTGAATTTTGATTATGTGCTGGGTATCACCAAGGCCTATACCACCCGTGTCGGTTCAGGACCTTTTCCCACGGAACTGGAAGACGAGAGTGGTATGCATCTGGCCAGGCGCGGCCATGAGTTCGGCGCGACCACCGGTCGGCCGCGGCGTTACGACTGGTTCGATGCGGCTGCCCTGCGTCGTGCCGCCCAGCTGAATAGTATTTCCGGTCTGTGTATTACCAAACTCGACGTGCTCGACGGGCTGGATACCATCCGCATCTGCACGGCTTACCGCTGCCGGGGCGGGGAGACCGCCATCAGCCCGGTAGGTGCCGAACTGCTGGATGACTGCGAGCCCATTTATCTGGACATGCCGGGCTGGCAGGAGTCCACCGTGGGGCTAAGCCACTACGAGGATCTGCCGGAGAATGCCCGGCGTTATCTACGGCAGATCGAGGCCAGTGTGGAGGTACCCATCGCGATGATCTCCACCGGGCCGGACCGCGAAGAGATCATCATCCTGCAACATCCCTGTGAGTAAGGCCGCTTCGGACTAGGGATTCGTTGCCGGCGTGGTCTCCCGTGAGGGGGCTAGCAATGCGCCGAAACGGCTGATACTGCTATAGCCGAAACGGATCAACTCGATGCCAATGGCCAGAAAGGTTGCCACCAGGCCCGGCAGTCGTGAGATGTAGTAGCAGATGCCGATGAATACCCCCAGGGAAACGATGGGGGAGAGAAAATCGCCGAAGAAAGATAAGAACTCGGTCAGGTTCAGCCACACCGACAGCCCGATCATCAATATCGAGCCATAGTAGAGAAAGACCGCAAAGGTAAAAAATATCAATATCAGGAACTGGAAGGCCCTGACAATCCCGATCCCCAGTTTATTCATGTGTGCATGTTCCTTGCAGTTTCAGATGGTTATTATCATCGGAATATTTGCATAAAGCACCCCTCAAGCGCAAGCGGAGAATTGTTCAGCGGCACGGGTGCCCCCGGTGTGCTGTCAGCGCACGCTGATGAGATCCCGAACCTGTCGGGCGATGGCCAGTTCCTCGTCAGTGGGAACCACCAGCAGGCAGACAGCCGCATCGTCCCGGTGGATGGCGAAGATGTCCGTTTGCTGTGCCTGGTTCTTCCGCTCGTCGATGATGATGCCCAGGGGCGCCAGTTTTTGACAGCAGAGTTGCCGTACCCGGGGTGCATTTTCACCGATACCGGCGGTGAAAATCACCGCATCCGCGCCACCCAGGGCGGCGAAATAGGCACCGATGTATTTGCGAATGCGGTAGCAGAACATGCTCAGTGCCAGTTGTGCCCGCTCATCGTCGTCATCGGCCAGGGACAGCACATCGCGCATGTCGCTGGCGCCACATATCCCTTGCAGACCGCTTTCCCGGTTGAGCAGCCTTTCCAGTTCCGCGGGGCTTGCACCCGTCGTGCGGGCGAGATAAAAGGGGACGGCCGGGTCCAGGTCGCCGCAACGGGTGCCCATCATCAGGCCTTCCAGCGGGGTCAGCCCCATGGAGGTGTCAATGCAGCGCCCCGCGTCAATGGCGGCCGCACTGGCGCCATTACCCAGATGAAGGCTGATGAGTCGGAGGTCTGCCAGGGGACGCTGCAGCCAGGCTGCCGCCTGTTGCGCCACATACTGGTGCGAGGTGCCGTGAAAGCCATAGCGGCGAACATGATGCTGATGGTATAAGGCGTCTGGCAGGGCGTAGCGATAGGCCTGTGGTGGCATGGACTGGTGAAAGGCGGTATCGAAGATGGCCGCCTGAGGCAGCCCTGGAAACAGTTGCAGACAGATTTCAATGCTACTGAGATTAGCGGGGTTGTGCAAGGGCGCCAGGTCTTCCAGCGCCCGGATAGCGTCGATCACCTGCCGGTCTATCAGGACGGGCTGCCGGAAGCCTTCGCCACCATGGACAACCCGGTGACCAATGGCGGCGATTTCCTGGATATCACTGATCACACCACTGTCGTGCAGCAGGCGGCTGATTTCTTCCAGGGCCTGGCGATGATCGGCGATGGGCGTGTTTTGCCGCAGCGTCTGTTGTTCCCCCTGTGTGTCATACCACTGATGATCGAGATGGGCAGCGGGCTCGCCGATGCGTTCCACCAGGCCCTGGCAAAGCCACGCGCCACTGCCGGCGGCCAGCAGACGGTATTTGATGGAGGAACTGCCGGCATTGATGACCAGGATGTTCAACGCCTGTCCCCGTGCGGTTTCAGCGGCCTTCCAGTACCACGACACTGAGGTTTTGTAGCCGATAGCTGGGGGCCAGCTGCAGCGCCTGTTGAGAGGGGGTGAGGATCGTCTGGGGGTGAGGACGAAAGGTATCGATGGCACGATACCAGCAACGACCGGCGATTCTCGGTAGCTGGAAGACCTGGGCTTCAGCGCTCATGTTAAGCATCACATGCAGGTGCGGTTCATCAGCTTGCACGGCGCTGAGGGTAAAGGCCAGGGTCTGTGCCTCATGGTCATCCCAGGGGGGGTGTTCCAGGCGGGTACCGTGCCAGGTGATGTCTGCCAGTTGCTGCCCGGGTTCTGCCTTACCGGTGAGAAAACGCGGGTGCATCAGGGCGGGGTGGCGCTTGCGGAAGGCGATCAGCTCCTGCATGAAGCGCAACATGCTGTGATTAGTTTCCAGCAGCGACCAGTCGAACCAGCCCAGCTCATTATTCTGGCAGTAACTATTGTTGTTGCCATTCTGGCTGCGCAGCACTTCATCGCCCGCCAGCAGCATGGGGACGCCCTTGCTGAGCAGCAGGATGGCCATGAAATTTTTTGCCTGGCGCTGGCGCAGCCGGTTGATGCCCTCGTCATCGCTTGGTCCTTCGACACCACAGTTCCAGCTGAGGTTGTTGTTGCAGCCATCACGGTTATCCTCGCCGTTGGCTTCATTGTATTTATGGTTGTAGGTCACCAGGTCATTGAGGGTGAAACCATCGTGACAGGTGACAAAATTGATGCTGTTCGCGGGCAGCCGGTCGCGCGGCTGATAGAAATCGCTGCTGCCGGTGATGCGCGAGGCCAGTTCGCGCACCAGTCCCTGGTCGCCACGAACAAAACGGCGGATGACATCGCGGTAGCGGCCATTCCACTCGGCCCAGCGATAGCCGGGAAAATCTCCGACCTGATACAGTCCTGCCGCATCCCAGGCCTCGGCAATGATACGGCTGTGAATGAGGGTGTCGGAGAACTCGATATTCCAGAGCACCGGGGCATGGTACAGGGGCGTGCCATCCTCACCGCGGGACATGACGCTGGCGAGGTCGAAACGAAAACCGTCCACATGCATCTCCCGGACCCAGTATTCCAGGCAATCGATGATGAAGTGCGCCACCAGGGGATGGTTGCAATTGACGGTATTGCCGCAACCGATGTAGTCGCGGTAATGGCTGCGATTGCTCGGGTCCAGATGATAGAAGGCCTGGTTGCCGATACCCTTAAAATTGATGACCGGACCGCCTTCACCGCCTTCGGCAGTGTGATTGAAGACCACATCGATGATGACACCGATGCCCGCCCGGTGCAGGGCCTTCACCATATCGCGGAATTCCCGCACATGGCTGCCCTGTTGCGGCGTGACGCAGTAGCCGGGATGTGGACTGTAGAAGCTGTGGGTACTGTAACCCCAGAAATTTTCCAGCTCCAGATCGGTGGCGCCGGGGGGCAGGTCCTGGATATCGAAGGCCATGACCGGTAACAGCTCTACATGGGTAATGCCCAGTGACTGAAGATAAGGAATTTTTTCAATCAGCCCGAGGAAGGTGCCGGCCTGGTGTACCCCGGCACTGGGGTGGCGGGTGAAACCACCCACATGCATTTCATAGATGATGTTCTGTTCCGGCGGTACCGACAGCGGCTCATCGCCCTCCCAGTCATAGTGATTGTCCACGACCACGGCGCGCATGGCGCTGGCCGTGTTGTCTCCCGGCAGGCAGGCGTCGCGACGGTGCCACAGACTGTTGGTGACTGCCCGCGCCCAGGGGTCCAGCAGCAGCTTCTCGCCGTCGAAGCGCAAGCCGCTCTGCTCGGTATCGTGGGGTCCGGCAATGCGCCAGGCATAGTGGCTGCCTGCCGGCAGCGCCAGCACCAGTACATGCCAGAAGAAGAAGGTGCGGTGATAACGGGCTTCCAGCGGGATGACCTGGAAGGACCAAGGGCTGTCGGCGCGTTCGAACAGCAGCAGTTCCACCCGTCGGGCATGGCGGCTGAAAATCGAGAAATTGACCCCTTCGGGGACGAGCGTGGCGCCACCGGGATAGCGAGCACCCTCCTGGATCTCATAGTGAGGCGGATGTGTTTCAGAACGCATCATCATCCAGGAAAGGCCTCAGCATCAAGATAGACATCGCAGCCCTCATGGCCGTGAATGGTGGCGATGGGCAGGGCCCCACCAGCCCGCCAGGTCTGCACGGCAGCGCGCTTGCCCGCGCCGGTGACCAGGATCATCACCCGGCGGCTGTCGTTGAGCGCAGCGCTACTGAGGCTGACCCGGTCAGGCGGTGGCTTGGGTGCATCATGTACGGCATGTACCCGTTCCGCCGGATCATGTTGTTGTCCGGGAAACAGACTGGCGGTGTGGCCGTCCTCGCCCATGCCCAGCAGCACCAGGTCAAAAGGCAAGGCCGCTGCCACGGTGGTCGCGTAAGTGCGTGCGGCCGCCTCGGCGCCGTTCTCGGCCGGGATGATATGGATGTTTTCCGGCGGAATACTCACATGGTTCAGCCAGCTGCGGGCCGCCATGACGCTGTTGCGCCCGCTGTCACCCACCGGCAGGCAACGCTCATCGCCGAAATACACCGACCAGCGGGACCATGCCGTATCGGCCTGCGCCAGCAGGCGATAGACCTTTTCAGGGGTGGTGCCGCCGGCCAGCACAATTTTGAAGCACTCCCGGGCCGCCAGGACCTCGCGGGAGCAGTTCAGGATCTGCGTGGCCACGGTTTGCGCCAGGGTATCGGGGTCCGGGAGGCGATGCCATCGAGTCGTTTTCATAGTTTCAACATTCAGTAAGCTGGCCAATTCATCTGTCGTCATTCCGAACTTTATTGTTGTCGCTTCATGCAGTAATAAAGGGAAGTTAGTGTAACTTGCAGGGCGCTTGCAAACAACCGATGGACCGCAAGGCGGGCAGGGTTTGTCGCCAGCGACGGATCGGTATATAAGGAGCTATCAATACCTGAAAAAGGATCACTATGATGACGACAGCCCATTCCCGGGGCGGCGCAGCCGCCGGACCTTTGGATCAGACCACGCTGGACAATATGCATGCCTACTGGCGGGCGGCGAACTATCTCTCTGTGGGGCAGATTTATCTCTATGACAATCCGTTGCTCAAGGTCCCCCTGACGCTGGCGCACATCAAGCCCCGTCTGCTGGGGCACTGGGGTACCACACCGGGCCTGAATTTCATCTATGTTCACCTCAACCGCATCATCAAGGCCTATGATCTGAATATTATCTATATTGCCGGACCGGGGCACGGCGGCCCGGGACTGGTGGCCAACAGTTGGCTGGAGGGCACCTACAGCGAGGTCTATCCCAACATCACCCAGGATGAGGCGGGGATGGGCAAACTGTTCCGGCAGTTCTCCTTTCCCGGCGGGATTCCCAGTCATGTGGCGCCGGAGACGCCGGGTTCCATTCACGAGGGGGGTGAGCTGGGCTATGCGGTGGCCCATGCCTATGGTGCCGCTTTTGATAATCCCGAGTTGATTGTCGCCTGTGTGGTGGGCGACGGGGAGGCAGAAACCGGCCCGCTGGCCACTGCCTGGCATTCCAACAAATTTCTCAATCCGGCACGGGATGGTGCGGTGTTGCCGATCCTGCACCTGAACGGTTACAAGATCGCCAACCCCACCGTACTGGCACGGATCAGCCACGAGGAATTACACAGCCTGTTCGTCGGCTATGGCTACAAGCCCTATTTCGTCGAGGGGGAGGACCCCGCGCTCATGCATCAACAGATGGCGGCCACCCTGGAGAAGGTGGTGGCGGAGATCCGCGAAATCCAGCGGCAGGCACGCACCGGGGAGGCCGTCAGGCGGCCGGCATGGCCCATGATTATCCTGCGCAGCCCCAAGGGCTGGACCGGCCCGAAAAGCGTGGACGGTCTGAAGACCGAAGGCTATTGGCGCTCCCATCAGGTGCCCATCGCCGATATGGCCGGCAATCCGGATCACATCCGCCTGCTGGAGGAGTGGATGAACGCGTATCGCCCGCAGGAGTTATTCGATGCACAGGGTGCGCCGTTGCCGGCGTTGCGGGCCCTGGCGCCGGTGGGTGTGCGGCGCATGGGCGCTAATCCCCATGCCAATGGTGGCCTGTTGCTGAAGGATCTGCTGCTGCCTGATTTTCGCGACTATGCCCTGGCGGTACCGCAGCCCGGCAGTGTCCTGGGCGAGGCGACCCGGGAAATGGGCAAGTTTTTGCGGGATGTCATGAAGCGCAATCAGGCGGCGGCCAATTTTCGCATCGTGGGGCCGGATGAAACGGCCTCGAATCGCCTCGGCGCCCTGTTCGAGGTGACCAACCGGGCCTGGATGGCGGACAGCCTGCCTGAGGACGACCATCTGGCAGCCGATGGCCGGGTGATGGAGATGCTCAGTGAGCATACCTGCCAGGGCTGGCTGGAAGGCTATCTGCTCACCGGGCGTCATGGTCTGTTTTCCTGCTATGAGGCCTTCGTGCATATTATCGACTCCATGTTCAACCAGCACGCCAAGTGGCTGAAAGTCTGCAGCCGGAATATTCCCTGGCGCCGGCCCATCGCCTCACTGAATTATCTGCTGACCTCTCATGTCTGGCGTCAGGACCATAACGGTTTTTCCCATCAGGATCCGGGTTTCATCGATCATGTGGTCAATAAAAAGGCCGATATCATTCGCGTCTACCTGCCACCGGACGCCAATACCCTGCTGTATATCACCGACAAGTGTCTGCGCAGCCGCAACTTCATCAATGTCATTGTGGCGGGCAAGCAGCCCCAGCCCCAGTGGCTGGAGATGGATGCCGCCATCAAGCACTGCACCGCCGGTATCGGCATCTGGGAATGGGCCAGCAACGACCGTGGTGAAGCGCCCGATGTGGTCATGGCCTGTGCCGGTGACGTGCCAACCATCGAGACCCTGGCCGCGGTGGAGATCCTGCGCCACCATGTGCCCGAGCTGAAGATCCGGGTGATCAATGTAGTGGACCTGATGACACTGCAGCCCCGGGAGGAACACCCTCATGGTTTGTCTGACAAGGACTTCGACACCCTGTTTACCACCGACAAGCCGGTTATCTTCGCCTATCATGGTTATCCCTGGCTGATCCACCGCCTGAGCTACCGGCGCAACAACCACCACAACCTGCATGTGCGTGGCTACAAGGAGGAGGGAACCACCACCACACCCTTTGATATGGCAGTGCGCAATGATTTGGACCGCTATCATCTGGTGAATGATGTGGTGGACCGGGTGCCCAAACTGGGTGCGGTAGCGGCCTATGCCAAACAGATGATCCGCGACAAGCTCATCGAGCACCGGCAGTACATCAGCCAGTACGGCGAGGACCTGCCCGAGATTCGCGACTGGCAGTGGTCCCCGTAATCCACTGAGCGGTACCTGATCAAAAGGGCAGGGGGAAGGTAGCTATTTCTATATAACTTAAAGTTATTGGACTATAATAAATAGTTATATTAAAGTTCATCTCATACCTGCATACCAGAGGAGAATCGAGATGATTTTGCGGCAGCTTTTTGATTACGACACCTGGACCTATACCTATCTGGTCGCCGATGCGGAGAGCGGGGCGGCGGTGCTGATTGATCCGGTGATGGGGCAAATAGAACGTGACCTGGAACTGGTGCGCGAGCTGGGTCTGACGCTGAAATATGCCCTGGATACCCATGTCCACGCAGATCACATCACCGCCAATGGCAAGCTGCGGGAACGTACCGGTTGTCAGACCGGCGTGGCGGAAATCAATGCCGTGGGCTGTGCCGATCTGGGGCTGCAGGATGGCGAGACCTTGCCGCTGGGCAAACTGGAGATCCGCGTGATCGCCACCCCGGGCCATACCGCCGGTTGCCTCAGCTATATGATCGGTGACAGCGTGTTTACCGGCGACTCCCTGTTTATCCGCGGTTGCGGCCGCACCGATTTCCAGCAGGGGGATGCCGGTCGCCTGTACGATGCCATTACCCAGAAGCTGTTCAGCCTGCCGGATGAGACCTGGGTGTATCCCGGTCATGACTATCACGGCCGTACCCGCTCGACCATCGGTGAGGAAAAAGACTTCAACCCCCGGCTGAAGCTCAACCGGGAACAGTTTGTCGAATACATGCGCACGCTCAATCTGCCGGACCCAAAGCTGATCATGGAAGCCGTGCCTGCCAACCAGTCCTGCGGCCAGGCAGTCCATTGACATGAGTCTGCTACTCTGGCCGGCCGCCATCGGCATCGGCATCGTCCTGGGTCTGTTCGGTGCCGGTGGTGGCATGATCACCGTGCCGGTGCTGATCTATCTGGCGGATATGCCGGTGAAAGAGGCCGTGGCCATGAGCCTGTGGGTCGTGGCCATCGTCTCCTTCGTCGCCCTGCTGCAGCAACGGGTCTGGCGCAATCTGCAGACCCGTTTACTGCTGACCTTTGGGTGTACCGGTGTGGCAGGCAGTGTGCTGGGTTCATTGGTGGCCAATTATATCTCCGGCAAGGTGCAGGTGATGCTGTTCGCCCTGCTGATCTTCAGCGTGACCTGGTGGCTCTCGCGGGTCAAACTGTCCGACCGGGTCGGTGTGTTTCGCTTCATTCCGGCCACCGTCACTGGTTTTATCATCGGTATCATCACCGGCGTACTGGGGGTGGGCGGGGGGTTTTTACTGGTGCCTGCGCTGATCTATCTGGGGGTGCGTCATTTCCCCACGGCGGTGGCCCATTCCCTGGTGCTGATCACCCTGAACGCCCTGGCCGGTGGACTGACCTATCTCAAGACCGTCGACTTCTCCGTCTCCATGGCATTGAGCTTCAGTGTGGTGGCCGCGCTGGGTACCGCAGTGGGGAGCTATCTGCTCAAAAGCCTGCCGGGGGCGCAACTACAGCGTGCCTTTAGTATTATGTTGGTGGTCATAGGGACGTTCATGATGTGGCGAACCGTGAGCAGCTAGCGGCAAAACCAGGAACGAAAGTGACGCGCCTGCACAGGCGCCGGTAAATAAACAGGAGGAATATATGACTTCAGCGACTCATCACAAAATTGTCATCATCGGGGGGGGGACCGGCGGTATTTCCGTTGCCGCCCATTTGCAGAAGGAAGTCGAGAATGCGGACATCGCCATTATCGAGCCATCCGACACCCATTATTACCAGCCGGGCTGGACCCTGGTGGGCGGGGGGATTATGGCGGCGGAAAAGACCGCCCGCAGTATGCCTCAGGTGATTCCGGAGGGTGTCCAGTGGATTCAGGACAGCGTGACCGCCATCGACCCCGAGCAGAACACCGTGATGACCGCCGCCAAAGAGGCGGTGGGATACGATTATCTGGTGGTCGCTGCCAGCATCCGGGTGGACTGGGATGCCATCCCCGGGCTGGAGGAAGGCCTCGGCAAGAATGGGGTCGTCAGCAACTTTGACTACCGTGTGGCCCCCGTCACCTGGGAGACCATCAAGGCTTTCCAGGGAGGGACGGCTATCTTCACCCAGCCCAAGCCGCCCTTCAAGTGTCCCGGCGCCGCGCAGAAGATCCTCTATCTGGCAGATGATGCCTTCCGCAAGTCCGGGGTGCGCGACAAGACCAAGATGATCTTCTGCTCCGCCGCTGCCGGCATCTTTCCCATCAAAAAATACGCCACGGTGTTGAACCAGGTGATCAGCCGCAAGGGGCTGGACATGCGATACCAGACCAACCTCATCGAACTGCGGCCCGACAAGAAAGAGGCGGTGTTTGAAAAACTCGATGACGGTGAACAGCGGGTGATCGCCTACGACATGATCCATGTCACCCCCCCCATGTCGGCGCCGGATTTCATCAAGCAGAGCCCGCTGAGCGATGACGGCGGCTGGATGGATGTGAACATGTATACCCTGTGTCACCCACGTTACGCCAACGTCTTCGGGCTGGGGGATTGCACCAATTCCCCCAACTCCAAGACCGCGGCCGCGGTGCGCAGCCAGACACCGGTACTGGTCAGCAACCTGGTGACCACAATGGCCGGCGGGGAGGGCAAGGCCGCCTATGACGGTTATGCCTCCTGTCCCTTGGTCACCGGCTACGGCAAACTGGTGCTGGCGGAATTCGACTACAACCTGCAGCCCAAGGAAACCTTCCCCTTCAACCAGGGCAAGGAGCGGCGCAGCATGTATTATTTCAAGAAATACGTCCTGCCGCGCTTCTACTGGAATGTATTGCTCAAAGGCGGCGACCTGAACATGGGCGGCGACTGAACAGATAGCAGAAAAGCGGGGGAGGGCTGCAGCCTTCCCCCGGGGCGTGCCGCCCTCAACACTGGCGCGCCGCCGACAGAGATTATAAGATCAGGCGATGAAAGCCTTGTTCATCATCGTCACCGTGCTCATCACCTACGGTTCCCTGTATCCCTTCGATTTTCAGGCCATGCCGGTGGCGGCCTGGCAACAGTTTCTCGCCAGTTGGCGGCACCACGTCTACCGGGGCGATGTCCTGGGTAATATCGTGTTGTTCATCCCCTTCGGTTATTTTGGCGGCCTGCTCAACATGCGCCGTCATCGGCTCATGCTGCTGGCCTTGCTGTTTGCGGTTGTCCTGCAGCTGCTGCAACTCTACCTGCCCAGCCGTGATGCCAACCTTACGGATATCCTCTGGAATCTGCTTGGCACCGTTATCGGCATACTCATCGTCCGTGCGCCGCTGTTGCAGATCCACTGGCACGGCGAACGCAGAAACAGCAGCACGAATTTTCTGCTCTGGCTGCTGGCCGCGTGGTTCTGTTATCGCCTGACCCCCTTTGTGCCCAGCCTCGACTGGCAACAAATGAAAGACAGCCTCAAGCCCTTGCTGCTGCACCCGCAGATTTCCTGGCAAGGCCTGCTGCATGACGGCATCGCCTGGGCCACCGTGTCCTGCCTGTGGGGACGGGTCGGGCATTCCCGACAGGCGCTGCGCTGGCTGTTGCTGAGCATTGCCGCCACTTTTCTGCTGGAAGTGCTGGTGGTGGATAACGTGCTCAGCGCTGGCAACATCATCGGTGCGCTGCTCGGTGTCAGCCTGTGGCAGTGGCTGCTGCGCCGCCAGATGGCGGGCACCACGATTCTGGCGCTGCTGCTGGCGGCAGAGTTGCTGCTGGCAGGCCTCATGCCACTCCAGTGGCGCACTCATCCGGCGGTTTTTCACTGGCTGCCATTCTATGGCTTTCTTAACGGCGCCATGATGCTCAATATCGCCAGTCTGTTCGAAAAGATCTTTTTCTATGGCAGTCTGCTGTGGTTGCTGCAACAGGAGGGTGCCTCCGTGCGGGTTGACCTCTTTTTCACCCTGCTGTTGACCGGCGTCATCGAAACCGCCCAGATCTGGCTGGCCGGCCATACCCCGGAAATCACCGATCCGCTGCTGGTGCTGTTGCTCGCCCTGATCATGCAGCTGGCTGGCGCAGCCGCCCTGCTACCGCTGCACCGGAAGCACGCACAGCAGCGGACTGCAGCGTAGTAGCCTGCCTTGACCTCAGGGGATGAGGGGTAGTTTCAGGGCCGGGATTAAGCGGCACGGTAGCAGAACCAACTCGCCACTACCCCGGAGAGGCGGCTGTAGGGCTTCTATGGTTGAGAGAGGAAATCTGACACGGAGATGGCAGTAGATGGAAACTCTTTTAGTATTTTTTTATCTTGCGTAACTAATTTCGTATCAAAATGATGAGCGAGTGCAACAAATTCACAGTCATATGATGAACAGTTACTTTCATCTATAAGCGCGAGTATTTGTGATGATGAGACATCATACTCATTTTGAATGATCACTGACTCAGCGGTATCTTGAAGCTGCAACGCTTTTTCAAGAGTGATGATTTTCTTTCTAAGGTAAAGCGCCATAACATTGCGAAACTCACTTTTCCAAAGTATGGGAGTTGACCAGTCAGGATCAATTTTATAAAGACTTTCAACCAAGTCTGTATATGAAGTCGGAAGCAGAAGATAAGAAATAATATTAGTGTCAGCAATAATCATGGTCTTCCTTCATTGATGGCTTGATCAATATCTTCTGCCGTAATGGTGTTAGGTTTAATCTGAGAGCGAATCGCCCGAATTGTGCCAAGTCTTTCATTGGGGCTGATTCGCTTAGGAAGTAGAGAGCGTTCAAGGCACACAATAACTTCGCTATTAATGCTTCTATGATGTTGTTTTGCAAGGTTCTTTAGTTCATCGTAGAGATCGTCCGGGATATTCTTTATGGTCAAGGCAGGCATAATAAAGTTCTCCATTGATTAGCTATGGTTGCATTATGGTTGCGAAACGCAATTTAATCAAGAGACAAATATGCCCTTGTACGAGTCAGCCCCAAATCACCGTTATCACGACACCAGCAGGCTTCAGCATAGCCAGTTTGGACCGGAATCCGCACTCAAGTACAAAACCCGCATACTCAGTAAACTCTGGGAAGGTATCGGAGCTTGACAGCGCCTAATATGTGGATAACAATAGCTACTATGTTCCACATCATTTGAAGAGAGTATGAAAACAGTACAGATGACGCTTGATGATGAGTTGGTGGATGCCGTGGATGCCATGGTGAAAAAACTGCATACCACCAGATCTGCGTTTACCAGAAAGGCCCTGCGGGATGCCATGGAGGACATACGCATGAAACAACTGGAAGAGAAACACAAAGCCGGATACCAACGGAAGCCCGTTCAGACATCCGAGTTTGATGGTTGGGAATCAGAGCAACAATGGCCTGAGTGATGAAACGTGGCGAAGTGCGCTGGTATCAATTTCAGCAGCCGGACAAGAAAAGGCCGGTCCTGATTTTGACAAGGGATTCCGTGCTTGGGTATCTGGGTGAAGTCACCATTGCACCGCTCACATCAACGATTAGAGACATCCCCAGCGAGGTTTTGCTGACAAGGCGCGATGGTGTACGAAAGGATTGCGCAGTCAACTGTGATCACATCCAGACCGTCTCAAAAGGGAAGGTCGGTGCACTTGTCACCACGCTTGCGCCGGAGAAACTTTTGCAGGTACGCGATGCAATCCGCTTTGCATTAGATATCTGATTCCCAAGTCACACCGCGAGGTGGATTTTGTGATCCGGCGCCAGCTGATCAAGTCCGTGTATAATTGTATACAAGAGCAGTGAGTAACCCGGTTTGCCGCT
>Ga0114931_10006341_pt1 | contig 14548 bp, 10 predicted proteins | sample 2SBtaG_FD_89579 | JGI IMG/M metagenome (GOLD analysis project Ga0114931, IMG submission 89579) | Deep subsurface microbial communities from Kolumbo volcano to uncover new lineages of life (NeLLi) - 2SBTROV14_V59a metaG | ecosystem: Environmental > Aquatic > Marine > Volcanic | place: Kolumbo...
GAACGCGCTCACCCGCACGTCGCCCAGGGCGAGCGAATCGGAGCCCCGCTCGACGGCCACGTCGACCGCCCAGCCGTAGCCACTCGGCGCGTCCAAGCTCACGCTGAGCGCACCACCGGCAAAGATACCGACGCTGCCCACGCTCACGCTGCCGCGCACGCTGGTGCTGATATCCCACGTCTCGGGCGCCAGACGCTTGCGCAACAGCGCGCTGGTCTTTTTGCGCGCGGCGGCCGCCGACGGATCGCCGACCGGCACCTTGGGGTCGGGGGTCGCCGCCAGCTCCACCCAGCTCGCGAGCAACAGCTCCACGACCGCCAGGGCCAACAATCGCTCGCGGCCTTTGGTACCCAGATCGATCCGCCGCACCAGCACTTTGGCGGTGAGCGGATCGATGACCTGCAGCTCGACTCGATGCTCTTTGCAGCGCACGGTCACGCGCGTGGCGCCGACGCTGTCGCCCTCCCCCTCCACCACGGCGTTGGGCAGGGATGTGCCCAGCTCGAGGCGAAAGATGCGGCGAACCTCGGCGGTGTTGACGTGCACGCACGCGTCTATGCTCAAAGACACAGCTATGGTCTTGTTCGTGGGAGCCTGGGCCGCGGCGACCGCGGGAAACATCGCTGCGATCGCGCCGGCGACCACACCGATACGCCGAATCACTCAGCGTAGTTTTTCATAGCCCGGACCCGGTGGCCATTGGGATAACGCTCCAAGTAGCGCCGGGCACGCGTCCGCGCCATGTCTTTGTGGCCAGCGGCGGCCCACGACTGCACTTCACGCGCCAGCGCATCCTCGGCCAGCGGACCGCGCGGAGTGAGGGTCTCGACCCGGCGGAACGCCCGCGCGGCGGCGGTGGGACGGTTCAAATCCGCCAGGTAGATCCGGCCTATGGTGAACGCCGCCATGGCGGCGCGGGGATCGCTGGTGAACCGGCGCACCACCCGTGACAGCGGAGCAATCGCGTCGGCGGGTCGGCCCTCGGCACGAGCGTGGTCGGCCTTTTTGAGCAACTCGGACACGGCCAGCCGGCGCTGGGCCGGCGAGTGGTGGCGCAGCTTGTGAACCGGTTTGGTTTCCGGTGGTTCGGTCGCGTTTGCGTCGTCGGAGCCGGTTTGCGCGGTTTTCGTCGGCGGTGGCCCGAGCTCGGCCGATTCGCCGCTGCCGAGCCGGCGCTTACCTGCGTCCGGTTGCTCCAGCTCCACATAGCCGCGGTAGACCTCGACCACGGTTTTGTGGTTGAAGTGCGCGACCGAGAACTCCGCCGAGTAGACGCTCACGCGCACGTTCTTGGTGGTGACGACAAAGCGGCGCGCGCTGGCGGCGTCCACCTTGAAGCGCAGCTTGCCGCTGGCGACCGCCACGGCCACGTCGCGCGCGTGATCGCGCACCAGCTCATAGCTGGTTGCCCTGGCCTCTTTGACCATGGTGCTGCCGTCGGCCAGACGGATCGCCGTAGGCGCGGGCGGCTCGACCGCGTGTTTTGGCGGCTGAACCGCGTGTTCGGGCGGTGTGGAGCCCGCAGTGCGGGGTGCGTCGCTGGTGTTGGCTCGGTACGCAAGGGTACCGGCAACCAACACCAGCGCCGCCGCCGCGGTGCGACGAACCGTACGGTTGCGCCGCTTTTTGACCAGCCCTCCCCAGACCTGGTCGGTTCGCTCCGGGTCCATGTCGGTGCCGACATGGGCCAAAGCACGCTCGAGCTCTGGAGCCAATTGTGTCATTCGCTCCCTCCCCCCTGCTCTCGCTTGATGGTGTCGTGGGCCGTCTTGATGCGCCGTTTGACCGTGGCGAGCGAGCAGCCGCACAGCGTTGCGACGCGCTCGAGTTTCTCGCCCTCGATGTAGCGCAGGCTCCACGCAATGCGCTGGTTCGCGGGCAGCGAATCCAGCGTCCGGTACACCGCGGCCAACATGGCGCGCTGCTCCGGCGTCGCCGCTGAATCGGCGACCTCGTTGTAATCGGACTCGGCGTCGATGCGCAGAAACACGCGCACCTTGCGCGCGCGCAACCGGCGGCGGCACTTGCGCACCGCGACGGTGGCCAGCCAGCCCTTGATGGCATCGACGTCGCGCAGCGAACGGATGCCCTCGTGAGCGGCCAGAAATACATCCTGAACCAGATCGTCGACTTCGTCGTCGCGGCCCAGCAGCCGGTGACCGATCTTGGCGACGTAGGGGGCGTAGCGGCGAAAGAACTGCTCGAGCGCCTCAGCCTGCTCGGCGCGCGCAGCCGCCGGGCTTTGGACCTCCAACGGCCCTGAGTGCTGATCGTGCGCCACTGCCCACATGCCCCTTTAGTGCTCGGTCATACTCATATCGGCTCACGCTTTGCGGCAGCCTACCAGAATTCCGCCGGTTACCGGGCCAAACTGTAGGCGCGTGCACAAAACTCCTGCCGCGATCCGGCACGAAACTGCATCTCGCAGATCACTGAGCGGCCTCCGAGACGCGCAAAACGTTCCGAGTCATGTCGCCGATGTGAAAGCTCGACGGGCTGAAGGAAGGGATCTCCACCGCCGCCACCCGCAGGGGCAGGCTGTGTCCGGCGCGGGGGTCCGGCGACAGCGCCGGCAGGGTCACGCTGGTCGAGCCGTTGGCGAACAGAATCGTCCACGCGGGCTGGTCGTTGGCGTCGGCCAGGGTCGCGACGTGGACACTCGCGCCAGCCGCCGGGCTGAACGAATAGGTGTCACCCGACACCGACAACCCGGACGGCAGCGCCAAATACGCCCCCACACTCTCGCTTCCCGAGAAGCTCACCCCACGCGCAAACGTGGCCGAGTACGGCCGCGACTGGTTCTGATTGGCGAGCGCCAGCCCGACCAGCTGGTAGCTGTCCTGGGCAAACGGCCCACTGAGCGCGGGCACCCACGACGAGGTCGAGCTCGGCGACAGCGGCGGCAGTGGAAACGCCAGCTGGCCGGCATCGCCCGCGTCGATGAACGGGAACGCCAGCCGCTCCCCGGCGCCGGAGGGCGCGGCGGGAAACTGCACCGCGACGCTGTGCTCGGTGGAGGTCACCATGGTCAGGGTCTCGCCGGCCACGGTCTGGCCGGCGCTCAGATCGAGGCCGGTCTTCACCGCGTAGCCGATCAACGTGTAGGTGTCGTCGGAGGTATCGGAGGTGGTGCCGTTGGTGTTGCCGTCGACGATCACCGCGTAGTGCACCTGCTTGCCCACCCGCGTCTTCATCGTCCAGTTGCAGCTGGCCGCGTCCAGCGACGTGCGGATGCAAAAGTTCGCCGGCGTGTCGCCGTTCATCGGCTGGGCGATGGTGTTTTCCCGAGCGCCGTAGTTGGGCGACCACGAGTACAGCACGATGGCCAGGGTGTAGTTGTAGAGCCGGGGCGTGGGCAGCGAGTCCCAACCGGCAATGGTGCCCGAAACCGTCGCCGTCGCCACCGGCGCGCGGGGATTGCGCGCCAGCGGTACGGTGATGTTGGCGGCGTTGATGCCGACCCAGGTCGCCGCCGCGTAGCCGTCCGCGGTCACCGTGACCATCTGGGGACCGATCAGCCCATCGTCCATGAACACCGCCAGGCCCGTGCTGTCGGCCTGGTTCTCCAGCGGGGTCGTCGCGTCGGCCGCACCGATACGCACCCGGGCGCCGGGGATGGTCGCGCCGCTCTCGTCGTCGATGGCGTACACGTTGATCTCGCCGTAGATCGCCCCGGATTCCGCACCACCACCGGCGATCAGCATCGGCTCCACGTCATTGGGCCCGTTGGATCCGCCGTCAGCGGCGGGGTCATCGCCACCGCCACCACACGCGGCCAGCGCGATACAGACAATCACCGAACCGAGTTTTTTCAAAAAGGACCTCCCCGTCGATGCCGCTACCTTAGACGCAAACCGCGACCGACTGCGAGCGTTTTTGGGACTTACACCATGTGCCTCGGCGCGTGCCCTACTATAAAGGCGTCATGACCAAGACCCTCGAAGCCAACGGCGTGAAGTTCGCATACCTCGAGCAAGGACAGGGTCCGCTCGTACTGTTGTTACATGGTTTTCCCGACACGGCGCATACCTGGGACGACGTGCGCCCGGCGTTGGCCGACGCCGGTTACCACGCCGTGTCGCCGTTCATGCGCGGCTATGCGCCCACCGAGATACCGGCCGACGGCAAGTACGATTCGGACACCCTCGGCCGCGACGTGCTCGCATTGGTCGATGCGCTCGGCGGCGCGCCGGCCATCGTCGTAGGCCACGACTGGGGCGCCAGCGCGTCGTACTCGGCCGCCGGCCTCGACCCGTCCAAGCTGCGCTTTCTGGTCACGGTGGCGGTCCCCCACCCCGCCGCGCTGAAACCGTCGCCGCGCTTGATCTGGGGTGTGCGCCACTTCTTTGCGTTCAAGCGCCGCAACGCCGCGGCCAGGGCGCGCAAGAACGACTATGCGCTGATCGACACGCTGGTGCGGCGCTGGTCACCGGCCTGGGACCTACCCGCCGACGAAACCCGCGCGGTCAAGCGCGCGTTCGACGAGCCGGGCTGCCTCGACGCGGCGCTGGCCTACTACAAACAGCTGTCGCTCAAGCCACCGCCATCTCAGCGCAAGAAAGTCACCGTCCCCAGCGCCAGCTTTGCCGGCGACGACGACGGTGTCCTGCGCGTCAGAGACTTCGAAAAGGCGCGCAAGCTGTACGCCGCCGAGCACACGATCATCGCCATGCCCGGCGGCCACTTTTTGCACCGCGAGCACCCGCAGCGGTTCATCGAAGAGCTGCTGGCCGTGTTGCCCAACCCCTAAATAGGAGTGCGTGGGTTCGCTACAGAAGATCTCGAGTCACATCGGCCGCCTGGCAAAAAAGACCGACGAAGATAGGCTGGGCCCCTTTCGAGGAGGTCTGACGCCCGCACGGGGGCGAGGGGGCCCAGAGGGCTGTAGCAGACGTGCGCACTCCTATTTAACGCTTGCGCTTCAGCTCCGCGGTGGGCTCGCCTTCGGGCGTGACGTAGATCAGATCGCCCGCGGCGCCGCCGGACAACTCGGCGGCGTTGCCCTCGTCGGTGTCGATGTGCATCTCCAGCTTGTAAGTGTCCTTGACCCGGACCAGCACATCGCCGAACGTCAAATCGCGCGGACCACCGGCAATCCTGACCTCGACCTCGTCGCCGTTTTCGACCCCGTAGGCCTCGGCATCTTCCGGGGTCATGTGAATGTGCCGCCACGCGCAGATCAGCCCCTCGGTCAGCTCGACGCGCCCTTTCGGCCCCTGCAACACGATCGGCGCCGAGTTTTCTACGTGGCCGGAGCGGCGCACCGGCGCGTCCACGCCCAGACGAAACTCGTCGGTGCGCGCCACCTCGATCTGGTTTTTGTGACACAGCGGACCGAGCACCCGCACGCCGTCGATGGTATCGCGCGGGCCGATCAAATCGACCTTCTGCTCCGACGCAAACTGACCCGGCTGCGACAGCGGCTTGTACGGCGTCAGCTCCGAGCCCTCGCCGAACAGCTTGTCCATGGTCGCGCGGTTGAGATGCACGTGACGCGCGCTGATGGCGATGGGAATCGGCCTGGGCGTGCGCACCTTCTTTTTGCCGCCCGCCACCTTCGCGGTCTCGAGCGCGATCATCAGCTCTTCGTTGGTCGCCACGACCAGCGCCCGTACCCGAGAAACACCCGCCGAGACGTCCGCGACCGGTTGCTGATGGCTGACTTTGGCGTCGGCGTTGCGGTCTTCGTGAACGCGCAAGCCCAGAAACTCGAGGCGCTGCAGGATGCGCAGGCGCATCTGGGCGCTGTTCTCGCCGATGCCGCCGGTGAGGATCACCGCGTCTACGCCGCCCATCACGGCAGCGTACGCGCCGATGTACTTGCGCGCGCGGTGGGCAAACACGGAGATGGTCAGACGGGCGCGGTCGTCGCCGTCGGCGGCGCGGTGCTGAATGTCGCGCAGGTCGTTGCCCAGCCCCGACAGGCCGGCCAGGCCGCTACGGCGGTTGAGCAGCTCGTCGGTTTCGTCGATGCCGTGGCGGCGCGCCAACTCGAGCACGACCCCCGGATCCAGGTCGCCGCAGCGGCTACCCATGACCAGCCCCTCCAGCGGGGTCATGCCCATGCTGGTTTCGACCGAGTGGCCGAACTCGATGGCGCAGGCGCTGGCGCCGTTGCCCAGGTGACACGAGATCAGCCGCAGCTGGTCCAGCGGCACGTCCAAAAACTCGGCGGCGCGCCGGGCGACGTAAGCGTGCGACGTGCCGTGAAAACCGTAACGCCGAATGCCGGCGCTGTCGGCCAGCTCCTGATCGATGGCGTAGGCGCGCGACCGCCGCGGCATACGCGCATGAAACGCCGTGTCGAACACCGCCACGTGGGGCACATCGGGCAGCGCGGCGCGGGCAGCGCGAATCCCCGCCAGGTTGGCCGGGTTGTGCAGTGGCGCCAGGGGCACGCACGCTTCGATGGCCCGTTCGACCTCGTCGCTGATCTCGGTGGCGTCGTAAAACTCGCTGCCGCCGTGAACCACGCGATGGCCCACGGCGTCGATGGCGACCTCACCGATCTCCGCGAGAATATCGGCGAGCGCGCCGCGGTGATCGCGACCGTCCTGGCCGATGCGCTCGGCCTTCCAGCCAGCGACGCCGCGCCGGTTTCGGCGTCCACGACCTGATACTTGATGCTCGACGACCCACAGTTTATGACCAGGATGTTCATTTCGGGCGGACGTTACCACGCCGCGGAGTCGCCGCTAAGTCTCTGTGACCGACAGCGCCAGGCCGTACTGCTTTTCGAATAGATCCGACTCGCGCAGAAGCTCGCCCGTGTCGATGGGGGCATCGCCGTCGCCGGTGAGCACGATTTTCACCTGACTGTCGCCGATGGTGAGACTGTCGATTTTCACGTCCTGGCGTTTGCTCGACTCCAACGAATCCGCCATGCGCAGCAGCGGCAAAAGCTGCATGACCTGGTCGCGCCGCGTCTTGTTCAGCGCGGTGAACGCTATGTGCTTGCCCACCGTGGGCATCGATTTCCGGTGGGCGCGCACCAGGGCGGCGACCATTTCCAGCTCCGGGCTCTCGATCCCGGGCAGCCGCGACCACAGCACCATGTACTCGCCGTGCTTGTGGTGACTGCGCCGGTGAACGACTTCGCCCACGTCGTGGAGCACGGCAGCCAGCTCGAGCACGATGCGCAACTTGGACGGCAGACCGTGGACATTGCGCAAGCGTTCGAACAGCTCCACCGCCAGCTCGCGCACGCGCTCTGAGTGGGTCAGGTCGTGGCCCACCCGCGCCGAGAACATGCGCGCCGCGGTCAACGCCGCCTTGGCCCGAGCGACCTGGGCGCTGTCCTTTTGCGACGGCACACCGGCCACGGCCTCGAACAACAGCGCGTCGCGCAAGCCGACCTTGGGCACCAACACGTGCTCTGCTTTCAGCTCGTGCGCGGCGGTCGCGAGGATCAACCCGGCGACGCCCATGACGTCGGCGCGATCCTGGCGCACGCCCAGCTCCTTCATGCGCGTGTTGACGTCGGCGGGCAGCACCTTGTTCAGCAACTTTTCCAACGACGCCACGCTGAACCCGGCCATACCGTCGAATTCCTCGCCAATGAGCCTGGCGTACGCCTCGGCGTTGCCGCCGCACGCCACCACCGGCGTGAACCCGTCGCTACCGCCGCCGGGCGCGAAGGTCTGCAGCAGCGTCCGCACATAGCGCCGCACCATGGCGGCGCCCTCGGCGTCGATGGCCCCGCCCAGATCCAGGGTCTCGACCAGGCGCACGGTACCGATGGGCAAGCTGGCCGAGCTCCAGCGAGCGACGTTGCGCACGATGACCTCGAGGCTGCCACCGCCCAGGTCCAGCACCGTGGCGGGCTTGGGTCGGTTGCGAAACGCGTTGCGCACCGCCTTGCGGATCAGGCGCGCTTCCTCGCCGCCGGTGATGATTTCCAGCTCGATGCTCGTCTCCTGAAAGATGCGGTGGACCACGATCTCGCGGTTGCGCGACTGGCGCAGGGCGCTGGTAGCCACGGCGCGGTAGTGCTCGACGCCGTGGGCGTCGAACAGCTGGCGAAATGTCTGAAATGCCGCGACCGCGGCGTCGATGGTCGCCGGATCGAGCTCGCCCATGGTGAACGCGCGGTGGCCCAGGCGCACAGGTAGCCGTTTTCCTGCGATCTTGCGGGGCAGACGGCCGGCGACCGCTTCGGCCACGACCACGCGCATGGCATTGGAGCCCGCGTCGATCGCGCCGATGACCGCCGATTTCGTCATGCTCGTTTTCCTCGGACGCCGTGATACGCCCGTGTTACAGACCTGCGATAATCCTTTATCATATTCGTAACATGAGCGCGTCAGCCGCGCGCCTATACCACCGCCGCGAACATGCTACGATGTCGAGCCCGAGCGCGGTCGACACCATGGACGACGCGGAAGCCCAGCAACAGCTCAGCCTTGCCAACGATGAACCCGACCATATCACCGTGGTACGAGAATCAACCCCATTAGCAGAGCCCGAGGTCCGCGCTCCGGAAAAGATCAACCTGCGTTCGGCCGAGTGGTACCTCAACCGAGAGCTCACCTGGCTGGAGTTCAATCGCAGGGTGTTAGCCGAGGCTCAGGAGGGCCGGACGCCGCTTTTGGAGCGGGTGAAGTTCCTCGCCATCGTCAGCGGCACTCTGGACGAGTTCTTCATGAAGCGCATCGGCGGCCTCAAACAGCAGGTCGGCGCCAACGTCCAGGTGCGCACCACCGACGGACGCACGCCCCGGGACCAAATCCGCGAGTGTTACGCGTTCATCCGCGACAGCGAGCACCAGCAGCACGAGCTTTTGGACCATCTGGTCAAGCTGCTGCGCAAGCACGACATCGTCCTGGCGTCGTACACTCGCCTCGACGCTGACGAGCAAAAAGCGATTCGCGACTATTACTACGACAACATCTTCCCGCTGTGCACGCCCCAGGCCATCGACCCGGCCCACCCGTTTCCGTTCATCTCCAATCTGTCGCTCAACCTGCTGGTCACCCTGCACTACCCCCAGGACGACGAGCTGTCCCTGGCCCGGGTCAAGGTGCCCGTCGGCGCCGGCATCGCGCGGTTCATCCAGGTCGGTGAAGTGCTCAAGTTCGTGCCGCTCGAACAGGTCATGGCCAACAACCTGGACCTTTTGTTCCCGGGCATGGAGGTCGAGTCGTGCGAGCTGTTCCGGGTGACCCGGAACGCCAACACCGAGCAGGCCGAAGAACAGGCAGACGATCTGATGGCGCTGATCGAATCGGAGCTGCGCGACCGCAAGTTTGCGCCCATCGTCCGCCTCGAGGTGCAAAGGGGCATGGACCCGGTGCGCCGCGGCATGCTGGCCGCCGAGCTCGGCCTCAACGAGGACAGCGACGTGTTCGAGTTCGACGGCATGATGGGCCTGTCCGACCTGTTCGAGCTGGCGGACCTCAACGTGCCCCGGCTCAAGTACAGCCAGCATCACCCGGTCGACCACCCGCGCCTGGTGGACACCCGGCCGATCTTCCGCATCATCCGCGAAGCGCCGCTGATCCTGTTCCATCCCTATGAATCGTTCGCCAGCTCGGTGGAGCGGTTTTTGGCCGAAGCATCCAACGATCCCAAAGTGCGCGCGATCAAAATGACCCTGTACCGCACGGCGCGCGAATCCAACATCATCGCGCACCTGGTCAACGCCGCCGCCAACGGCAAGCAGGTCGCGGTGGTCGTGGAGCTCAAAGCGCGGTTCGACGAGGCGGCCAACATCCGCTGGGCCAACCGGCTGGAGGAAGCCGGCATCCACGTGACCTACGGCGTGGTCGGGCTCAAGACCCACTGCAAGTGCATCCTCGTGGTGCGCAACGACTTCGACGGCCTGCGCCGGTACGCCCACATCAGCACCGGCAACTACCACGAGGGCACCGCGCGCCTGTACTCGGACGTCGGCCTGCTCACCGCGGACCCGGCCATCGGCCAGGACCTGACCGAGCTGTTCAACTACCTGACCACCGGCTACACGCCGGGACGCAACTACAAAAAGATCCTGCCTGCGCCCCACCTGCTCAACCGGGCGTTGCTGTCCAAGATCGATCGCGAGATCGAAAAGCACTCGGACGAGTCGCCGGGGTTGATTCAGTTCAAGACCAACGCGCTGGAAGACATCGACATTACGCGCGCGCTGTACAAAGCCTCGCGCGCCGGCGTCAAAGTCGACCTGATCGTGCGCGACAGCTGCCGGCTGCGCCCCGGCATCATCGGCCTATCCGAGAACATCCGCGTGATCAGCATCGTCGGGCGGTTTTTGGAGCACGCCCGCATCTACTACTTCCGCAACGGCGGCGTCGACGAGTACTGGATCGGCTCGGCCGACTGCATGAAGCGCAACCTCAAGAGCCGGGTCGAGGTGGTGGCGCCGGTGGAAGATGCGCCGCTGCGCGAGGAGCTGCGCGAGATGATCGACGCCCAACTCGCCGACACCCGCTGTGCCTGGCTGATGCAGCCCGACGGCAGCTATGTGCGCATCGAGCCGGCGCAGGGTGAAAAGGCGCGCGGCTCTCAGTCACAGCTCATCGACGCCGCCGAAAAGCGGTTCCGCCAGGCCACCCGGTTGCACAAGCGCAAGCCCAAGGGAATCGGCGGCGCGCCGTCCCGCCAGCTCGCCTAGGCCTAGGGCATGGCTTTTTTACCCGAGGTGGTCTTCTTGCCCGGGGTGGCCTTGCCGCGCTTCGCCTTGATCGCCGCTGCCCGCTTGTCGTCGCGGCTGTAAACGATCTTGACCCTGCCCTGCTCCAGGGTCAGACCGCGCACGGGCCCGCCGGGAGACGCGGTGATGAAGGTCAGCTTGGCGTGCACTTGCGGCACGGTGAACACCAGCTCCTTTTCGTGCACCATGGCCACGGCGCCCTGGCCGATGGGATGCACCATCAGCGCCTTGCCACTGCTCTCGATGGACACGACCTCAATGGTCTTGACCGTCTTGGCGCCGATCATCGCCGTGAGGTCTTTGGCCGACTCCGGGGAAATTACGTAGCCGCCCGCCACACGTTGGGCGAGCCTGGCCAGGACAGACTGGTCGCGTAGTGGCGCGACGTCCTTGCCGAGCACGAGCTCGAGTGCTGCGGACGAAATCGGGTTGGCCGGCACCTGTGGATTGTTGGACCAAACGACGATGACGATGTCGTCGTCCATCAGCCGCACGAAAGAGGTGCTGAACCCGGGAATACCGCCGTCGTGGGCGATCACGCGCTTGCCGCCGACGTTGCGCACGATCCAACCGTAGGCGTAGTTCTTCTTTGCCGGGGTGTACAGCTGCTTGCGCGACGCTGCCGAAAGCACTTTGTCGCCGGCCAGGACGCGGTGCCAGCGCGACAGGTCCGCGGCCGTCGACCGCACGCCACCGGCGGCGTAGGCCCACGACATGTCGAAGTGGCGCGTTCGAGCCAACGCACCCTTGTCGAAGCGATAGCCCAGCGCGCGGTCGTCCATCCCCGGCGCATCGCCGTACACGGTGCGCGTCAGCCCCGCGGGCTGGAAGATGTGGCGGCGGACGTAGTCGCCGTAGCGCTCGCCGGAGACCTTTTCGATGATGGCCCCGAGCAACACGTAGCCCGAGTTGGAGTAGCTGAACTTGGACCCCGGCGGAAAATCGAGCGGCTTGTTGGCAAAGGTCGCGATCAGCTTGGCCACGCTGACCGGTTTCACGGCCTGCTTTTCCGGATCGTCGACGTTGGTGTAGTTGTAGATGCCCGCGGTATGGGTGAGCAGCTGATGCAGGGTGATCGTGTCGCCCTTGGGGAACGCCGGCAGGTACTTGCTCACGTGATCCTCGACCGACAGACGACCTTTTTCTTGCAGCTGCAGGATGGCGGCGGCGGTGAACTGCTTGGTCACCGAGCCGATGCGAAAGTTGGTGTTGCGATCGGCCCGAATCCTTTTGGCGCGATCGGCGTAGCCCCACGGCTTGGCATAGAGCACCTGGTCGCCCTGGCCGACCAGAACGAAGCCACTGAACTGGTGCGCAGCGTCCAGGCCTTTACCGATGCTGGCAACGTAGGCGTCGAGCTTGGCGGACAGGCGCGCGCGGTCCACATGGAGCGGCGCCGTGGCCTTTTTTACCGGGGTGGCCGGTGTCGTAGGCGTTGCTGGTGGCGGCGGCTGCTGCGCGGGTTTGGCGGTGCTACCGCAACCGACGGCGAGCGCGAGCGCGGCGAGGATCCAGGCGGGTTTGCGCATGCCGCAGAGGCTAGCGCGAAACTCGCTAAACAATGACGCATTGAAATGCGTCATTGTGAAAAAGCAACAATAATCAGGAACAAGCGCAGACGTCCCCAGAGGAGCCGAATTTCGTCCGCCCTCACAAGAACCGGGCGGCGAAATTTGGCTCCCGACTAAGGCGTTTGCGTATAGTTTACGAACACGAAGCTGCCGCGCCATTTGCCCCAGCGACGACTGCGCACGCCGTGATGGGTCGCTGCGGGATACCCGGTCTGGCCGGGCAGGATTTCGATGGTCACCGCGCCACCGGCCGCGGCCGTGATCCGGCCGTCGTGCACCGCGGCGACGCAGATCGCCGAATCGTCCGTGTAGACGCCGTCGCCCCACACCGACGCAGTGAGGCGGCCGTTGGCCGGGCACCATAGGGTCACGATGCTGCCGAGGCGCGCGCGGTGGCTGGTGGCGTTCGTCGACCAGGTGATCTGCCCCGGCCGGATGGGTTGCAGCGGCGGCGGTGCCAGCTTGCCGCCCAGGATCACGAAGCTACCCGACCATCGGCCCCAGCGACCACTGGTGACACCGTTGTGGGACGACGCCGCGTATCCCGGCGCGCCTGGTCGAATCTCGATGCGTACCGCGCCGCCGCGCACCCGGGCGATCACGCCCGCGTGAACCGCCGCGGTACAAACCGACGAATCATCGGTATACAGGCCGGTGCCCCAGACCGAACCCAGCCGCCCGTTGGCGGGGCAGTGAACGCGAACGATGCGGCCGTTGTGCCCGCGGTGGGCCGTCGCGGTGGTCGTCCAACCGGGCGGTGGCGGCGGCATCGGCCGCGACGGTGGCCCCAACGTTGGCTTGGCGAGCGCCGGGGCGGAGGCCACGAGACAAAGGACGAGGCTGGTGGCGAACAATCGGCGCATCTTGACCATGTTGAACGAACGAACCGGAGTTTGGGTTCACCTGAGAGCATTGGCTCCGGTTGGTGCGTTCAGCCCCCAGTTGGCCACGCGCGGCCGATCGCCGAGCAGCGGCCTAACAACTGATTAGAAAACAGCTTTTCATGGTACCTGCGGGTGGCATGGGCCGTGCAAATGATGCCCGTCATGAAACTCCGCGCCGTTCTGTCCACGTTCGCCGTGTCCACGCTGTTGGTCGGCTGTGTCGTGGGTGACCCCAACTCGAATAACAACAACAACAACAATGGCGACCCGGACGCCGGTCAGGTGGCCCAGAAACAGTGGGTGCCCATCACCAGCGTCGACCAGGGCGCGATTTCTGGCGGCGAGTTTGCGCTCGACTCCCAGGGCCGCATCGCCGCGGTGGTCGACGGCTCGCTCAAGTACTGGGACGGCAGCACCTGGATGCTGATCGCCGCGCCGCCGACCGACCTGACCATCGAGTCGTTCCGGCTCAAGAACGGCCTGACGTTCGCGCTGCTCGACGGCGCCGCCGGCAAACAGATCTGCGAGTGGGTCAACAACACGTGGGAGCCGCGAACACCGATCGGACCGCAATACGCCGGCGGCTTCACCATCAACGGCGGCAACGTCTACGCCGTGATCGCCGACATCGGCGGCTACAACATCAGCATGTGCACCATCGACACCTGCACCCCCGAAACGCCCGTCGCCAACATCAGCGCCGTCGACTTCGACTGCAACGGCTGTGGCGGTGGCGGTGGCGGTGGCGGCGGTGGCGGTGGCGGCACCAAGGTGTTCTTCGCCCAACTCGGCAACAGCGTGTGCAGCTCGACCGCGGGCGCCGACTGGGTCTCCGAGACCGCCGACCTGCTGGGCATCGGCCCGCAGATCCTCACCGAGCCGCAGCTTTCGGCCATGGTCGATTCTTCGATCTACACCTACGACACTGCGGCAACCACCTGGAACAAGGTCACCGATCAGTTCCCCAACCTGATGCACATGGAAATGAACAGCGCCGGCAACTGGCTCGGCCTCGCCGACGGCGTCGTGTGCGAATACGAGCTGCAACAATAGCCCAGAGATAGCCTCACCAACGCGCCGCGTGCACCTGCTGCACCGGCGCGTTTTTCGTCTCGGGCGCGGCGCGGCGGGCTAGGAGCAATGCCGGTCAGTTAAGCGAATAACGTGGGAACCTCGAACGCTTGGCGACGGCGTCGGTAGTGCGGGCGCGGCGCTGGGCACAACGTGTGAGACGCGGCGCTATTGGGGCTCCCGCCCGCCCCCGATGCCGTCGTGTCACCGGGCCCCCACCGCCTTTGTGGGCTGGCGACGAAGGTGCCGCCGAGGCCCGCGGCTCGAATCGTGGCCGCGCTGTCCGCTGTGGTGGACTTGGACTTGGACTTGGACTTGGACTTGGACTTGGACTTGGACTTGGACTTGGACTTGGACTTGGACTTGGACTTGGA
>Ga0114931_10006342_pt1 | contig 14548 bp, 10 predicted proteins | sample 2SBtaG_FD_89579 | JGI IMG/M metagenome (GOLD analysis project Ga0114931, IMG submission 89579) | Deep subsurface microbial communities from Kolumbo volcano to uncover new lineages of life (NeLLi) - 2SBTROV14_V59a metaG | ecosystem: Environmental > Aquatic > Marine > Volcanic | place: Kolumbo...
CACCATTGAGAGTGAACCGCATACCCCGGTTGCCGATGGCAATGGGGACGGGTTTGCCGGGATTGACTGTTTCCTCGACCCGGTAGCGGGGAAGCGAGCGCAAACGATCCGGCAGGGGGGTATTCTCTTTCGCCTTGCGGCTGACCCGGAACCGAACCAGCTCCAGGCGGCTGCCTTGGGGCAGGTGGCGTGACAGGATGGCCATCGGCCCCATGCCCCCACCCATGTTTCCCATCATTCCCATGCCGCGACGTCCCCCCATGCCACCATTCCCCATCATCTCACGCATCATTTGCCGCATGTCCATGGAACGCAGATACCTTTCATAGGGAGGCGGCATGGTGCCACTGAATTCCTCGCTGAGGAGCACCACTTCCTTGCCCCTGGCATTGCGGAAGTCGCGCCAGAGCTCATAACGCTCACCGGGCGAGATCATCAGATACGGACGGGTCACCGGCTTTTCCAGCAGACCGCCATCGGTTCCGATCACGGTCACCGGTTCACCGTCACTCCAGGCCAATTTGAAGATTCGCGCGTTGGACCCGTTCAGCACTCGGAAACGATAAGAACGGTCTGCCACATCCATGGACAAATCGGGCTTTCCGTTCACCACGATTCTTTCCCCCAGGAACCCCAACACCGATAAAGGTCCCCGCTGATCGTAGAGCAACTGATTGTCGACGGTAAAGGTCCGGTCCTGGAGCACCAGGGGCAGGTCATATTCTCCCCGGGGCAGCGGCAGCGCCTGTTCCTCCTCGTCCTCGACGATGATCAGACCGGCGAGCCCCGCATAGGCCTGAGCGGCGGTGGCCAGATGGGTATGGGGATGGAACCAGTTGGTACTGGCCCGGTTCCTGACCTCGAACTCGTACACATAAGTCCCCCCCGGTCCGACTTCATAACTGGGATGACCATCGGCCTCGAAGGGCACATGCATGCCATGCCAATGGACGATATGATTCTGCGGCAACTTATTGTGCAGATAGATACGTAGCCGTTGCCCGGTCCTGAACTTCAGAATCGGACCGATATAATTGTCCGGCAACTTGATAAAACTCCCTGGATCCCCCTTGAGGACACGTCCCTTGTAATGCCACACTTGGGTTCTGGGACCTGGGAGAATGGGCACTTTGGCCACATGGGCCAGCAGTTCGATCTCCACATCGGGAGAAAATGCGGAACTGGCCCCGCGCCCCTGCTGCTTGAAGGCCTCTTTTTTTAGGATGATGGGGAATGCAGGCGTGGCAGCCAAAGCAGCCCCCACACCAGCAGCCTGTAACCACCGACGGCGGTGCAAATCGACTTTCTCGTTCATGACCAACCTCCTCTTCAACGGCTGGATTCAGGGAGAATAAATTAGTTTTTTCTTATGCACATTATCAGCTGACCGGGGTGAAGGCAAGACCCTTGAGGGGCTTTTTTGCTCCAGATGAACATTGACTCTTCACCCCCATGCAATCCGGTTCCACCTCCTGCAGATTCAAGCATGCAAACCCTTATCCTCCACCCAAAGGGATTACTCCTTTTCCGCCCCCCAACGCTTGCAGGTTTCGATCAAAGCCAAGGTCGAAGCATCGTGCTCCCCGACCTCCCCTCCCTCGAGTTCGGGCAGGATCACTTTGGCCAATTGCTTGCCCAGTTCCACCCCCATCTGATCGAAGGAATTGACGTTCCACAGGCAGCCCTGGACGAACACCTTATGTTCATAGAGGGCAATCAGACTCCCGAGAATCTTTGGGGTCAGTTTTTTGTATAAAAACAGATTGGAAGGCCGGTTGCCAGGGAAAGTCTTGGCAGCCGCGAGAAGGGCCAGACGATCTTCGGGAAGATCAGAGGCGGCCAATTCACGCCGGGCCTCCTCTTCGGTCCGTCCCTTCATCAGAGCTTCTGCCTGAGCTAGACAATTGGCCAGAAGTATCCAGTGATGATCACCCAAATGATGATGACCATGGACTGCGGCGAGAAAGTCACAGGGCACCAGATGAGTTCCCTGGTGGAGCAGTTGAAAAAACGAATGCTGGCCATTGGTTCCCGGTTGTCCCCAAACGATGGGACCGGTGTCGTAAGACACCTCGTTGCCATCGACATCGACCCCCTTGCCATTGCTTTCCATGTCGAGCTGCTGGAGGTGCTCGGGAAAATGCCGCAGGTATTGGTCATAGGGAAGAATGGCCTGGGATCTGGCTCCAAGAAAATTCAAATACCACACCCCCAACAATCCCATGATGACCGGAACATTGCGGGAAAAGGGCTCCCTACAAAAATGTTCATCCACTTCGAAGGCCCCTTGCAACAACTGTTCGAACCCCTCCATTCCGATCGCCAGGGCGATCGAGAGCCCTACCGCAGACCAGAGAGAATAGCGCCCTCCTACCCAGTCCCAGAATTCGAACATGTTGTCCGGGTCGATTCCGAATGCCTGAATCGCGTGGCGGTTGGTGGAAATGGCCACGAAGTGACGGGCGATGGCCTTCTCCTCCCCGCCCATTCCAGCCAACAACCAGTCACGGGCGGAGCGGGCATTGGTCATGGTCTCCTGGGTTGTGAAGGTTTTGGAGGCCACCAGAAACAAGGTGGTTTCCTGATTCAGCCCCTTGAGGGTTTCGATCAGGTCCGCCTCGTCCACATTCGAGACATAATGCACCTTGAGGTCATCCTTGTGGTAGGGCGTCAAGGCGGTCGTGACCATGCGTGGGCCGAGATCCGAACCCCCAATCCCGAGATTCACCACATCGGTGATCGGCCGGCCGCTATAACCCAGCCAGCGACCGGCTCGAACCTGATCGCTGAAACGACGCATTTTGTCCAATACCTGGCGCACCTGGGGCATCACATCGTACCCATCCAGGAAAATCGGCCGGTCGCTCCGATTGCGCAGGGCCACATGCAAAACCGCCCTGTCCTCGGTGACGTTGATCCGTTCACCGTTGAACATGGCTTCGAGACGTGCCTTCAAACCACATTGTTCAGCCAGCTGCAGCAACAATCCAAGGGTTTTGTCGGTCACCCGGTTCTTGGAGAAATCGAACAGAATGTCCGCCACTTCCAGGGAATAGCGTTCAAAACGGCCCCTGTCCCTGGCAAACCAGTCTCGCATGTGTTCTTGCCTGATTTCCTCTGTATGAACAGCAAGCGCCTGCCAGGCGGGAAGTTTGGTCGGCATCGTCATTGTCAGGGAACCCCCTCTCGCTCATTGTGTATTTTTGCAACAATGGTAAACGATGCCGGGTCTCATGGAAATCCGGAACATCCGTTACCCCGACCACCAACCCCATGGCGGAGCAGTCATTGAGACGCACCTGTTCATAAACATGTCACATTGGGCCGATAGAGTGACCATCAGTAGAATTTGCATGACAATTTTGCAGCACTTGTGTCAGAATTTTTTACGTCAGCTTGCTTATCTATGCTTATGTGTTTGAACAGAAAGGAGATATTTCCATGGCCTGGTCCTTGCTAAATACCAGATGTCGATCACTTTATATGCAGGTGAGTACCATGAAGCGTTTCTCAGGTTATCTGGTCGTCTTCAAACTTCTCCTGGGCATCTATTGGCTGGTGATGCGTCAATGGGTCTATCTGGGCTATCGCAAGCTTTTCCATCGCTCCGAACAAGAGCCATGGCCGCTTCCTGAATGCCCGCCTCAGCCGGTATCCTCTATGTGGTTGCCACCCCCATCGGCCACCTGGGGGACATCACCCTCAGAGCCCTTGAGATACTCCGTCAGGTCGACCTCATTGCCGCGGAGGACACCCGTCATTGCAGACGCCTGCTGTCTCACTACGACATATCCACTCCCACCACGCCGCTCCATGAACACAATGAACGTCACCAGGTTTCCGAACTTGTCGGCAAACTGACGACCGGTCTTAACATTGCCCTGGTTTCCGATGCCGGCACCCCCCTGATCAACGATCCCGGCTTTCCTCTGGTCAGCGCCGCGCTCGAACGCTCCCTCAAGGTCGTTCCCATTCCCGGCCCCTGTGCCGCCATTACCGCACTCTCCGCTGCGGGACTCCCCACCGACCGCTTCGTTTTCGAAGGTTTTCCGCCACGCCAAAAGAGCGCCCGCTGTACTTTCTTCAAACGCCTCCGCGACGAAACCCGCACTTTGATTCTCTATGAATCCAGTCACAGACTGAAGGCCTGCCTGACGGATTTGGCGGAGATCTTCCCCCCTGACCGCCGCCTGGTCATCGCCAAAGAATTGACGAAAATCCATGAATCTCTGATACCCACCCAGGTCAGTGAGGCCACCGGGCTGCTGGGGCGAAACCCGGAACTGTCCAAGGGCGAATTCGTCTTGTTGCTGGCAGGCGCCTCCCGTCTCCCGGAAACCGGGCTGACGGCAGAACAACGCCGGATACTTCACCTTCTCCTGAGCGAATGTTCATTGAAAACCGCTGTCCAGCTGGCAGAAAAGATTACCGGCGTCCGTAAGAAGTTGCTCTATACCGAGGCTTTGGACTGGCAGCAACAAAAATTCTGAAACTTTGCCGCCGATTCTGGTTCAATATCCCCTGAGAGACGGCTGGACAATCGCTCCTGTCATGCAGGGGAGGAAAGTCCGGGCTCCATAGGGCAGGGTGCCAGGTAACCCCTGGGCATCGTGAGATGACGGAAAGTGCCACAGAGAACAGACCGCCGATGGTTCTGCCCTTGCACGCAAGGCGCTGAACACAGGCAAGGGTGAAACGGTGCGGTAAGAGCGCACCGCGCGGCTGGCAACAGCACGCGGCAGGGTAAACCCCACCCGGAGCAAGATCAAATAGAGGAGCAAGGGTCCATCCATCACGTGGCCCGCGTGCCGCTCCCGGGTAGATCGCTCGAGGCTCACGGTGACGTGGGTCCCAGAGGAATGATTGTCCCAGACAGAACCCGGCTTACAGGCCGTCTCTCCTTCCTTTTACCCTTCCCTTCCATGATCTACACTTAAAGGACGTCCTGATTCGTTTGCAAGGAGCCCCTTATCGTGCCGCCATTCTCACTTTCCTCACCCACCGATTTCGATGCAATTTCCCGATGGCTGGCGGCCCTACCCTGGTTGAACATGGAGCAGACAGGCAGCAACGTACTCGAGCAGCTGGCTGCCCTGGATCAAACTCCGCTACCTGCCGACAGGCGCGCCAGAATCGTCGAACTCTATCATCCCTACCTGATGGAATTCACGGAAACCCTGGAAAGACACCTGCTCGATGCGGTGATCCCTTTGTCACCCGCCAACCGGGCCGTTGCCAAATTGCTGCTGGCCCTGTGTCAGCGCATGGGATCCAATTTCAGCCGGCTGGTCTTTTCCCCGGATTTTGCCGCCGGTGACTGTTTCAAAGCAAACGAACGCCGTGATCTGTTGCTCCACAACATAGACTGGCTGACCCGACTTGGGCTCCATTATGCCCAGATTTATCTGGAACCGGGTGTCAACTACTGGCGGACGGTCTACCGAATTTTTCAATTGACGGATTCGAAGCAAATTTTCTCCCCCCACAGCGACATCCGGGCTGAAGTCCAGGGACATCTGGCACGTATCTTACTGTTCAGTGTGGCCACGCCGCACAAATTCCGCCCCCGGGAATTGAAACAGATCGATCAGTTTCTGCAACAATTTGCTCAACAAGCCAAATTCGACCACCATTCCACCTTAAATGGTTACAAGGCGGTTTTTTTCTTCGATACCAAGACCCCCGCTCCGCCCAAACCAATCAAACTGTTGGGACAGATGTCTCCACCGCCCGCCCGGTTGCATTTCCTCTTTCCCCAGAAAGTCTCCCGGGCCCTATTGAATTTCGTCACCTTCAAAGAAGACCGCGAAGAGATTCTCCTCCCCCCCCGTCAGGCAAAAAAGCTGGCCCTCCATCTGGCCCGGGTATATAGCGCTCCAAAAAGAAGGAAGTGGAAGCGGCTGGAAGAAGATGGACATTGCCAACTGGTCGTGGGAATCGATGAGCTTTTATCCATTCTTGTCGCCCAGAACAGAATTCCTGATGAATTGTTCGAACTACTTCCAAGTCACCGGGAACAGACCGAAACCGAGGGGCTGTTGGAGGAGGATTTCGAACTGATCCCTCTCTCAGACGACTTCTCCCCCTCATCGTACGAGCAACGCTCGGAGACGAAGATCCTGTGGGAATTGGCCGCCAGCAGGAACCGGCTCGATAAAACCGATATCTGGACTGACAAGAACCTCTCCCTTCTTGGGAGTTGCAAGGATCAGGCTCGGGGACGCATCACCAACTCGAGTGCCGAGGGGTACCGCCTCATTTGGCTCGACCATAACCGGGAAAAACTGAAGGTGGGTGAAATCATCGGTATCCTCCATACTCAGGGAGAGGTGGAGATAGGCGCCATTCGCTGGTTGAAGCAGGAAGCGAAACAAGCCATTTCCATCGGCGTGGAGTTGATCAGTTTTGCCATCTCCGGCGTCGTGGTTCATCAACATCTGCCCGGCACCAGAGAGGCGGTGGAAACAAGGCGTGAACTGGGATTGCTCCTGCCCCCCCAACCGGCGCTGGAAAAACCCGCCGGCCTCCTTCTGCCCACCCATGGCTGGACACAAGGACAATGGGTGCAGATCTACCGCAACAAAAGCAGCCACGAAATCTATCACCTGGCGCAGCTGGTCGATTCAACCCCGGTCTATGACCTGTTCAGCCTGACACCCCTCAATTGAACCTCTCCTGGAGCGCCCAGGCGATTGCGCCACAACCGAGCACAAACAAAAACAGGGTCGCAATCGCCCGACGGCGAAAGCCGCTGCTGAGTACTTCCTGAGTTTCCCCTGCGATGATGAAAGGAATGCCTCCCCGAGGCGGTCTGCTCAAGACATGTACGGGCCCCTTGGCCTCAGCAGTGTCACCCTGGGCACGCAAGGCTTCTTTCTCCGCCTGCCGCCTGACGATCTCCCATTCATGTTGATCGATTTGCCCATCCCGATTGAGGTCGAAGCGCTCGAGCAATTGCCCGGGGGAGCGTTTCCAGCGCAACAAAAGCTCTCTGGTTCTCGCCCTCAGCCCCCCCTGGGCAGGATCCCTCATACTCTTGAACCAACCCAGGACATACAGGGGATCATCCGGCTCGATGAGGCGTTCGGTATAACGATACGAACCGAAAAGGTCGCTGTGTCCCGGAGGCGTGTTGTAAGGGTAACGTTCGTGGCCGTGCCAGGAAATGCTGTGGGAGCATTGGATATCCGCCCCCTCGGGATCAATGACACACTGCCCGGTACCATCATCCAGGGCAAATATCGCCTCACTGCGGGCGCCTTCCAGCCTCACCCATGCAGATCTGCGCCGACCCCGGTACCAACGGGTTTCCAGATGATCGATGGTATATTCGTACCAGACGCACGGCCGGCCGCTCAAGGGCGCATAGACGGGAGCCCCTGGCAGAGCCACCGCCCTCCCCTCCAGTTCCACGTATCCCTGGGAGGCCGAGCGAATGAGCGAGGTGGGGGTGTCTTCGATCAACCTGGCCAGCCGGAGCCTGGAAAAGCCCCGGTAAAAACACCACAGAGTCACCAGGGCAGCAACCCCCAGATAGCTCCAAAACTGGACGGGAGAGGCCCTGTCGATCGTCTGCGCCAGGGACTCCAGCATCAATCGAACAGTGGCGCCAGCTGGACGTCGCTTTTTTCCTCGGCAGCGAATTCCAGCAACTTGGCAGGCTCGAAGCGGAGCCAGCGGGCAATCACCACGTCCGGGAATTGTTCAATCCGGACATTGTTCTGATTGACCGTGGCATTGTAGAACTCACGCCGGTCGGCAATCGCCTCCTCGAGCTGGGTGATCCGGCTCTCCAGGTGGAGGAAATACCGGTCCGCCTTGAGTTCGGGATAACTCTCCGCGACCGCAAAGAGATTCATCAGTCCCTGGCGCAATTGCCCTTCCGCCTGCCCCAGCCGGGCGACATCTCCCTGTTGCTGGGCATGGAAGACGCTGCTGCGGGCCTGCATGACCTTTTCCAAGGTGTCCTGTTCGAACTTCATATAGCGTTTGCACACTTCCACCAGTTTGGGCAGTTCGTCATGGCGTTGTTTGAGCAGCACCTCGATATTGGACCAGGCTTGTGACACCGCATGTTTCAGGGAAACCAGGCGGTTGTAAATGACAACGCCATAGACAAGCAGGATAATGATAGATGCGAAGACAACCGCAAGGAAGATCAGCATGAAGCGCTCCATTAGTGTTAGTGTGACTTAGTATCCTAACAAGTATAGCCTTGCAGGAGTTCAACCTTGACTCGTGAAATTTTCGAAGACAATTTGCCTCACCTCGGCCACCGCGTCTACATCGCGGAAACCGCTCTGGTTATCGGCGACGTCCATCTGGACGATGACGTCTCCCTGTGGCCCGGTGTGGTGGCCCGGGGAGACATCCATCATATCCACATCGGAACGGCCAGCAACATCCAGGATGGGAGCGTGCTCCATGTGACCCACGACGGCCCGTTTTCGCCCGGCGGCTTTCCCTTGACCATTGGCCGGGAAGTGACGGTCGGACACCGGGCCGTGCTGCACGGATGCACCATCGGCGACCGCTGTCTGATCGGTATCGGAGCCATCGTCATGGACGGTGCCATTCTGGAGGATGACATCATCCTGGGCGCCGGCGCCCTGGTTCCCCCTGGCAAGCGTCTGCAGAGCGGCTATCTCTACGTCGGCAGTCCGGCACACCAGACCCGCCCCTTGTCGGCACAGGAACGGGAATTTCTGAAGTATTCCGCCCAGCAATACGTCGAACTCAAGAATCGTTATCTGAACCGCTAAAGTCCATGCTCAGTTTTCATGATGTCTCCCTGCGCCGCGGTACCCGCCTGCTCTTCGAACACATCGATTTCACCATCCAACGCGGCGACAAGACTGGCCTGGTGGGCGCCAACGGCGCCGGCAAGTCCAGTCTGTTCGGACTGATCACGGGAGAAATCCCCCTCGACAGCGGCCAGCTCCAGTTCCCTCCCGAACTCACCATCGCCACTGTCGCCCAGGAACTCTCCGAACTAGAACGACCCGCCCTGGAATTCGTTCTCGACGGGGACCGCGAACTGAGGACGGTCGAAACCGACCTGAAGCAGGCCGAACTGGCCGGTGACGGAATGCGCCAGGCCGAATTTCATGCCCGGATGGAAGCCATCGGCGGATATCAGGCCAAGGCCAGGGCGGCCCGACTGCTTGACGGGTTGGGCTTTGCCCCCTCCGATCTGGAACGTCCGCTCAATGACTTCTCAGGCGGCTGGCGTATGCGCCTCAATCTGGCCCAAGCCTTGATGTGCCGTTCCGAACTCCTGCTTCTCGACGAACCCACCAACCACCTGGACCTGGATGCGGTCATCTGGCTCCAGGAATGGCTCCGAACCTATCCCGGCACACTGTTGCTCATCTCTCACGACCGCGACTTCCTCGACCAGGTGTGCAGCCACATCCTGCATCTGGATCAGCAACGCATCGCTCATTACCGCGGCAATTACACCGCCTTCGAGAAACTCCTCGCCCAGGCGCTGGCCCAGCAACAGGCCGCCTACAAAAAACAGCAACTGGAAAAAGACCGCCTGCGCCAGTTCATAAACCGTTTCCGCGCCAAGGCCACCAAGGCCCGCCAGGCCCAAAGCCGGATCAAGACCCTGGAAAAGCTGGTGGAAGTTTCCCCGGCCCATGTGGATTCCCCTTTTCAGTTCAGGCTCGGACACCCCGAACACCTTCCCTTTCCCCTCTTGAGAATGGAGGAAGCCAGGTTGGGTCATGGCGACAAAGTGATATTACGCGACTTGGAAATCACTCTGAATCCCGGAGACCGCATAGGCCTGCTTGGCCCCAACGGAGCAGGCAAATCCACCCTGATCAAAACCCTGGCAGGGGAACTCCCCTTATTGGCGGGACACTGTGACACCGCCGACAGACTCGAGGTGGGCTACTTTGCCCAACATCAACTGGAACAGCTCAACCCATCCCTGACTGCCCTGGAACATTTTCTCCGCCTTGATCGCAGCGCCAGGGAACAGACCCTGCGCTCCTTCCTCGGGGGATTCGGATTTGGGGGCGTGAGGGCCACCACTCCGGTAACCACCTTCTCAGGCGGGGAAAAGGCCCGCTTGGTCCTCGCTTTATTGGTATACCAGAAACCCAATCTGCTGCTACTGGACGAACCCACCAATCATCTCGACATCGAAATGCGCCACGCCCTCAGCGTCGCCCTCCAGGACTATCCTGGGGCATTGGTCCTGGTCTCCCACGACCGTCATCTGCTCAGAAGTGTCACCGACCAACTGTGGCTGGTGGCGAATGGAAAGGCTCAACCCTATCCGGGAGATCTGGAAGATTATCGCCGCTGGCTCCTGGAAATGCGTAATCGCCAACTTCCCGCCTCGCGCGAATCCGCCCCCCCTTCCAAACGCGACCTGCGCAGGGAACAGGCGCGGAAAAGGCAGGCACTGCGTCCTCTCAGACAGGCGATCTGCGAAGCCGAAAGAAAGGTCAGCCAACTCAGCGAGAAGAAAAGGGAACTGGAACAGCAATTGGCCGATCCCATTCTGTATCAGCCCGAAGCCAAACCTCGGCTGCAGGCATTGTTACTGGAAAAAGCGGAGGTGGACAGGCACCTGATCCAGGCAGAGGAAGAATGGTTGGAGGCAGAAGAACGACTGGACAAAACACTGATTACAAACTACAATCATTCTCATTAACAAATGAGAACAGGTCATGGATTTCACTCCTTTGAGTTCGATTTCCCCCGGTAACCGGATCCGTATCGCCAGCGTCCCCAAAAAGATCCACAAGCGCCTTCTCAGTCTCGGTCTGCCTCCCGGGACCCGACTTTCCGTGCTGCGCAACCGCAATGGGTCGGTCGTCATCGGACGCCACCACGACCGCATGGCCATTGGCCGCGCTCTGGCCGAACAGATTCAGGTACAGAAATCCCTATGAACACTTATACCATTGCCCTGATCGGCAACCCCAACTCAGGCAAGACTTCCCTGTTCAATGCGCTCACCGGTACCCATCAGCGCACTGGTAACTGGCCTGGGGTCACAGTGGAACGCAAGGAGGGGCAATACCCTTTCCAGGGGCAGACCTTCAAGCTCATCGACCTCCCCGGCACCTACTCCCTAGACCCTGACGAGGCTTCCCCCGACGAACGTATCGCCCGCGAGTTCATCCTTTCCCGGCAAGCTGAGGTGATCATCAATATTGCCGATGCCACTCACCTCGAGCGGGCACTGTATTTGAGCCTGCAACTGCTGGAAACCGGGGTTCCCCAAGTGCTGGCACTGAACATGATGGACATGGCCAGGCGCCACGGCATCGAGGTGGATTGCGAAGCCCTGGGCGAAATCCTCGGTATTCCCGTAGTCCCGCTGGTGGCCAAACAGGGTATCGGCGTGGACTCGCTTCAAGCCACGGTGGCTCAGGTGGCGGAAAGTCGCCCTGGGGTCAGAAGTGCGGTCACCTATCCCGATGTTTTGGAGGAGGCCATCAACCCTCTCGAACAGAGACTCGCCCCGCTGTTTCCCCAGCTGCCACCACGCTGGCTGGCGCTGCACCTGCTGGCTGGCCACCCTGCTCCCGCGCCTCTGCCCCTGGATTTGGAGGAGGAATTGCAACAAAGTGTCCGGTCATTGCCGGACGACCCGGACCTCCTCATCGCCGATGCCCGCTATCGCCATGCCCAGGACATCGGCCGTAAGATGGTCAAACGCATCCAACATAGCCAGACCACCTCTTCGGACCGCATCGATGCCATCGTTCTCAACCGCTGGCTTGCGGTGCCGGTTTTCCTGTTGGCGATGTACCTGATGTTCACCTTTACCATCAATTTCGGCGGCGCCTTCGTGGATTTCTTCGATCAGGCTGCGTCCGCACTGTTCGTGGACGGTCTCAGATCCCTGCTGGCCCAGCTGGGCGTACCTTCCTGGCTCCAGGTGTTTCTCGCAGACGGCATCGGGGGCGGATTACAGATCGTTGCCACCTTCATCCCCATCATCGGGTTTCTGTATCTGTTCTTGACCTTTCTCGAGGATTCGGGGTACATGGCCAGGGCTGCTTTCATCATGGACCGCCTGATGTCCCGTCTGGGGCTGCCGGGCAAGGCTTTCGTCCCCCTGATCGTGGGTTTCGGCTGCAATGTACCGGCGATCATTGCCGCCCGCACCCTCGACAAAGAACGCGAACGTATTCTCACGGTGATGATGGCCCCCTTCATGTCCTGTGGCGCCCGGCTCGCTGTCTACGCCCTGTTCGCCGCCGCCTTCTTCCCCCAGGGGGGGCAGAACGTGGTATTTGTGCTTTATCTCCTGGGGATTGCCGCCGCCATGCTCACGGCCTTCCTCCTCAAGACGACCCTGTTGCCCGGGGAACCCGAGGCGCTGCTGCTCGAGCTGCCGACCTATCAGCTGCCCAGCTGGCGTAATCTGTTGTTGCACAGTTGGTTGCGACTCAAGGGCTTCGTAACCGATGCCGGCAAATACATCATCGTCATGGTCATGCTCGTCAATGTCTTCAATGCCTGGAGTACCGACGGCCAGTTTGGCAACGTCCCACCGGAACGCTCCATGCTCAGCGCCGTCGCCAGAATTATCACCCCTGTCTTCGAGCCCCTGGGGATCAGCCAGGACAACTGGCCGGCCACCGTGGGTATCATGACCGGCGTTCTGGCCAAGGAAGTGGTCGCCGTCACCCTCGACGCCCTCTATTCAAGACTCGATGAGGCAAGCGTCGACAATGTGGATGATGGGGACTTCGACCTCCCTGCTGCCCTCACCCAAGCCGCCGCAACAATCCCGGCCAATCTCCGCGACTCCATCCATTCGTTGGCCGATCCCCTGGGGCTGGACATCCTGGACTCCACCACTAATCTGGAACAAGCCGCAGCCGCCCAGGAGGTCCACAGCACCACCTTCGGCTCCATGGCGAGACATTTCGACGGCCGCCATGGTGCCTTCTCCTATCTGTTGTTCATCCTGTACGCCCCCTGCGTCGCTGCCACTGCCACCATCCGCCGGGAAACCGGCAGCCGTTGGATGTGGTTCGCCCTCGGCTGGACCACAGGTCTGGCCTATGGCAGCGCCACCCTCTACTACCAGAGTGTCACCTTTATCCACCACCCGACCCAGTCCAGCCTCTGGGTGATCTCCATTGCGGCCGCCCTGGCCCTCTTCTGGCTCACCTTGAGGTTGCGCGGCCGGCGTGTGCCGACGGGGAATCTGGCCACCGCCACCAGCGGTGACGGTCCGGGGCTGATCCACCGCAGCTGTTGCAAATGATCCTGGAACTGCGTGAACTACTTAAACATCATGGCCAGATCCCCCTCAAGGAACTGGCCGCGGAACTCCATACCGACCCCGACACTGCCCGGATGATGCTGCGCCGTCTCATCCACAAGGGACAAGTGGAGAGACTTCCCCCAGGGACTTTGTGCGCTGGTGGATGCCGCCTTTGCCCCAGCGACAGCGTTGAAATCTATCGCTGGATCGGGGACAATAAAATCTCATCAAGTTATCCTGTTCGAGGAGGATCTTCATGCGTGGAGTTGTGACCTGGGTAATCGCCGGCTATTTCTCCTTGTCTGTCCAGGCCGCCTCACCCCCACCCTCCAACGGTATCACTCTGCCTCGCACTTACAAACACTGGCAGCTGATCGGTGTCTCCCACCGGGATGACAATGCCTCACTCTGGGCAATCGTCGGCAACACCACCGCTCTCTCCGCCGCCCGCAAAGGGAGAACCGATCCCTGGCCTGACGGCACCATCCTGGGGAAACTGGTCTGGAAGGATCAGCGTCATCCCTTCTGGCAGCCCGCCATCGTCCCGGGACAGGAATCCCACATAGAGTTCATGATCAAGGACAGCAAAAAATACAGGGATACCGGCGGCTGGGGCTTCGCCCGCTGGGTGGGAATGGAACTCAAAGCCCTCAACAATGACGGCGGCAAACCGTGTTTCGAATGTCACAAGGCGGCCGCCAAGACCGATTACGTCTTCACCCGTCCGGCACCACTGCCCTGAGAATCCAGCAACTCGATCCAATGTCGCACCGGCCGTTGTGTCGCCTGTGCCAGATGGAGCATGCAGCCGATGTTGGCGCTGGCAATGATCTCCGCGCCCCCCCCTTCCAGGGCGGCAATCTTGTTGGCACGTAATTGTCTGGCCAGTTGCGGCTGGAGAATCGAATAACTTCCGGCCGAGCCACAGCAGAGGTGGGCATCGGTCACCGGAACCAGCTGGAAACCCAACTGCTGTAACAAGGCTTCCACCACCCCTGACAGCCCCTGGCCATGCTGCAGGGTACAGGGCGACTGGAAAGCGACCCGGAGATCTGTTTCCACTCTCAGTCGTCGCAGATCTTCCGCTGCCAGAATTTCAGCCGGATCCCGGGCGAGAGCCGAAATTCTGGCCGCCCTCGCGGCATACCGGGGATCATCGGCAAGCAGGCGTCCATATTCCTTCACCGTCACCCCACATCCCGAGGCCGTAACGATGATTGCCTCAATCCCCTTTTCGACTTCGGGCCACCAGGCATCGATATTACGGCGCATGAATTCCAGCCCTTCCAGATGCGCCCC
>Ga0114931_10006343_pt1 | contig 14547 bp, 8 predicted proteins | sample 2SBtaG_FD_89579 | JGI IMG/M metagenome (GOLD analysis project Ga0114931, IMG submission 89579) | Deep subsurface microbial communities from Kolumbo volcano to uncover new lineages of life (NeLLi) - 2SBTROV14_V59a metaG | ecosystem: Environmental > Aquatic > Marine > Volcanic | place: Kolumbo...
CGCACGACTCCAGCGCGTAACGCAACCGGGTTTCGTCGGCGGAGCGCATCGCGTCCGCCACGTCCGGCGCAACCCTTAGATAATCGCGAAACGCAGTAAACAAACGGTCGGGTTCCAAAGAGCCGCCCCAGTGCGTGTTGAACGCCAGGAGTTTTTGGCGGTCAAACTTTGCGTTGGTCTTGCCCACGCGCTGCAGCGAGAAAGTCTTGACCAGTTCATCCAGTGAAAAAAACTCGCGTTCGTCGCCGGGGTTCCATCCAAGCAGGGCGATGAAGTTCACGACAGCCTCCGGAAGATACCCCGCGATACGAAAATCGTGGACCTCGATCTCGGGCGGCGTCTCGCCCTTTTTGAGGGCCTTTTCCTTATCACGCTTGCTCATTTTGGACCCGTTCATGTTGAATATGACGGGCATGTGTGCGTAGCGCGGCGTCGAAAAACCCATCGCACGCTGCATCGCGATGTGCTTGGGCGTATTCATAAGATGCTCCTGACCCCGCAATACATGGGTGATCCGCATCAACTCATCATCCACCACGCAGGCGAAGTGATAGGTCGGGAATCCGTCGCTTTTTTGGATGACAAAATCCTCAATCTGCCCGGACGAAAGGGTGACGTCGCCAAGAATATCGTCATGGACGGTGATATCCTCGGCGGGCATTTTGAACCGAACGACCGCGGGTCTTCCCTCGCGTTTAGCCGCTTCGCCTTCGCGAATGGTGGGAAGCGGATCAGGGCGTTGGTAGTTGAGCACTCGTTTTTCGCTCCGGGCTTTTTCACGCATCGCCTGAAGCTCCTCCGGGGTCTCCAATGCGAAATACGCCTGTCCCGAGGCGAGCAATCGGTCGATGTGTTGGTCATAAAGTTTCAGACGCTGACTCTGAAAATAGGGACCAAAACGCCCATCCTTTTCCGGTCCCTCATCCCAATCCAGGCCCAGCCAGCGAAGATCATCGAGAATTTTTTGAACGGAATCCTCCACGTGGCGCGTCCGATCCGTGTCCTCAATTCGCAAGACGAGCGTTCCGCCCGCGCGGCGCGCAAGCAACCAGTTGAACAAAAGCGTCCTCGCGCCCCCGATGTGCAAGTATCCGGTCGGAGAGGGGGCAAAGCGTACGCGCACGGCTGTGTTTTCGGGTTTTTCCATCGGTGTCGTATGGTCAGGCACCTGACTTGCGTCGGGGCTTATGGTCGGTGGCCGACGTACCTGTCGTTTCATGTCTTCCGGGTCCGCGAAGTCGCCGAATCACAAGATGAAGCGGTCCGCTGAACCCATAAAGGATCGTGAGAGCAAGGAGCGTGATCGACGGCGAGGAGACAAACACCACGACAATCAGCATAAATACCAGGATCTGCCAAAACGGCTGACGTCCCGCGAGGTAGACGCGGTGAATCCGGCGATACGGAATGCGGCTGACCATCAGTATCGCAACGGTCGCCGTGAGGATCGGCGTCGAGAAAACCAACGCATGTCGTATCCAGGTCATCAAACCGTCTTCTTCGAATCGAAATTGATCCTGAAACAGAATCAGAGCAACGAGGATCGCGGCAGCAGCCGGAGATGGCATTCCGCGAAACGTGCGATGATCGGCGTTTACGTCGGCGTGCTCAACGTTGAAACGTGCCAGTCGAACGGCAGCCATCGCGACATACAACGCCGCCGCCATCCACGTCGCGCGACCGAGAAAATGCGTGCTGATCGGGGAGGGGACGATCGAATCCCCGGCAAGCTCCTTGGTCATAAACGCCACCATCAATGCTGCGGGAGCGACTCCGAATGTCACCACGTCGGCCAGCGAATCGAGCTGTCCGCCGAAGTTGGTCGTGCTGCGCGTGACTCGAGCGAGTAGTCCGTCAAAACAGTCCAACACCATTCCAATGAACACAAGACTCGCCCCTACCGACAAAAACGACGGAAGCATCCGTTCGATCATAGGGTGGCCAAGCGCTCCGGTTAGCTCCGGCAAAACGCCCGCGCCAAACCCGTACATCGCCCGCATACAAAAATGAATCGCCGCGAATCCGCACAGCAGGTTGCCAAGCGTAATCAACGTCGGGACCAGCGCCAGCGAGCGAAGTCGCCGACGGCGACCGCGATGGCTTTCCCGCTTGCCTACCACTTTCATTGCTCGTTACCGATCCTTCGAGAAAGATTCGCCTGCCGTCGCCAGCTTGGATAAACCGTCCGAAGCGGTATCGTCGGTCTTGGCGGCATCCTCCTTCACTATCGGTTGTCGCGCGAGCAAGGTCAAACCGGCCCGTGCCCGATCGCCGACCGCCACCGTGACTTCTGTATTGTGCACAAGCGGGATGATGAGTTCCGTGCGAGACCCGAACTTGATAAGCCCAAACCGCTGCCCCAAAGCGAGCGATTGGCCTGCTTTGGCGTGACAGACAATGCGCCGGGCGACCAGACCCGCAACCTGTCGAACCACGACCGGACCCGGTAGAGGTGGGACCGGGTCGATCACGACGCTGTTCGACTCGTTGCGCTGACCGGATTCGGGGTGTCTGGCATCGAGAAACTCCCCCTTTCGATAAGAAAGGGAGCGAACCGTTCCGGCGCAAGGCGATCGGTTGATATGCACGTTGAAAAGACTCAGAAACATTCCGATGCGAACAGCCGGTCCGCCAATGGTAGGGTGGTTTTCAATCTCGACGACCTCTGTGATCGTCCCGTCGGCTGGCGAGCACAATTCCCCGGCTGCGAAGCTTTTTTTGTGACGCGGCGGATCTCGAAAAAACGCCAGAACCCACAACCAAACGATTACGAACGGGACAGCGAGTGGCCACGCGATATAGAAAAGCCCCGACGCGATACCCCCAAGGACCAGCGTCGCAAGTGCAATCTCTTTGATTCCCTCTTTGGCTATGAACATGGACTTCACACGGCGCGCCAAACGACCGACCAAACATGACCCTTATGATACCAGATCACAGAGAATTCGCACGTCCCCGGTGGAGGGGTATGATTCAGTGGGCGTGTGACAGAATCTGCGGGGACGCGAATTGCGTGGCGAAAACCCGATTCAGAACCAAAGTCCTATCGGGGGGGATCAGCGTGGTTGCATGTCCGCTCCCTCACGTTCGCGGTTCTGTCGTCCCCCAATCGGTCATGCTGAGCGCCCTGTCTGCGTGCGGGGACGCACAGGCAGGAGCGAAGCATCTCAACGGCAATATCGCAATGTGTTTGGGCGCGGAGAGATTTTTTCCCGGACGTGGGGAGATTCTTCTCCCGCTAGCGCGGACTCAGAATGACAGCGGACTTTAGTCCGCGCGGACGCTCGAACTTTTCGGGTTTGCCCTCTTCTGCTGCTCGGAAGGCGGGACAAGACATCCATCGTTACACCGCAAGACAAGACCGCCGATTTCGTCACGGGTTCCCTGAGTCGTGACGGGGTACAGGATCAATTCATATAAACACGCGAGCACGATCTTCTTGACTGGCGTCGCCGGCGTCGTAGAGTTTCGTTTCAGAGGGGGTAGAGCATTACATGCCGCAAGGCCGATATTGCCGGTGCGACCCGTACCAGGCGGGAATGGAGGTAGGTTCCGTGTCAGATTCCACCATCGTACATGTTGAAGCCCGTGAGATTCTTGATTCGCGGGGGTTTCCCACCGTCGAAGCAGTCGTTGTCCTCGGAGACGAAAGCGTGGGTGAAGCGGCGGTTCCCTCCGGCGCGTCGACCGGGGAACACGAAGCCGTCGAGTTGCGCGACGGCGATCCGAAGCGATACAATGGCAAAGGCGTCCTCAACGCCGTCGATTTTGTCAACACCGATATTGCGGAATGTGTGCTGGGACTCGATGCCACCGACCAGGAGGACATCGATCACGCCATGATCGAACTGGACGGTACGGAAAACAAAAGTCGACTGGGTGCCAACGCAATTCTTTCGGTATCGCTTGCGTGTGCCAAGGCGGCTGCGCAATCTTCGAATCTTCCTCTGTTTCGATATCTGGGCGGTCCCCATGCGCATGTTCTTCCCGTTCCGATGATGAACATTCTCAACGGAGGAAAACACGCGGACAACAACGTGGATTTTCAGGAGTTTATGATTCAACCGTTGGGGGCACCTTCTTTTTCGGAGGCGCTTCGGATGGGCTCGGAATGTTTTTGCGCTCTCAAGGGGGTGCTCAAAAAACGCGGACTCAACACCAACGTGGGGGACGAAGGCGGTTTTGCACCAAACTTGAAGTCCAATGAAGAAGCGATCGAGGTATTAGCGGAATGTGTCGAAACAGCCGGCTACAAGCTCGGACGCGACGTGTTCATTGCAATCGACCCGGCGACGTCTGAAATGTACGACGCCGAGTCGGGCAAGTACCGTTTTTTCAAGTCCAACCCCGACCGGTTGGTCTCTTCCGATGAGTTGATTGACCATTGGTCGGGGTGGTGCGAAAAGTATCCGATCCAAAGTTTGGAAGACGGTCTGGCCGAGGACGACTGGAAGGGGTGGCAAAAACTGACCCAACGACTTGGCGACAAAGTCCAACTCGTGGGAGACGATCTTTTTGTGACAAACACAAAGAGGTTGCAACGTGGGTTGAATGAAAAAAGCGCAAACGCGATTTTGATTAAGGTGAACCAGATCGGCACGCTCACTGAAACCTTTGACGCGGTGGAGCTGGCGAAAAGAAACGGTTGGTCCGTGGTGATCAGCCACCGAAGTGGCGAGACCGAAGATACGACCATCGCGGACATTGCCGTTGCCACCGGTGCCGGTCAAATCAAAACGGGGAGCTTGTGCCGCAGCGATCGCATTGCCAAGTACAACCGGCTCTTACGCATCGAAAGTCACCTGATGGACTCAGCCGTCTATGGTGCGAAGGTCTGGAACAAATAAGTCATGCCGGACGCGACGAATTCCAGGAAACCCGCAGCAACCCGCCCCTCCGCGTCCGGGGGTGCGTGGGTCTGCTGGGGTCTGATGTTCATGGGGTTGGCTGCGTTTGCCCCGTGCATTCTTCTTCCGGAGTGGCGCGAGTATCAATCCCTTCAGATCGCCCAGCAGCTCGAGCAGCATCGTCTTGAAGAGATGAAAATCGCTTTGCAGCACGAACAACGATCGCTCGAGGCGATTCAGACGGACCCCGCGGTCGTGGCGCGGTTGGCGCGTCGCGATCTGCGATTCCACGCCCCGTTCGAAATCCCCGTGCCGATCACGAACGTTTCACCGGCGCCCTCAAGCGAATCGCGGTTCGTTCCCCAACCGGTCAATCCCCCGGCGTGGGTCACAGCCGGGGAAAGGTACCTCCCGCGCCTCAACTACGACGGAGTCTTTTGCGATCCCAAGACGCGCCGCATCGTCATGGGGATGTCGCTTGCCATCTTGCTCTTGTCAATGGTTTTATCGCCGCGCCGGCGGACTCTTTCCCCGTGAAACAAAAAGGGGCAGGTCGCCGTGCTTGCGACTCGAAGCTGTTTATGGCGCCGGTGAGTTGGGACGACGCATGCACCAGACCAACAAGCGTTGTTCAACGACAGGAACGAGCGGTTTGCCCGAGGACTCGACGATCAGACCGCTTCCCACGGCGATATCCCCCAAGTCGTCGCCGTTGATGTCCGAGATCGTAACACCGGGTGTGGCGAACAACCCGGTCGATGGGAGCCGACTGTTGGCCACGTAACGAAACGCCCCCGTCCCGTCTCCAAGAAGGAGAAACACGCCGCGGACGACCCCCCCGGTTGGCTTGAGTCGTCCCGCTGCAACGATGTCCAGATTCCCGTCTCCGTCAATATCCCCAAGCGCCGCGCCCGTGGAACCGCCTTCCATTTCGGGGAATACATCGGGCATCTTTGTCCAAGAACCGTCGGATTGTTGAAGATAGACCTCGGGACCATCCACCCAGTTCGCCGTGACAAAGTCAATGCGACCGTCCTTGTTGATGTCGCCCACCCCGATCCCCGAATAAAGTCCCTGCACCATCGGAGAGGGAAGATTCTTTGAGGCCTCCCTCCATGACCGGTCCCCGTTGTTCAACCACACTCGCGGTCCGGGGGCATAGGAGGCGACAATGTCCGGGCGATTGTCGCCGTTGACATCGGCAGCGACCACCCGATTACTCCACTTTGTGGAAGGAAGACCGGTTGCATCGCGCGTCCAGTTGGAACCCGTTCCGTCCCCGTAGTACACGTTGATCCCACCCTCGTCGCTTCCGCCGGCAACGATGTCAGGGTAGCCGTCTCCATCGAAATCCGCGACCGCAAGGTCTTCCACGCCCGTATACATTCGCTCTCTTCCCTGGCGAACGGGAAGATCCGACGGCTCGAGCCCGCGGGTGACCATTTTCCAGCCACCGGTTCCATCACCAAGGTAGACGAATATGCCCTGGCAGTGGTCTGCGACGACAAGGTCAGGAAAACCGTCTCCGTTGATGTCGCCGCTGTCCAAACCGCCGCCGCAGGATCGTTGTCCATACGCGAGTCCCGTGGACGATTCGCGCCACGATCCTGTTCCATCTCCCAGCCACACACGGGGACCGCCGCCAAGTCGTGGAAGCGCGGCAAGGTCGGCGTGGCCATCCCCGTTAAAATCAACGATCAGCGGATCCGATTTCCACATTCCCTGGGTAGGGAGACCTTCGGCGCAAAGCGAAGCCAATACCGGAGAAGGTGTTTGCGAGATTTCTTTCGAAGTCTTGATTCCGGGACCGCCGCGTGATGCGCAACCGCCCGCCATCGTCATCGTCGCTAAGAATCCCACACCTAATGAAGTCCGACGCATGATTAGTTTATCCTTGTTGTAGAATCAAGTCGCGATACCACCGTTGGTTGACTCGGACCCAGTTTTCAATAATCGACGCACGTTGCGCCCGCATTTTTGTCAGACTGGGGTCATTGGGTTTGTGTGTGTAGGTCACGCGAACTCTTCCGCGATCACCGATCACCTCGACCCAGTCCACCACCGCATCGAGATAGAGGAAAAGTGATTCGGATTGAGAGAATTCCTCAGACGAAACGGCCTCGTGGTCGCGCGGGTCGGTCAGGCTGTACAACGTATTCCAGTCTCGCTCGTGCCGTGCCCTCCAGGTTTGGTCGAAGCGCGCACGCAGGGCAACTTCGGCGGCGCTGTCGCGAATTGCAGGCGTCTCGGGGAAATTCTTAAGCTCTGTCTGCGGAACGGGATACCACCGCCCGTCGAGTAAGACCCATCGCTGCCAGGAGGTTGTCTCTTTTTCGGCAAGATCGGGGAAACGGCGTAGTGTTGCGCTATAGTTCACCCGAACCCACCCAAAACGACCCTCTACCAATGACTCCTTGATCGCCCATTTTACAATATGGAAGGGTTCTTTGGCCTTGGCCCATTCGAGAAACTCCTCCACGGTCGTTCGGGCTCTGATCGCCGGGGGCTGGAACTCATAGAGGTCGCTCCAGGCTTCGTGTCCTCTCGCGTTCCAGTACGCCTTCGCCCGTTTGGCCAGCGTTGCCGTTGGCTTGGGGGCAGGGGGTTGTGGGTCGATCTTGGTCCGTCCGGATGGGCAACCCCCCGCCAGGAGGCACAGCCCCACCCCCACGACAAGAATAGATCTCGACAGGTTCGCAGCAGTGCCCGTTCGAATCCAGCGGGGATTCCGGGCGTTATAACTAGTTATGTGTGTAGGCATTGGGCTACGGGCTCGCGTTCGCTTTTTCCATTGAGCACATCGGACGTTCCGCTGCGACGGCCTGTGCGGACCGCATAGAGTAAGGGCCGAGTCCTCTAAGAGAACCCGGCCCTGTACTCCTGTCAAGTTGCGCAACAATTTCGTCTGTGGCGAGCCCGTCACAATCCTTGTGACGTTACCACCACTTGCGCAGTTTTCTACTTACTTACGCGTTCCCTGACGGGTCGAGCGATTGAGTCGCTTTCCGTCATAGACGCGGGCGTCATCACCGGTGACCGGACGGAGCTGTCCAGTACGCTCGTAGGCCTGGTCGAGCAACGAGCCCGGAGGGGCGATGATGTCGTTCTGGATCGACGCGCCTTGGACACCCATCCCGACCAGCGATCGGCCGGAGCGTGCGCGGCGACTCGCGATTCCGCTGAACGAAATCTCTTTGCTCACAACACCGAGCAGGGCAGCGTCACTGCTTCCCTCACAGATGGTGCTGGCAAGACCGTCGATGCGGGCTTTGCCCTTGTCGGTCTGCAGGTTCTGAATCAGGAAGTGGTTCGGGGCGTCATAATTGCTCAGAAGCGTTTGATCCCAACAGGTGATGCATCGCTCGGTACCCGAGAAACGGATTTCGTTTTCGTTCCAGATATCGAACTTCGCCTTCGTGGTCACCGGACCTTCGTTGTCCTGGCGAAGATCGGCGGAAACCGGATGCAACGTCAGATCGGTATCAACGGATGCCGTGACGGTGTCAGACGACAGCGCCTGCGAACCGGACGCGTAAAAGTCCATCAACAGTTGATCGTATGCGTAATCGTACATCGACCCGTTGAGGTTCAGATTTCCGGGACTGCCGATGGCGGATCCCGTATTAGCGTCGTTGTGAGACTGGAACGCCCAGGCGTTGTACTCCCACGCCGTCTGGTCGGCATAGTTGATGATCGTGGCAGAACCGGAAAGATGGTTCCACTTGATCTGCTCGCCGGCATTGTTGACCGCCCAGAGGTAAACGAATCCGCGGAGCATCCGTCCGCCGTCTGCGGTGGGACGTCCCGGACCATTGCCGTTGTCGGGATCAAGGATCTCAAAAGGCGAGGCACCCAGGGGAAGTCCGGTCGCGGCAGACCAGTAGGTCGGCTCGTTCTTGGTCAACATGACCTGGACATCAACCCAGTTCCAACCGGGCTCACCCTCGGCAATCATCTCCGGCGGATCGCCGGCAAACACCGCGTCACGCGGCTCGTCACCATTGACGAAGTACATCTGAACACTGACGTCTTGGCTGTAGTCGTTGGTGAGTTCCAAAACGGTGTCCTGGACCAGGTCGCCCGCTGCGTTCCATCGCAGGTCGACCTTCGAATAGATCAACAAACTTCCTTTGGTGCTCGCGCTGACACGCGGTCCGTCCTGCGCCTGCGTCGGAACGGCGAACGCCGCCGAGACACAAAGTGTCAGCCCAAGAACTAAACTCGTCTTCTTCATTACAGTTCCTCCCGTAGTTTTCCCCAGTTCACTGGACACAACGTCCAAAAACCTGAAACCTGTTCCGATGCCACACTGAGTCCGCGTAACGAGCGGGTTCGCGAGGCACCACAATTTACACATTGCAACTTTTATTCTCGCCCGACCTTTTGGTCCTCACCGCCATGCCGCCCAAACCGCAACCCCATGAGGCGACCGAACATTAGTCCGAAACAGCTCGCACGCTCTACTGATCCAAACGGTAGTCTCGGAGAGTTAGGCATTTTGACGCCCTCGCTCCATCCCTAACAACGGTCTCCAGTTTAGCGATCTTCGCGCACGATGCAAGGGCTTTTCGGACGCGATTTGCTTATTTTTACGACGGCGGAATCCGCTGGTTGCCCGACGCAGATTGGTCAGAATCTGCGATAGGGTTCACTCATAATATCGGACGTTGGCCACAGTTCGCTACCACGGAACCGCGAATGGCACCGAATATGGGGGAATCCGGTGTGCGTCCGGGACCAAAAGTGGAGGCAATATCGGGCCCGTAGCTACCTTTCGTCGAGAGACTTCCGCAGGGGTTTTGAATTGCCCGCCTCTTCTTATTGGGACGCCCCTTCTTGAGTCGCGGTAAATAGCGGGATATGATCGCGGGGCGTTTGTCATCGGACCGGCGTCCCTTGCGTTGGCCGATGGATGGGGATTGGGTGCTCTAGCGGGGTATCTAAGCTGATTGAAGAGGGGGGGCAGGATGAAGCTTGGGGCGGTTACAGCCCGTGGGGGTCGTGGTGGCGGTGTCGTCTTGGCTGCGCTGTGTTCGGTGCTGGTTTGTCAGTCGGCGCCCGCGCAGACTGTCGAGGTCATGGGACCGCCATCGGTAACTGACGCCGGTGCGATCCGGTCTTCAGCTCCTTCCTTTGCAACTCAGCCGACACCACTTTTACCTGTTTCTGTTGTGGCCGGTTCTGCGATTGGTACGCGATACCTTCTTGTGAGTAGTTTCGAGTGCTCGGTCCCGGGGTGCATGTTTGAAAACGCGGTCATTCGATACGACGGTGACACGGGCAACTTCTTGGGCGTCCACATCCTAAACGTTGCCGAGCCCCAAGGATTGGCCATCAATCCAAGAACCGGAAGGCTTCTGGTTGCAAGCCGGGCCGACAACGCCATTTACGAGTATGACCCAAGAACAGGGGCGTTTATTCGTACCTTCGTCGTTGCGGGTGATTCGGGTCTTTCATCGCCGCAAAACCTCGTGTTCAATTCCGCAGGTAATCTACTGGTCGGGAGTAGACCTTCGCTGTTTGCCTCAGATGCGGTCAATGGAATCCTGGAGTTCGATGGAACGACCGGTGCATTCGTCCGCGTTTTCGTTGACGGTGGAACGATCAATCCACTGATGGCCCCCGACTGTGCGGCTGCTCCGTTTTGTCTTCGCGGGGCGACGGGAATGGCATTCGGTCCCAACGGCAATCTGTTTGTCGCGAGCGGGATCAACAACCTGGTGATCGAGTATGACGGTCTCACCGGCGTTTTTGTAGGCAAGTTTGATTCGACCAAGCTGGTTTCGCCGGTGGGATTGGCGATTCGTCCGGCGGGTACGGGGGGAGCGGGCAACGTGCTGGTGACCTCTCGCTATCATGATCCGGCGATCCCGAATGATTTGGACAAGGTCGTCGAGTTCGACGCAATGACGCGCGAACTGGTACCGGGTAGTGGAATCTTCGCCAACAGTCTCGTTGATCCGGGTCCTCTGCTCTGGCACACCAATGGGAACCTTCTGCTTGCCGAACGCCTGTCTACGCTCACCGTTGTTGCCAACGATCGCATCGTGGAACGCAACGGCGTGACGGGATCGTTCACGAAGGTGTTTACCCCCCCCGCGGATACGAATCTTCATTTTCCCACGGCGATGATCGAAGTTGCGTTCGGTTTTGCCTCTGGTGACAACGATGCTGACGGGGACCGCGATCTTCGAGATGTAGCAGCGCTGCAGTTGTGCGACCAACTTTCACCATCCAGCGCATGCGCCACGGTGTTTGATGACGACCTGAGTGGAACCATCGGGCTGAACGACATCGCCGTGTTTCTTAGTGGGCTTGTCGGACCACCGATTCCGTGCGGCGCGGATACCGATTGTGATGACGCGAATCCATGCACGGCGGATCGTTGCCTTGCGGGAGAGTGCTTGCACGACCCGATCGCCAATGGTTCGTCCTGTGCCGATGCGCTGTTTTGCGACGGTCAAGAGACCTGTCAGGACGGCGTTTGCAGCGGATTGATCCCCTGCATCGACAAGGACCACTGTGACGAGGCGGCGGATGTTTGTCTGGAGTGTGTCGAAAGTTTTGAGTGTGAAGACGGGAATTCCTGCACCGACGATGTCTGCTCGGGCGGAGTCTGTGAACACTTGCCGCTTTCCATGCCCTGTGACGACGGCGACCTGTGCACCCAATCCGACTTTTGCATAAGCGGAGTATGTCAGGGCGGACCGACCGTCGATTGCGACGACGGCAACGCCTGCACTGACGACAGTTGTGATGCCGCGGTGGGTTGTCGCCACGTTGATAACATTGATTTTTGCGACGATCAGAGCGTCTGCACGCTTTTGGACACCTGCTTGCTCGGCATCTGCCGGGGAACCGACGAGATTGACTGCGACGACGGCGACATTTGCACATTTGACTTCTGCGATGCGGGATTGGGCTGTCAACACTTGTTCAACAATGCCGCCTGTGACGACAACGATCCATGCACCGAGAATGACGCATGTACGAACGGCGTCTGCCGGGGAACTCCGCTCAATTGTGACGACGGTGTGCCATGTACCGTCGATACGTGTTCCGGCGGTGTGTGTAGCAGTACCCCTGATGATGCCTTTTGCGATGACGGGCTTTTTTGCGATGGCGTGGAAATCTGCGACCCGGTGGCCAACTGCGTTTCGCCCGGCGATCCATGCCTTGGCGGCGGCGAATGTGCCAATGTGTGCGACGAGGTCAATAAGACCTGCGCACTGCCCCGTGGAACGCTCTGTACCCCCGACGGAAACGAATGTACCGATGACGTTTGCGATGGGACCGGAACCTGCGGAGTCAACAACACCAATCCGTGCGATGATGGAAGTGCCTGCACGATAGACGACGCGTGTTCCGGGGGGAGTTGCGTCGGGACCACGCCGGTGGTGTGCGATGATCTAAACGCCTGCACGGACGATTCGTGTGATCCCGTGACCGGGTGCATGTTTACCAACAATGACCTGAACGATTGCAGTGACGGGGACGCCTGCAACGGCGCAGAAACCTGCAGTGCCGGGGTCTGTCTGACCGGAACGCCGCTGGTATGCGACGACGGCAACGCATGCACCGCCGATCGGTGCGATGCGGGCTTGGGATGTGTCAACGATCCGCTCACGGGAACCAGTTGCGACGACGGCAACGCCTGCACCGATGCGGACGTGTGTACCGACGGGGTGTGCGGCGGGACCGCGATCGGCGGTTGTCAAACGTGCAGCGTCGACGGGGACTGCGACGACGCGGACGCCTGCAACGGATTGGAAACCTGTGTCGGTGGGGTTTGTCAGCCGGGAACGCCGCTGGTCTGTGACGATGGCAATCCATGCACCGACGACGGGTGTGATCCGGCGGTCGGATGTGTGTCTGTCGCGAACGACGCCAACGACTGCCAGGATGCGGACGTTTGCAACGGGGCGGAGTCGTGCGTCGCGGGAATCTGTCAGCCCGGAACGCCCCTGGCATGTGACGATGGCAATCCATGCACCGACGATAGTTGTGATGCGATCCTTGGATGCCAATCCGTCAACAACACCGCCGCCTGTGACGATAACACGATCTGCAACGGGTTGGAAACGTGTGTCGACGGCACCTGCCAGGCTGGAACCCCGTTGGACTGCAACGACAACAACCCGTGCACGATCGATCGCTGCGACGCGGTGCTTGGATGCCAAAACGTTCCCGTTGCCGATGGAACGTCGTGCGACGATGGAGACATTTGCAACGGTTCGGAGGTTTGCGGTGCCGGCAGTTGCCTGCCCGGTGTGGCACTCGACTGTGACGACGGAAACCTCTGCACCGACGATTTGTGCGATGCCGTGCTTGGTTGTCAAAACATCAACGATAACACAAACAGTTGCGATGATGGAGACGTTTGCAACGGAGCGGAGAGTTGTAGCGACGGCGTGTGTCTTTCGGGGACGCCGCTTGTGTGCGATGACGCCAATGCGTGCACGGACGATTCCTGTGATTCAATCAACGGGTGCCAGTTTGTAAACAACGACGCAAACGTCTGCGACGATGGTGACCCCTGTACTGGTAACGACGCCTGCTCGGGCGGCAACTGTGCCGGGGTTGCGATTCCCGGGTGCTTCAATTGCAGCACCAATAGCGATTGCAATGATGGCGACGCGTGCAATGGGTCGGAGTCCTGCGTGGGGGGTCGATGTGAGGCGGGAACACCCCTCTTGTGCGAAGACGGCAACCCCTGCACGGACGACCGCTGCGATGCGGTGGCGGGCTGTCGCAATGTTGCCAACAACAGCAATTCCTGCGATGACGGTAACGTTTGCAACGGAAGCGAGCAATGCGTGAGTGGTGTCTGCAACTCGGTATCTCCGCTGAATTGTGACGATGGGAATCCCTGCACGACCGACACCTGCGATCCGATCGCCGGTTGCCAGAATACGCCTGACGATGCCAACTTCTGCGATGACGGAAATCTTTGCAATGGGACTGAGCTTTGCATGGGCGGTGCATGTGTGCCTGGAACGCCCGTGATCTGCGATGATAACAATCCATGCACTGACGATGTTTGCAGCCCCGTGAGCGGTTGTCAAAACTTCGCCAATAATGGAAATGTCTGCGAGGATGGAAACGTCTGCAATGGCATCGAGATTTGTATCAGCGGAACTTGCACGTCGGGTACTCCACCCAACTGCGACGATGGTGACCTCTGCACGGATGATTCGTGCGACCCCGTCGCCGGTTGCCAGCACGTCTCAAACGTTGCTCGTTGTGACGACGGCAACGTGTGCACGGACGACACGTGTGATCCCGTCACCGGCTGCGTGTTTACCGACAACGCAGCCCCTTGCGACGATGGCGACGCCTGCACGACGGGCGATACCTGCAGCGCGGGGATTTGTACGGGTGGTGCGCCGTTGACCTGCGACGACGGGAACGTGTGCACGGACGACACGTGTGATCCCGTCACCGGCTGCGTGTTTACCGACAACGCAGCTCCTTGCGACGATGGCGACGCCTGCACGACGGGCGATACCTGCAGCGCGGGGATTTGTACGGGTGGTGCTCCGTTGACCTGCGACGACGGCAACGTGTGCACGGACGACACGTGTGATCCCGTCACTGGCTGCGTGTTTACCGACAACGCAGCTCCTTGCGACGATGGCGACGCCTGCACGACGGGCGATACCTGCAGCGCGGGGATTTGTACGGGTGGTGCTCCGTTGAC
>Ga0114931_10006344_pt1 | contig 14547 bp, 15 predicted proteins | sample 2SBtaG_FD_89579 | JGI IMG/M metagenome (GOLD analysis project Ga0114931, IMG submission 89579) | Deep subsurface microbial communities from Kolumbo volcano to uncover new lineages of life (NeLLi) - 2SBTROV14_V59a metaG | ecosystem: Environmental > Aquatic > Marine > Volcanic | place: Kolumbo...
CAACCGGGACTGGTGCGTCCGGCGCTCTTCTTCGGGTAGAGCATGGGCCCGGACACGTAGGCATCCGCGCCGCACAGCTCCCAGCGCGGAGACTCGATGCGGGGCGCGTCGGCGGGATTTTCCGGGCCCGCCCAGTCGACGGCCCCCGCGCGGCCTCGTGGACCGAGCAGCATGGGCGCAACGAAGACGTGCATTTCGTCGGGGAGCTGCTGCGCGAGCAGGCTGCCGGCCAGTTCCGCTCCACCCTCGCAAAGCACGCTCACCACTTCACGCGCCGCCAGCTCCTGCAGCGCGGCAAGCATGTCGCAGCGTCCCTCGGTGGTCGCCGGCACGCGGATCACCGCGACGCCGCTTTCTTCGAGCGCCTCGGCGACCGCGCGGGACGCGTCCAGTGTGGTGATGACGCAGGTCGGCGTCTCGCGCGCGGTCGTTACGAGCTGGCTATTGGTCGGGATCCTGAGCTTGCTGTCGATCACGACCCGGACCGGGCTACGACCGGGAACGTCGCGCACCGTGAGGCGCGGATCGTCGGCGATGACCGTGTTGATACCGACCATCACCGCGTCATGTGCCGAGCGCAGCGTGTGCACGCGTGCGCGTGCTTCGGGGCACGTGATCCAGCGCGACGCGCCGGTGCGGGTGGCGATGCGACCATCGAGCGACACCGCGGCCTTGAGGGCCAAGAACGCCGCACCCGTGGTGATGAACTTGGCCCACGGCTTGATGAGTGCGCGCGCTTCCTTCTCCAGCACACCCACGCTGACTTCCACGCCGGCCTCGCGCAGGCGTTCTACGCCTCCGCCCGCCACGCTGGGGTTGGGATCGCGGCAACCGATCACGACGCGCGAGATGCCGCCAGCCAGGATCGCATCCACGCAGGGCGGCGTGCGTCCTTCGTGGTTGCAGGGCTCCAGCGTTACGTACAGCGTCTTGCCTTTCGCGGAATCCCCGGCCGCGCGCAACGCGACGATCTCTGCGTGATCGAGCCCGGCGGCTTCGTGGAAGGCTTCGGCGATGACGTCCTCGCCGTCGGCGATGAGCGCGCCTACGTGCGGGTTGGGGGACGGATCCCCTCTCCCCGCAAGCTCGAGCGCGCGGGACATCAGCTGGCTGTCGACGTCCGGCATGGGTTCCTGTCCAGGTTCAGCGAAAAAAGCGGCGCGACGGCTCAGGCGCCGTCGCTGGACTGGGAGAGTTTGTTCATCTCCCGCATGAATTCGTCGATGTCGCGGAACGAGCGGTAGACGCTCGCGAAGCGGACGTAGGCTACTTCATCCAGCGCCTTGAGCCGGGCCATCACGCGCTCCCCGATGACCTGCGACGAGATTTCCTTGTCGCCGCTCTCGGCCAGCTCGCGTTCGAGCGCCACGGCCTGTTCTTCCAGCGTGTCATCCGACACTGGGCGCTTGTTGCAGGCGATGCGCAGGCTGCGGAGCACCTTGGCTCTCTCGAACGGCTGGCGTTGCCCATCCTTCTTGACGACGGTTGGCAGCGCGAACTCCACGCGCTCGTAGGTGGTGAAGCGCCGCTTGCAGGCATCGCACTCCCGCCGGCGCCACGTCACGGTGCCGCCAGCGACCAGCCGCGAGTCGATGACCCGGCTGTCCATCTCCCTGCAATATGGGCACTGCATGCTGCCGCCTTCGCCCGTCGCGCCTGCTAGTCGTTGAACGCCGAGAGGATCAACGTCGCGTTGGTGCCCCCGAAGCCGAAGGAGTTGCTCATCGCGTGCGTGATGCGCCGTTCGCGCGCCTGGTTGGGCACGTAGTCGAGCACGCACTCGGGGTCGGGGTCCTCGTGATTGATGGTGGGCGGGATGACGCCCGTCTCGATGGCCTTGGTGCAGATGGCGGCTTCGACCGCGCCTGCGGCGCCAAGCAGATGCCCCATCATCGACTTCGTCGAGCTGATCCAGAGCTTCTTGTCGAGAGCGTGTGCGCCGTAGACCTTCTCGATCGCCTTCGACTCCTCGACATCACCGGTTGGCGTGGAAGTGCCGTGGGCGTTGATGTAGTCGATCTGGGTCGGGTCGAGCTTCGCGTCCTCGAGCGCGAGCTTCATCGCGCGCACCGCGCCAACGCCACCCGGTGCAGGCTTGGTGATGTGGTAGGCGTCGCTGGTTGCTCCGGCGCCGGTGACTTCCGCGAAGATATGTGCGCCGCGCTTCTTCGCGCGCGTGAGCGATTCGAGGATCAGCGTGCCGGCGCCTTCGCCGCACACGAAGCCGTCGCGCCCGCGGTCCCAGGGACGGCTGGCGCGCTGGGGCTCGGCGTTGCGGCGGCTGAGCGCGAACATCGCGCTGAAGCCCGCGATGCCGATCGGCGTGATCGTCGCTTCCGCGCCGCCGGCGACCATGATCTCGGCGCGCCCCGCCTGGATCCAGCGCAGGGCCTCGCCGATGGCGTGCGCGCTGGACGAGCAGGCGCTGGTGTGCGCGTAGCTCGGACCCTGGAAGCCGTGGGCGATGGAGACCTGGCCGGCTGCCATGTTCGCGATCAGCGACGGGATGAAATACGGGCTGACCTTGCCCGGCCCTTTCCGGTCGAGCAGCAGCGTGACCCGTTCCAGGTTTTCCAGGCCGCCGAGGCCCACTCCGATGAACACCCCGACCCGCTCGCGCTCCTCGTCGGTGAGCCCGAGGTCCGCCTGTTCCAGCGCCATCTTGGTGGCGGCGAGCGAGAACGGGATGAAGCGCGAGACCTCCTTGAGCTTCTTCCGCTCCATGAACTGGGTCGGATCGAAGTCCTTCACCTCCGCGGCGAAACGGGACCGGTAGTCCTCGGTCGCCTCGAAGAGCGTGATGGGGCCAACGCCGCTCCTACCCTGGATCAGCGAATCCCAGGATGCCTGGGTGCCGATCCCGTTGGGGGTGACCAGTCCAATTCCAGTGACGACAACGCGTTCCATGCTCATCGGGGTATTCAGGCGAGCCCCGGTTGCCGGATCGCGCCGGCTGGGACGGGGAGGCCCCGGTCCCGCATTAGACCGGGGGCGACTCCCGCTTTGGGTGGGTGCCGGAGGGACGACCTCCGCGCCCCCGGGGCTGCGTTCTCAGCTGCTAGCGTGCTTCTCGATGTAGTCGACCGCATCCTGAACGGTCCGGATCTTCTCCGTGTCCTCGTCCGGGATGTCGATCTCGAAGGCTTCCTCGAACGCGAGGACCAGCTCGACCAGACCGAGCGAATCCGCCCCCAGGTCGTCGATGAACGTCGACTCCGCTTTGATGTCCTTCTCGTCGACATCCAGCTGTTCCCGGATGATTCGCTTGACCTCGGCCTCGATCTTCTCCGCCATGGTGCCTCCACGGGGCCTCTACAATGAAAGTGCCCCGATTGCAGGTGTTTTCAGGTGCGAGCAAATTGCTCAGTGATTACATGTACATTCCGCCGTTGATCCGGAGGGCCTGCCCGGTGATGTAGCCCGCCTCGTCCGAAGCGAGGAACGCGATGCAGGCTGCAACGTCCGCTGGCTGCCCGGCCCGCGCGAGCGGCACGCCGGCGAGCATGGCCTGGCGCTGCTCGTCGGTGAGCGCGCCGGTCATGTCCGTTTCGATGTAGCCGGGGGTCACCGCGTTGACCGTGATGCCGCGCGAGGCGTACTCGCGGGCCAGGCTGCGGGTGACGCCCAGCAGAGCTGCTTTCGACGCTGCGTAGGCCGTCTGGCCGGCGTTCCCCATCTCGCCGACCACGCTGGACAGGAAGATGACCCGTCCTGCGCGCGCGCGCATCATCGACTTGAGCGCGCCGCGAGTGCAGGCGATCGCACCCTTCACATTGACCGCAAAGGTGCGATCGAAGTCCTCGTCCTTGAGCCGGAGCAGCAGGCCGTCGAGAGAGATGCCGGCGCTGGCGACCAGCACGTCCAGCCTGCCCAGTCGCTTCGCCACTTCGGCAACGGCCTTTTCGCCGGCTGCGGTGTCTGCGACGTCGAAACCGAGGATCTCCGCCTTGCCGCCGGCCGCTTCGATCGCCTGCGCCGTCTGGCGGGCCGCCGCTTCGTTCGAGCCATAGCCGACGACAACGTGCGCGCCCTGGGCGGCAAGCGCCTGCGCTGTCGCGCGCCCGATGCCGCGCGATCCGCCGGTGACGACGGCTACCTTGCCGTTGAGGTCGAACATCGTTCCTCGGTCCCCTGGGACTGGGTGGTGCCCGGCTCGGCCCGGGCGGGGCGTGTTTACCACGCCCCAGCGCAGATCAAGCCGGAAAGATCACCTGGAGTGCGGCTGGCCCGGTGCGTCGTCGGGTTCGCACCCGGGCCGCCTATCCGGCGAGGAACGCGGGAGCCTCTGCCACACCCGTCGGATTGCCCGCGAGCAGCACGCGGACGCGCTTGTCGATGCGGCGTACGAGCCCGGCCAGGACCTTGCCGGGTCCGATCTCCAGGGCGCGGTCGACTCCCGCGGCGGCCATGTGCTGCACCGACTGGCTCCACAATACGGGGCTGTCGATCTGCCGGACCAGCAGCTCGCGTACCCGCGAGGGGTCGCTGTTGGGCTGCCCCTCTACGTTCGAGATGACCGGGAAGGACAGCGGCCCGATCTCGATCTCCGGGAGCGCCTGCTCCACCGCGCGGGCGGCAGGCGCCATCAGCGCACAGTGGAAGGGAGCGCTCACCTTGAGCGGAATCGCCTTCAGCCTGCGCGCCGCCGCGAGCTCGCCCGCCCGCTTCACGGCGGCGGCGTGTCCGGCGATCACCACCTGGCCGGGAGCGTTGTAGTTGGCGGGCGAGAGCACGTCGTCCCCCGCGGCCTCGGCGCACAGCGCGCGCACGGCCTCCGGGTCGCCGCCCATCACTGCCGCCATCGCGCCCTGGCCTTCCGGCACGGCGTCCTGCATCGCGCGTCCCCTGAGATGGACGAGCCGCACGCCGTCCTCGAGCGTGAGCGCGCCGGCGGCGATCAGCGCGCTGTACTCGCCCAGCGAATGACCGGCCGCGAAAGCGGGCTCGCCGAGCTCGGGCACCGTGGCACGGAGCGCTGCCAGCGCGGCGATGCTGGTGGTCACGATCGCCGGCTGCGTGTTGGCGGTCAGCGTCAGCTCGCTCTCGGGTCCCTCGAAGCATAGCTTAGAGATCGACCAGCCGAGCGCGGCGTCGGCACGTTCGAAGACCTCGCGGGCTGCGGGGAAGGCGTCGACCAGGGCTTTGCCCATGCCGACGGTCTGCGTTCCTTGTCCGGGGAAGAGCCAGGCTAGAGTCACGGGCCCGTTTGTACACGCACCGCGCCCGCGTGAAAACCGGGTCTACATCCGTACGAGCGCGCTGGCCCAGGAGATGCCGGCGCCGAGCGCGCACATCAGCACCGTCTGCCCCGGCTTGATGCGGCCGTCGCGGACGCTCTCGTCGAGCGCGATCGGGATCGAGGCGCTCGAGGTGTTCCCGTAGCGATCGATATCGAGGATGAAACGATCGAGCGGGATGTGCAGTCGGTGCGATACCTGGGTGATGATCCGCAGGTTGGCCTGGTGCGGCACAACCCAGTCGATGTCGTCGGCGGAGAGCCCCGCCGACTCGAGCGCCTCCATGGAAGCGCTCGAGAGGTTCTTGACGGCCATCTTGAAGATGTCCTGGCCGATCATGTGCACCTTGTCGCGGCGCTGGGCGATGCCGTCGCCGGTCAGCGGCTCCTTGCTGCCGCCGCCGGGGATGCACAGCGACTCAGCCCACGTGGCGTCCGTGTAGAGCTTCGTCGACAGCACGCGCGCAGGCGCGCTGTCCGCCGGCCTCAGCACCGCGGCCCCCGCGCCATCGCCGAACAGCACGCAGGTCGTCCGGTCCTCCCAGTCGAGCACGCGCGTGAGGACCTCCACCCCGACGACGAGCACGTTGTCGTGCATGCCGCTCTTGATGAACTGGTCGCCGATCGACATCGAGTAGAGGAAGCCGGCGCAGGCCGCGGCCACGTCGAACGACGGGCTGGTCGTGACGCCGAGCTTCTTCTGCAGGAACGCCGCGCACGCCGGCAGCGGCATGTCGGGGCTGATGGTCCCGACAATGATCATGTCGAGATCGGTGGCCTGGATCCCGGCGGATTCCAGCGCTCCCTGGGCTGCCCGGAGCGCCATGTCGCTGGCGGCTTCCCCGTCGGCGGCCACGTGGCGCTGCTTGATCCCGGTCCGCTCGGTGATCCACGCGTCCGAGGTGTCGACGATCTTCTCGAGGTCGGCGTTGGTCAGTACGTGCTCCGGCGCATAGGCGCCGGTGCCTGCAATTCGGCTGCCCCGGGGCTTGTCGCTCGACATCCCGATCTGCCTACAATGTTGCGGCCCGCCCGTCACGAGAAATGGTTCAACCACACTAAAAGAGGTTGAACCATTTCCGGCCAAAAGGCCGGCCGCGCGCCTGGCTACTCGCTCGCCGGGCCGGACTTCAGCACGGCGCGGCCCTTGTAGTACCCGCAGGAGGGGCAGACGCGGTGCGAGACCATCGGGGCGGAGCACTTCGGGCAGGGGACGACGTTGGGTGCGGACACCTTGTCGTGCTGGGCTCGGCGCATGTCGCGCTTGCTGCTGGACTTGCGTCGCTTGGGAACTGCCACGGGATCACTCCTTGTTCTGTCGCAGACGGCTGGCGATGGCCGCCAGAGGGGCCAGGCGGGGATCGATGTGCTCCGCCTCGTCCGGGCCGCCGGAGGGCGGAGCACTAGCCGGATCATCGGCTCGAGGCAAGTCGGATCGCGTCACCGTTATCGGGAGCTCCAGCAGGAGGAACTCGCGCACGAAGCTATCGAGCACGACGCGCTCGCCTGAATAGGTGTCCCGCGCCGCGTCCTCGTCACTGAGCATCGGGTCGTCGTCCCAGACAGCGGAGCGCTTGCCGCCGCCGGCGGAGTGCTTGGCCTTCTGCTTGTGCCCGCGGTCCCGGCGCGCACCGTGCGGGTCCTTGCGGCGGCGCGGCGCGTGACGGTGGCGCGTGTCCGGCTCTGTGGCCGGCACCAGAAGCAGGAAGATCTCGGGCTCAAGCGTCAGTGGCACCGGCTCCAGGCTGCGGGCGTCGGGCAATGTCACGGGGGCCCGGGCCCGCCCACGCACGAACACCTCCCGCCCGTTGAGGGTCAGCTCGACCGTGAGCTCCCCGTCGCTTTCGGGAGCGACCTCGGTGCCCTCGAACGCGTGGCGTAGCCAGGCCTCGCCGAGTGTCCAGGTGATCTCTTTCGGGCCGCGCTCGAGGTCGGCGATGGAGACGGTGAACCGGGGCTGGGACACGCGACCCGGAAGCTAGCGCCGCGCCCGGTCCCAGGCAAACGGTGGTAGCGTGCGCGGCCGATGTGGGCGCGGCTTGTCGCTGACACACGCTTTCGCCGGCTTCTGCTTGCGCTGGGCATCTACGCCGTCGCCACCGGCGTGTACTTCGCATTTGCCGCTCCAGCCACGCTGACCGAGCACACGCCGTGGAACCACTTCGCCCTGCTTGCCGACTCCTGGCTGCACGGGCGGCTTGATCTGGGCGGACTGCCGCCCGCGTACGCGGGGAACAACGACTTCGCGCTGTACCAGGGCCACTGGTACATCGTCTTCCCGCCCTTCCCGGCGCTCCTGCTGCTGCCGTTCGTGGCGCTCGCCGGTGCGGCGACCAACGTGCAGGATGGGCAGTTCTTCATCTGGCTCGCCGGCATTGCCCCGGCGGTGCTGTTCCTGGCGCTCGAGAAGCTGCGGCGGACCGGACGCTCGTCACGCAGCACTCCGACGAACGTCGTGCTCGCGTTCCTGTTCGCCTTCGGCAGCGTGTACTTCTCCAGCGCCGAGCAGGGCACCGTGTGGTTCGCCGCGCACATCGTGGGCGCGATGTTGGCCGCGCTGTACCTGCTCTTCGCGCTGGACGCGAGCCAGCCCATGCTGGCGGGAGCGGCGATCGGGCTCGGTTTCATGACGCGCTCGCCGCTCCTGTTCGCGGTGCCGTTGTTTGCGCTCGAGGCGATCCGCGTTTCGCTCCGCACGCCGCAGCAGATGCAGCACGAGGTGCTGCACAAGGGAGTGCGCGGCGAGCTCGACAGACCCTGGCGCCGGCTCGACAAGGGCAGGCTGCTCCGGCTCTACGTCGCGTTCGCGATCCCGATCCTGGTCGTGCTCGGCGCTGCGTTCCGGCTGAACCAGCTGCGCTTCGGGAGCCCCTTCGATTTCGGCTACGAGCACCTCACCGTCGGCTGGCATGCCCGCATGCAGAGGTGGGGGCTCTTCAGCTATCACTACCTCGCCAAGAACCTCGGCGTGGTGCTGACCAGCCTGCCGTACGTGACGCACGCGCCGGCGCAGGCCCCGTTCCAGGTGAACGGGCACGGGCTCGCGTTGTGGGTGACGACGCCGCTGTACCTCTGGCTGCTCTGGCCGCGCCGCACTGGCTTTCTGCACTGGGCGTTGTGGTTGACGGTGGCGGCGGTCGCGGTGCCCACGCTGTTCTACCAGAACACTGGCTGGGAGCAGTTCGGCTATCGCTTTTCGAACGACTATGCGGTGTTCCTGTTCGCGCTGCTCGCGGTCGGCGGCTCTCGTTTCCGGACGCTGTTCACCGCCGCCGCTCTGTGGTCGGTGCTGGTGAACGGCTTCGGCGCTGCTACGTGGCACCGCTCGGGCTTCTCGGCCTACTACTACACCGAGCCGAGCCAGAAGGTGCTCTACCAGCCCGACTAACGCGGTGGCCGCTCCGCCTGCCGTGTGCAACACCGATCCGCGGTGAGCAGTCGGCTCCGCGAGATCCTGAAGTCGGGGGGTCGTGCCCGGCGAGCACTCCGAGGCGCAGCGGCAGGCGTCGCGCCGCGCGCTGGGGGGGGGTGGCCTGGCTGCACTGCAAGCCGAGATGCCGCGCGAGATGGCCGCGTCGCTTGGACGCGCGTCGGAACCGAGACGGGCGAAGCAGCAGGCTACTTCAGGCGGAAGTTCTTGAAGGACCAGTCCAGCTGCGCCGCGTGGCTTTCCATCTGCTGCTTGGTGCCACCGGCTTCGAGCAGGTAGAGCCGCTTTGGCGTCACATACAAGGTGACGTAGTAGAGGTGGGGCTTGCTGGCCTCGTCGTGACCGAAGCGCAGCTGCTTGCCGGCCAGGCCGTCGACGTTCTTCACGTCGCTCTGCCCGAGCAGGGCGTAGCCGCCGCGCTGTCGCATCGAGTTCTCGATCGCGCGCGACCAGAACTCGATCGGACCCTCGGGGTCGTTGTCGATCTCCCGCACCGCGATCACCAGGCCGTCCGCCGTGGTGGCTCGATAGTCGTAGCCCTGGTCCTCCTGGTCCTCGAGCTCGACGAATCCCTTGGGCGTCGCGGCGTTGAAGGAGTGACCACAAGCCGCGAGCAGGAGCGCGGCGACAACGAGCAGGATGGTTCGCTTCATCTTCAGCCTCCTCATCGCCTACAGCCTCAGCAGCTTTCCGAGCCCCAGGTTCCGGAGCCACGGGAAGGGCAGGTTCACCGTTGAATCGACGTGCTCGGTCGACTGCGCGCTGAACTGGATGGTGATGGTCGAGAACTGAACCAGCTCGTGCAACAGCTTGAGCTTTCCCTTCATGCTCTCGATCTCGTCGGTGACCCGGGCAAGCTCGCGTTCCACCTGGAGCGCGTCCTTGACCGACTGCGCTTTCTTCAGGAGCGCTGCCAGCCGGTCCCGTACGGCCTCGGCGTTCTGGAGGCGGATCTGGAGGTCCCGGTACTGGGCGGTCACGTCCTCGACGCTGACAGCACGGTGCAGCACGTCGCCCAGCTTCATTATCGAAGCTAGCGCGCCCCGGAAACGTGCTGCCGGCACCCGCACGGTGATGGAGCGGTCGTCGCGCCGGACCAGATAGCCGCCGGCGTCTTCTGCGATCTGCTCGGTGCGGTCGAGCGCCTTCTTGGTCTCGAACACCGCCATGTCCAGATTGGCGCGGTAGATGAGCAGGGGCGAGGCCACGGCTGCGGCTTCGGGGGGCCTGGCGCTGCCAGTGTCGACGCCAGGCGGTGTGTGCTGCACCGGTGGAGGCTTTGTCGCGTCGCTCTCCTTCTTCGCGGGCGGCGCGCCGGCTCGGGGCGGCGGTGGCGCGTTCTGCGCGACGGGCTGCGGGGAAGATACCCGGCGCCCGTCGTCTGCACCCGCGCTCTCGACCGTCTCTTCGTCCATCAGTGCCGGCTCGGGCGCCGCCTCCGGCTCCCCCATCGCGGCGCCAGCGGCCGAGCCGGCACTGGAGCCGGTGTTCTCGGCGCGATAGCGGGCCTCCCCAGCGTAGCCTGGCGAAGAGGGCGCACTCGCCTTCATGGCTCCGCCGCCGCAGCCGGACAGGGCCAGCAGAGCCAGCAGGGTCAACACCAGGAGCGGCGTCGGGCCGGCACGGAGCCGGCGGGCCGCGGTGTGCAGTCGGATCATGAGGCCTCCCAGCGCCCAACGAGACAGCGCCCCGGACCTTACACCACTTCGTCGCTGGCGGGCGGGATGCTACTTGCTGCCGCGGCGGATCACGACCTTCTTGATGGCGGGCGGATCCTGCGCCCGATCCCCGGCGACTGGCACGCTCGCGAGGGCGTCGATGACCGTGTCCGGCTTGCACATACCGAAGATCGTGTAGCCGCCGTCCAGGTGCTTGGCCGCGCCGTCCATGACGAAGAACTGCGCCCCGTTCGTGTTCGGCCCGCGGTTCGCCATGCACAGCTGCCCCTCGGTGTCGTGCGTGGCTCCCTTCCATCTCGTCGGGGATGACGTAGCCGGGCTCGCCGGTGCCGTTGCCGGCAGCATCGCCGCCCTGGATCATGAAGCCCTTGATGATGCGGTGGAACGTGGTGCCGTCGTAGGCCGGCTTCTTCACCCACTTGCCGTCGGGGTTCTTCCAGGGGCGGATACCGCGTGCCAGACCGACGAAGTTGGCAACCGTGATGGGCGCGCGCTTGTCGTACAGCTGGCACGTCAGCTTGCCCTTGTCGGTGACGATGTCGGCGAGCAACTGGTCCTTGCCCTTCAGCCCCTTGGTGGCCTGGGCCAACGTGAACTTGCCGTGCAGCGGGTCGCCGGGGCTTACTGGCACCTTCGCGACCTGCGGGGCCTGGATATGGCCCTGGTCCTTGTCGTGGTCCGGCAGCGATTTGGCGAGCTTGCCCTCGGTAGCCTTCCGGATGCCGCCGAGATCGTCGTTCTTCGAGCCGCCGGTCTTCAGCAGACCGGCGTTCGTCTGGTCGGTCGCAGTCTTGGCGGGCGAGGGGCTGGTGGAGGTCGACTCGGCGCGGATCGGTTCGGGTGGCGCTTTCTGGCAGGCGGCAAGCGCCAGCAGCGCGGCGGTTCCCAGGGACAGTCGAAGCGTGCTCGAAAGGGTCATTGCGTTTCCTTCTCGGGGGTCAGGGCTCGATGTCGACCTTCTGGCCGGCTTTCACTCCGTGCGAACGCGCCCAGCCGGCGTTGAGCTCCAGCACGTGCGCCGCAAGGCAGGGCACGCTGCGCGCGTCGTCGTTGAGCGTCGGCACCTGTTCCAGGATCCCGGCGATGGTGCCGTCGCGGGCGATGAAGAGCATGTCGAGCGGGATGCACGTGTTGCGCATCCAGAACCTGCGGATCTCGGCGTTGTTCCAGGAAAACAGCATGCCCTGGTCGTCGGGCATGTGCGTCCGGTACATGAGCCCCCGCTCGCGCGACTCCGGCGTACGCGCCAGCTCGACCGCGGCGCGAGGCTTGCCCGGCGCACCCATGAAGTCGACGTAGCCGTGCGGAAGCCCGGGCGGAGAGGCGAGGGGATCCGGCGGGCAGTCCTTGGCGGGGTGGGCTATGGGCGGCGAATGCCCGGGCGTGGGCACGACGCAGGAGGGCTCGGCGGCGCTGGCCTTCGCACTCGCGGCGCGCGCCGGGGCGGCGGGCGCGGCCGTGGCGGTGCTGGCATGTCCGCGGCTGGCCGTGGATGGCGTGGTGTGGGGCTTCTCCGTCCGGCCGCAGGCCGCACCCAGGAGCAGTGGAGCGAGCAGAAGCACCGGGGTTCCGCGCATCCGGGCCCTCTACCCGCCCCGGGCGCGGTCGGCAACCGGAGTCTGGAGGCCGTGAGCCGTTGGCACACCCGTGCCTCTGCGCTGACGGTCGTGTAACACGCGCTGCGTCAGCTTCTTCACGATCCCGCTTTCCACCCGGGATTTCCGGCCCGTCGGCGTGGCACGCAGCCTGCATTGCAGCGGGCATGCTGCCTACGGGGATTGCCGCGCCCGACGCCCGGGCCACGTCGCGCGTGCGCTCCGGGTCCGCGGTCCGGTATGCTGCCGCCACCATGACTTCCCGGGGGTCGTTCCTTCTGGTAGCGCTTCTTCTCGCGGGCTGCGGCGGCAGTGTCGAAGGCGGGACGACCTGGGCCGGCGGCAGCGGTGGCGTAGCCGGAGGCGGCGGCACGGGCGGTGTTGTCGTGCATCCCGACGGGGGACCCGACGCATACCCGGACTCGGGGCCCGACGCACTTCCGGATGCCTCCCACGACGTGCAGTCCGACTACGTGGAGCCGCCTTGTCCCGATGCGGCGCCGCTTCCGGTGACGGAGGAGTGCGATCTCTTCGCCAAGCCCACCACCTGTCCGGTCGGCCAGGGCTGCTACCCGTTCGTGCAGCATCCCGCGGGGCCATGCCAGCTCGAGCAGTACGGCACCCTGTGCGAGCCGGTGGGCACCGGTCACCAGAGTGATCCCTGCGCCGGCGGTGACTGCGCGGCCGGCTTCGTGTGTGTCATCACCGGTGCCGGAAACCAGTGCGTGCGGCTGTGCCACCTGGGCAGTTCGAAGGACTGTCCGTCAGGGCTCGTGTGCATGCCGATCGACTCGGACGGATACGGCGGATGCTACTGAAGCGGTCCTGGGTTCCGGTCCTGGCGGTCGCCGCGCCGCTGTGGCTGGCGGGTTGCGGCGCGCGCACCGGCCTGCACGAGCCGCCTCCGGATGCGGGCGTCGAAGACGCGCCGGTCGACGTGCAGGACGTACAGTGCATCACGGACGACGACTGTCCGACCGCCGACCAGTGCTCCACCAGCACGTGCGTCGAAGGCACCTGCCAGCCGGCGGTGCTCGTGGACTGCGACGACCACGACCCGTGCACCGAGGACAGCTGCGCGCCTGCCACGGGCCAGTGCAAGCATCGCGATCTGGCGCTCGACCAGGACGGCGACGGCTACAAGGGACCGCGTCCCGGCTACGCTCCCGGCGCGCCCGGCTCCTGTGGCGACGACTGCGACGACACGAATCCCAACGCGCATCCCGGCGGCACCGAGATCTGTGACGGCGTCGACAACGACTGCAACGGTATCGTCGACGACAACATGACCTACGTGCCGTCGGGGCAGGGTGACGTGCGCGTCTCCGGGCCCAGCAAGCTATCCGAACCGGGCGGCATCGCCTACAACGGCAAGCTCTACGGGGTCAACTACGACACCAAGGTCTCCGACTACTACCGCAACTACTTCAAGGGCCTGTCCGCGACCGGCACGACCGTCGTGTCGGAAACGCCCATCGCGAAGCAGCTGGACAACAATGTCTTTGCGGGCTCGATCGCGTGGACGGGCGCCATGTTCGGCACGGCGTGGAGCGACCCGCGGAACACCGACTACGACATCTACTTCAACCGGCTCGATGCCGATGGCAAAAAGCTCGGTCCCGACCTGCGCCTGACAGAGGCCACCGGCTACTCGCTCGGCCCGGACGTCATCTGGAACGGCAGCGAGTTCCTCGTCACCTGGTATCTGCAGCTGACGGCCGGGGGCCCCACCATCTATGGCCAGCGCATCGGCGTGGACGGCGCCAAGCTCGGTGGCGTGGTCCAGCTCACCCAGCCGGTGTGGTTCGCGGAGTCCCCCCGGCTCGCGGAAGGCATCAGCAAGCTTGGTCTCGCTTTCAACATGGGTGACGCGAACAGCCAGCAGGTAGGCTTCAGGCTGCTCGGGCCCGACTTCTCGTCCCCCGGAAGTCTGATCCAGCTCTCCAAGGACACGGGCACCGGCCCCGCCGTCGTCTGGAACGGCGATCGCTACGTCGTCGTGTACTACAAGAAGAAGAATGGGGTGCCAGAGGACTCCATCTGGGGCGCGGCGGTCGACGAGAAGGGCAAGGTGGTGACGCCCGAGACGCGGCTGACGGCGGGCGCCAAGCACGCCGAGACCGTCGACGTGCTCGCGCTGGGCAACCGCCTGCTGCTGGTGTGGGCCGACGATCACGACGGCAACTACGAGCTCTACAGCAAGATGCTTTCGGCCGATCTGAAGGAGCTCGCTCCGCGCCGCCGAATCACCAAGAACTCGAGCGACACGCTCTACCCGATCGCCGCGTTCGGGCCAAACGGCGACGTGGGCGTGCTGTTCTGGGACGACCGTCCCGGCAGCTGGCAGACGTACTTCACACGCCTCGTGTGCAAGGCCGGCGCGACACCCTAGCCTGCGGTTGACGGCCTCGGTGATACTGAAGCCGGTGGCGGAAAACCATCCGCCGGACTGAAGCTACGGCGTCTAGCCGCTCGATTCTCATGAATCGAGGGGCTAGCACTACTGCGTCAGTTCGGTAGACCGAGGCGCGCCGTCGGGTAGGTCCATGTCATCCATGTCCCACAGTGTGGGATCTTGCTGCATGCAGCGGCGCGCCGGGTATTTCC
>Ga0114931_10006345_pt1 | contig 14547 bp, 12 predicted proteins | sample 2SBtaG_FD_89579 | JGI IMG/M metagenome (GOLD analysis project Ga0114931, IMG submission 89579) | Deep subsurface microbial communities from Kolumbo volcano to uncover new lineages of life (NeLLi) - 2SBTROV14_V59a metaG | ecosystem: Environmental > Aquatic > Marine > Volcanic | place: Kolumbo...
CAAATGAGGAGTCGCCTGCGTGCAAGACGGGTGCTTGCTCATTATGTAATCTTCTTGAAATCTCGGCCTTGGACTGCGTGAGAGATTGCATGAACAAGAACAGTTATCTGGACATCAAAGAACTTAAACCCGGCTTTGGCGTTGAAGTGTTGAATTTCGATGTGCGAAACGCCAACGCTGAAGAGCGGCTCGAACTGGTTCATCTGTTTGACCGGCATGGCGCGCTTCTGCTGCGCGATCAGAATTTGAACGATCCTGATGACATGATGGCCTTTGCCGAAATCTTTGGCGCGCCGGAAGACCATACGCAATCGCAATATACATTGCCCAGCTACCCCAAAATTTATCTGCTGTCCAATCGCAATGAGAAGGGACATCCCACGGGCGCCCATTATTCCGGCTTGGGGTGGCACACGGATTATTCGTTCAAGGAAAAGCCCGTGAAGCAAACCATGGTCTATGGATTAGAAGTGCCACCGGAAGGGGGAGATACGCTTTTTGCGGATTTATGCGCGGCCTATAATGCCTTGCCTGACAAACGGAAAGAGGAACTGGGAAAACTGGTTCTTCATCACAGTTACAAGCATTTCATGGCGACGCGCGAGCATATCAGAAAGCCCTTAAGCCCGCAGGAGGAGTTGGAGAACCCTGATGTCTTTCATCCTCTCATCCGCACGCATCCGGCCAATGGGCGCAAAGCACTGTGGGTTAGCACGGGTACGGTCAAGGAAATCGTCGGCATGCCGAACCCGCAAGGACTTGAACTGATTGATGAACTGGTCGCGTTTGCCACAAGGGAAGAGTTTGTCCTGCGCCACAAATGGCGCGCCGGCGACGTCATCACATGGGACAACCGTTGCACTTTGCATACGGGAACCCGCTTCGACGATAAAAAATATCACCGCGATGCCTACCGTCTTTGGATCAAAGGGGATAAACCTTTTTAACCCCCCGCCTCCTCACGCTTATTACTGTTTCCTTTTGTTACTTATTTGTCATCCCATGTGACGGCTTCTGATTGACTCAACTTCGCCGGATGGGCCATGGTGCCGGCCAAAATTCACGGGGAGAAAATCAGGATGTCTGAAGCCGCCTTTGAACGCAAGCGCTGGCTTCTGTTCGCCATCATCAGTGTACTTCTGTTTTTCATTACGGCGTCGACTTTCACCTCGCTGGGTGTGGTTCTGCCTTATATGGTCGATGAAATGAAGTGGAATTGGACCACGGCGGGGGCCGGCTTTTCTCTTCTTGCCCTGCTCGTCGGCTTGGCGGGTGCCGTTCCCGCATGGACCTTGCGGCGCTACGGCGCCAAGGTCACGTTTGCTCTGGGCGGCGCCATCATGGCCAGCGGCTTTGGTGTGTTGGCGTTGACCGGTGCATTGTATGAATACTTTATTGGTACAGCATTTTTGGGATTGGGCTACCCTCTTTTCGCCACCGTGCCCGGGGTCTATATCGTCAACAACTGGATGCCCGACAGGCGTTCTTTCGCCATTGGGGCCTATATGATGATTGGCGGCCTGGGGGGATTGGCCGGGCCGCTTTTTGTCAACACCATCGTGACCACGACGGAGTCCTGGCGTTTGCATTGGTGGGTCATGACCCTGCTCACTCTGTTGATAGCCGTCATTGCCGTGATTTTTGTTGAGGACAGACCGGAGGAGAAGACTGTATCGGGCGCCACTGCGGCGCGTGTGGAAGAGAACTACGCCGAAGGGATATACAAGACCGAACAGGACTGGCAGTTCCCCGATGTGATCAGAACGCCGCAATATCATATTATTGTGTGGGCGATGACGATAACCCTGCTGTGTGGACTGACCCTTAACAGCGCCGCCTTTCAGCACATGACCTCACTGGGTGTGGCAGGGGCTTTTGCCGCCGGGGCGCTCAGTGCGCATGGCGGACTGAATGCCTTGTCGCGCGCCCTGGGCGGCGTTTTGGCGACACGCATTGATCCCAAATGGCTGATGGTGTCGGCACTGATTTCGGAAGTTATCGGCATGCTGGCCCTGGCTGTGGCGGATAATCCAATTGCCATCACGCTGATGGTGCTGGGCGAAGGCTATGGTTTTGGCATGAGCTATTTCGCCACGGCCATATTACTGGTGAATTATTTTGGCACGGCGGATAATCCGCGCATATTCGGCACCATGCATGTGATCACCACCTTCGCCATGCTGGGTCCGCTGATTGCAGGGGTTTTTTACGACAGATTTGGCAGTTTTGCTCCTGTGTTCCGGGGCTATGCCGTAATTCTTGTCCTGATCATCATTGCTTCCGTCATGATGCGCCCGCCCCATATCGGTCCGCGTGAAAAGAATTCCATCACACCGCCATAAACCGCTCGACTTCCTGCCAGTCCGGCAGATTGCTGCGCGCGCCGGACCTGGTGACGGAAAGCGCTGCGGCCGCTGATGCGGTTCTGGCGGCTTCCGGCAAAGACAGGCCCCTGGCCAGGGAGATGGCAAGGAATCCACTAAAAGCATCGCCGGCCCCTGTGGTGTCGACGGCAGTGACTTCAAAGGGGGCAATTAATTCCTGGGTGTGCGCATCGGCAATGAAACAGCCCCGCGCGCCAAGAGTCAGGACAACATTTTTTGTCCCGGTGCGCAGGAGTGCGTGCGCCATGGCTTCAGGCCCGGCGGCGCCTTGGGCCGGGAGTCCGGTCAGCGATTCGGCCTCGATTTCATTGGGCAGCAGATAATCGACCATTGTCAGACATTCCAGCGGCTGCGCCGGCGCGGGGGCGGGAGTCAGCATCACCAGCGCGCCGTGCTTGTGCGCCAGGCTGACGGCCTCGTTGACCGTTTCAACGGGGATTTCCAATTGCAGCATGACAATATGCGCATCGGCAATCACGGGTTCGGCTTTGCGGATATCTTCCGGGGTCAGCGCGGCATTGGCGCCCGGTGCCACGGAGATGGCGTTATCCCCGTTCGCATCGACCAGGATTGCCGCCAGGCCTGTCGACACGTCAGGCAGGCGCACCACATGGTCACAATTGACGCCGGACGTGACCAGGCTGTCCACGGCAAGGCTGCCGAAGTCGTCCGCGCCGACTTTCCCGATCATCGCGACACGCCCCCCGCCTCTGGCCGCGGCCACCGCCTGATTGGCGCCTTTGCCGCCCTGCGATATGACATAACCGCCTGTCCCGACGACGGTTTCATGGCGCTGCGGGATATGTGGCAGCCGGATCGTCAGATCTGTATTGATACTTCCAATCACTGCAATGCACATGGGTTCGAAACTCTCTTCAAGGGGTGAACTTGAATCGCGAAGCTAAAAGCCTTAAACGTTTAAGTCAATTATCGGTTCGCTCTGAGAAACAGACAGGGGCAACCGTCAGGGGGAAATGGGCAGGTCATGGTCAAATCCACATACAGAAACCGGCCCACTTTGCGCGATATCGCCAGGATCACCGGTGTCTCCGCGGCCACTGTTTCTTATGTGCTGAACGGCAAAGGGTCGGTGGGGGTGGAGGTTGCGGAGCTCGTGCGCAAAACGGCCAAGGAATTAGGCTACCGCACCAATTATGTCGCCAAAGCGACACGCACCGGCCAGACCCTTTCCATCGGGTTGATCCTGCCCGATCTCAAAAACCCGTTTTTCCCCCAATTGGCGCAGTCGGTGCAAAGCGCGGCGCGCACTGCCGGCTATGCCGTGTTTTTGATGGATTCCCAGGGCGACATTCAGGTGGAACGGGACGGCGCTGAGGATTTCATCCGCCGCGGCGTTGAGGGAATCGTTTGGTGCCCGGCGACAGAGCATGACAGCCTGGCTGAATTCCGGGCTGATGTGCCGATCGTGGTGGTCGACCGGCCTTTGCCCAAATACGATACCATTTCGTCGGACTACCATGCTGGCGGGGGCCTGCTTGCGGCGCATGTTCTGGCGCAGGGGCACCGGCGCATCGGCATGATCGTCGGGCCGCAATCGCTCTCCAGCGCCAGACAGAGGCGTGAGGGTTTCGTCCAGGAAATTAATGGGAAAGCAGCGATCGAATGGGAAGTGGAGAACGCTTTTTCCATTGATTTGTCGGATGACATCCGCCGGCAGCTTGAAAAACTTGAGGTGTCGGTGATCGTGTGCGGCAATGATTTTATCGCCATCGGCGTGATCCGCGCGCTGCACGAACTGGGACGCCGCGTGCCCAAGGATGTTTCCGTGGTTGGCTTTGACGATATTCCCTGGGCGTCGTTTTCCATTCCCACCCTGACCACCATGCGCCAGCCGTTCACCAGACTGGGAGAGGAAGCCGCCGGGCTTCTGGTGCGGCGGATTCTGGGAGAGACCGGGCCTGTTGTGACCACGTCCCTGGAGATGCGGCTGGTGGTGCGGGGGTCTTGAGAATAAGAATTTTAAGTCAGGTAGCTGAAAATGGGTAAACGCGGATTTACTTTGTGATCTGTTGCGTTTTTGCCACGCTAAAAATTCAATAAATGGCACTTTTCCCCCATTTTCCGTGACTGTTCCCCAGCCTTGACACAAATGTGATCTGGCCGCACAATCGTTAAACGATTAAGCGATTGGGGAAAAATGTTTCAACAGAGCCTGAGTTAAACGATTAAGTGGGCGCTGAGGCATTTTGATTCAAGAGTTACCAAAACAGCGGGGATTTCAAAAATGACGACGACATCAAGCGCGACTTCCATTCGGCGTGTATCCAGAGCGAAGGTGCTTTTTCTGGGCGGTGCCTCATTTCTGGCTTTTATGGCGCAGAGCGCGCTGGCGCAGGATACGGGCGGACCGATTCAGGAAATTGTTGTAAAAACCGACGCGGCCGGTTTGATGGAGGAACGCAAAACCGATTCTGTGTTCGGGATTGACCGTCCCCTGGTTGAGACCCCCCGCTCCATCAGCATTGTCAGCGATACCACGATGGACCGTTATGGCATCGAAGACATTGATGACTTCATCACCACAACGCCGGGTACGTTCGGCGGTTCTTTCTTCGGCGTGCCGGGGGCCGTCAGCATTCGCGGTCGTTTGAGCGACAATTATTTCCGCGGGTTTAAACGCGTCACCAATAATGGTTTCACTCCCCTGCCCATTGGGGCGTCCTCGCGGGTAGAAATCATTCGGGGCCCGACGCCCGCCATTTACGGTGCAGGCCGGATTGGGGGATTGTTAAATTTCTATCCCAAGACCACAAAAGGCGAAAACCTCACAGCCGCCGATGGTATGAGTGGCTCCTTGAGCTATACCGGGGGCCAATACAATAAAAACAATGTGGCCGCGGAACTGAACCTCCCCTTCCTCCTTCGCGGGCGTGAGGCCGGGGTCAGCCTCTATTACGAATATGAGAATTCGGATGATTTCGTCAAGGGCCGGCATCCGGATCATCATCTTGTTCAAGCCAACATGGATTATGATGTTGGCAATGGCTTTAGCGTTGAGTTCGGTGGCCAGTATTTTTATGAGAAAGGGTTTAATCAGACAGCCGGCTGGAACCGTCTGACCCAGGATCTGATTGACAACAATGTCTATATCACAGGGCATGACACGGATCTTGTCGATCTTGATGGCAATGGCCGCATCACCCACAATGAAGCGGATGCCGCTCTGGGAGCGGCGCCCGGCGCCGATCCATCTGGAACCTTTTTCGGAGTTTCGTGTCTTTCGTCTTTTGTGGAATTCTTTGCCCCGGCCCAATTCTTTTTGGGTTGCGGGTTTGGCCAGTTCGCACCGGGCACAGCTTTTGATCTCGATTCCGGCGTTGGCACCACGAAGAAACTTTCGCGCCGTGATCAGTTAATCTCGCCCTTCGATGTGGCCAGTACGAAAAACTTCACGTTGTATTTTGATCTGAACAAGGACTTAGACAACGGTGATTCGGCTAAAATTCAATTCTTCTATGATGATACCCGCGCCAAACAGGGCACCGCCCATGGGTTTGCCGGGGATCATAATATGGATGTCTTTGAAGTGCGCGGCACTTATAACTTCAAAAGAGATTTGACGAGTTTCGCGAATGTCGATGTTCTCGTGACGGGATCTTACCGCAGATACAATTCTGTTCTGAAAGAGAATTTCCTGTCAGGATATGTCGTGACGGATCGATTTGATCTGTCGGCAGGCAGCTTCGGCAATGATGTTTTTGACACGCCCTTCACGGTCGAGCCCGGCGGCGTGACCTGTGGACCCGGCGTCACTGTGACCTGTAACGCCCCATGGGACAGTATATTTAATTCCCTGTGGACGGATACAGGCGGCGCCATCGTGACTGATTTTCATTTTTGGGAGAACTTTGGCATTCTGTTTAATGGCCGCTATGACCAGTATCATTTCGAGGCCATCGACAACGGGACTATCACTTTTGGTGCTCCGATAAACACGTTTGTGCAGGATAATATCGGCAGATTCTCCTATTCCATCAGCGGCAGCTATGATCTTGGAAATGCCCTGGGTCTTGACGGCAGCGTGGTTCCTTACGGCACGTTCACGCAAGGCAATGATCCGTTGATCAATTCCAACGGCGGCGTCAGCCCGGGCACGATTGTGGGAAATAATGGCGCCATCGCCCAGTCACAGCTCCTTGAAGCGGGTTTCAAATTCTCTTTACTGGATGATACCCTGACCGGCTCATTGGCGGTGTATAAGCAGAAGCGTGAGGATAACGACATTCTGTCGAATGTGCAGCAAGAGGAATCCAAAGGCGTGGAAATTGAAGCCGCTTGGGTCATCACGCGCAATTGGTCGGTGACCGGTACGGCCACCATCATGAAAACCCACATTGCCGATCCCGATCCTAACAATTGTCCAGGTGGCACGTTCTTCGGATCCGGCAAGGGCGAATTTGTCAACATTGCCCCGACAGACCCGGTATTATTTGGTGGTATTCCCAGCACGAGTGGATTTGGCGGCATCTTCAGGGCGTTGAACGCCTCGTGTCTGCCGGAATTGGCTAATGGCTACGATAAGGCTGGCATTCCTCATCAGGTTTACTCTCTCTTCGGGACCTACACATCGGATGAGACCCCCTACGGTACATTTGGTGGCACCTTTGGCGGCACTTACGTGTCGTCGACCGCCACGCTGCCCGTGGCCAACCAGGTTCATTTTCCTGACTACACGGTGTTCCGGCTCGCTGTCTTTGCTGAATACAAAAACTTCAGCATCATAGGCACGATCGACAACCTGACTGACAAGCGGTATTTCATCTCCAACCAGGGCACTTTCCAGAACAATACGGTGCATCCAGGAACCGGGCGGATCTGGCGCTTAACGGGTAAAATAAACTTCTGACGGCGTTGAGTTCACAGTAAATTATGAAGGGGGGACGGCCTTTGATGAGCCGTCCCTTTTTCTGTCAACGTAGATATGAAACACTCTTGTCGTCCCGAGGCTTGACTATGGGATGCTAACAGCGCCTCAACAGGCATAGACCCTGCGATCGAGTCGCGGGGTGATAAGGGAGAGGGCGTCATCCCGTGGCTTGACCACGGGATCCATAGTGAGTGACGATCATGCGGATCCCGTGCTTAAAGCACGGGATGACACCAGGATAGGATGGTGTTTTTAGGAGGAAGCCCGTGACCCGTAAAACCGTTGACACGCTGATCGTCGGTGCCGTGATCATCACCCTGGATGCCGGGCGGCGTATTCTGATGGATGGGGCTCTGGCCATCAAAGGCGACAGAATAGCGGCTGTGGGGCCGCGCCGCGCTGTTGAAAGCGCTTACGATGCCCCGGAGATCATTGATGGACGCCGTTTTGTCATCACGCCGGGCTTTATCAACGGCCACATTCATATTACGGGCGATCCGTTGACCCGGGGCTATCTGCCCGATGATCTCGACTGCGATTTTGTTGAGAAGCTCAACACATGGGTGATCCCGCGTTATCATGCCCATACAGCAGAGGATGAGGGCCTGTCGGCGCAACTGGCTGCTGTGAACATGCTGCATTCCGGCACAACGAGCTTTGTGGAAGCGGGCACCATCCTCCACATGGATGAGGTGGTGGAAGGGTTGCGGAGCACAGGCATAAGGGGCCGCGTCGGCATCTGGGTCGAGGGTCAGGCGTATGATCGCATGGAGGATCAGGCGCGTCTGAACGCTGAAGAGATCGGCAAACTGGAAGATGAGATTGTCCGGTTTCCCGCCGACGCGGACACATTGATCTCGGCCTGGCCTTTGCTGGTGGGGCATTCAACCAACAGCGATGAAGTCTGGAAGGCAGCCAAAGCGCTGGCGGACCAGCATGGCCTTGGCATTTCGGCTCATATGAGCCCCTACAAGGCGGACCCGGACTGGTTTCTCGCGACATACGGCCAGCGGCCCATTGAGCATTTGGCGGAAATCGGGGTGTTGGGGGGCAATGTCTCGCTGACCCACGTCGCCCATATCGACGCGCGTGAGCAGGCTCTGCTGGCGGAGACGGGGACGAACGTGACGCTGTGCCCTTTGGCGGCGCTCAAAGGCGCGTTCGGCCTTTCGGCGGTCGGACGCTTCCCGGAGATGGCCGCCGCAGGGATCAACATCATGTTGGGGACTGACGGGTATGATAATGACATCATGCTGCTGACTTCTCTCATGTCGGCATTTCACAAAGATGTGCGTCAGGACATCAAGATGTTTCCAGCCCATGAAGTTCTGGAAATGATCACGGTGAATGGCGCCAAAGCCATGGGACTTGAGTCAGAAATCGGCTCATTGGAAGTGGGCAAGCGGGCAGATTTTGTCTGTCACGATACTGACCGGCCGGAATGGCGCCCGCTGCTCAATGCCGTGCATCAGCTTGTGTGGGCGGCTGACGGCCGCTCCGTTCACAGCGTGTGGGTCAACGGCGTGCGCGTAATCGATGCCTATCAGGCAACCCTCATCGATGAAGAAGAACTCTGCGCCAAAGCGCAAAAAGCGGGGGAGGCGATTATGCAGCGCACGGGACTGCCGTTCATTTCGCCCTGGCCCGTCATTGCGTGACCTGGATTATAGCGGAAGCTCGGCGCCGATCTGTTTGAAATAGGTGAGGCCGTCCCAGCAATCGCTTCTCACATCGATCAGGCCATCTGAGATGGTGATCATCATAACCCCTGGAATTTCAAGGGGGCGGCCCTGGTCTTGCGCATGCATGCGATAGCACACCGCCACGCGATTGCCTTCGCACAGGACATCTTCCACCGTGTAATGAAGATTTTCAAATGTTGAGAGGAAGCCCTTCAACTTGCCCCGATAGACGTTCCGTCCCGTACATCCAGAGCCGATAAGACCCATCTGGTTGTTCGTGAAATTTTCCGAGACATGCGCAGAAATTTTCTCTGGATCGCCTGATGAGAAGGACTCCAGATAGCTCAGAGCAATTTCACGAGGGGTCATTTATTTCCCCATATTTCCTTGGCTTTATCATAGACGCCCTGATCATAGGAAAACTCAATGGTGTTTCCGTCGGGGTCTTTGAGGAAACAGATATACCCCACCGGCGCTGGCATTTGCACCGGATCAAGCGCCAGATAGCCGTCTTTCTTTGCCATGGCGGCAAGCTCATCAATGGTTTCACGTTCGGTCACCTCTATGCCGATATGACCGAATGGGCCAAGCGCGGGATGCTCTGCCGGGGCAAAGGGATCCTTGCCTTCAAAGAACTGGGCAAGAACGAGAAGAAAGGGCGAATCAGCCTGCGATGAATCTCCCAGCCATGCGCCATATCCATGGATGTCTTCGTTGCGCGCCAGCAATTCCAGATGGGTGTACTTCTGATACCATGCAATGGAGGCGTCGATGTCTTTGACTTTGAAAGCGAGATGCGTCCACCGTTGTTTTGGCGGGTGGAGGGTGTGAACCGTATTTGAATCTGCCATGGGGAGCGCCTCGTAAAATCTCACCCCGCTAGAGGGGTGTTTGAGAGTATGCCTACTGGTTTCGTAGTATATCCCGCGTGCAAGGGGGTCGCAACTGACGGTCTTGATCAGGGGCGCACGCCAATTTGCTTATTCAGGTGAGCGCCGCCTGACTCAAATCAGGAGCTAAATTCTGCATGACGGGATCATAGCAGTTTCTTTTGTCTCAGAGAGGCAAAACAGAAATCCAAGCGTTTTATTATTGCATTCATGCCTGTAAACGGATATGAATGTAAACGCTTACATTAATGTGAAAGCAGGCTTTTATCTCTCACCCTTGGGGAGGGAAATGACAAATGGATTTAGAAAAGAGGGAGAGAGAAGTGCCCAGTGATATTCAGGCGGATCAGCCGTTCAGTAGGTCCTCTGTGTGTTCATCCGCCGCCGGTGCAAAAATCAGTGCGGTTGAGGCCTGCACGGTATGTGTGCCCCTGGATCGGCCCACCTCTTTCGCCACCCGCGATGTGGCAGTGCGTGACTATGGCTTGGTCAGGGTGCGTACTGACGATGGCATAACGGGAATAGGCTTTTGTTATGCAGGCAGCGCGGCGGGAGGTTTGGTCGCCCGGGCGGTGCGTGACCTTTTTGCTCCCATGCTTGTTGGGGAGAGTCCTTACCGGGTAGAGGGGGTTTGGCAAGCGATGTATGGCGAAGCAGTGCTTCAGGGGCGAACCGGGTCAGTGATGCGGGCTCTCAGTATGATCGATGTGGCGTTATGGGATCGCAATGCGCGCGCTGCCGGATTGCCTCTATGGAAGTATCTTGGGAACTATCATGAGTCCCGTGTTCCCGCTTATGCCAGTGGCGGATATTATTTGGAGGGGAAAACACCGGAGGATTTGGGCAGAGAATTGGCGGGTTATGTGGCGCGCGGGTTTAAAGCCGTCAAAATGAAAGTCGGCAGGCTAGGGCCGGCACAAGAAGAAGAACGCATCAAAGCGGCACGCGAAGCCATAGGCCCGGATGTGCTTTTGATGCTGGACGCCAATAATGCGTGGTCTGACCTGCCGACGGCTCTGCGCCATATGAAATGCTATGAGCCTTACGATCCTTACTGGATTGAAGAACCGTTTGGTCCCGATGACATCGACAATCATGCGCGTCTGGCTCGCAGGAGCCCGGTTCCGGTCGCCAGCGGTGAAATTGAAGCCGGGCGCTGGCATTTTAAGGCATACCTTGAAAGGGACGCAGCGGCAATCCTCCAAACTGATGCGGCAGTGTGCGGTGGGATCACTGAATTCAGACGGATCGCTGGCACCGCTGCAAGCTATGGCATCACGCTCTGTCCGCACTGGTTTCACGATCTTCATATTCACCTTGTCGCCGCAACGCCCAATGCGCGGTTTGTCGAATATTTTGTTGACGATCAGGTGCTCAATTTCCGCAATCTCATCGACGTCCAACTGGATTATGAAGACGGTGATCTTCTGTTGCCGAACCGGGTGGGGCTCGGCTTTGATTTCGATGAATCGGCCATCACCCGGTGGGCTCTGGACGAATGGTCCTGAGCTTCTCCGGGGTTAAATAAGGAGAACACAGATGGCAAAGGACTGCGTGACGCGGAGGCTTTTGATTACAGGGGCAGCTGGAGAAATCGGAACGGTGCTGCGAAAGGGGCTTCAAGGTCACTTTGATTTTGTGCGGTTAACGGATATCAAGCCAATGGCCCCCGCCGGGCGCGGCGAAGAAATTATCCAGGCGGATATTCTGGATCCAGACGCCATGGTCGACGCTATGAAAGATATTGATTGCGTTGTCCATCTGGCCGGAATTCCGTGTGAAGATAATTGGCAGAACATTCTTGATGCGAATATCATTGGATGCCGGAATGTGTTTGAAGGTGCACGGATTGCCGGCGTGAAGCGCGTAGTTTTCGCCAGCTCCAATCACGTGATTGGGTTTTATCACCGTGATCAGATAATCGATGCGGAGGTTTTGACGCGTCCTGACACCCGCTATGGCGTGAGCAAGGTTTTTGGCGAAGCGCTGGGGCGTCTCTATGCAGATAAGTATGGGTTAAGCGTATCATGTTTGCGCATCGGATCGTTTCGTCGCGAACCAGAGGATCAGCGTCAGTTGATGACGTGGATCTCTCCCGGGGACATGGTGCAACTGGCGGAGCTTTGTATCGTCCATCCTTCCTATCATTTTATTATTGTTTATGGCGTGTCGAACAATGACCGCTCTATTTGGGATAACTCAAAAGTGGAGTGGCTAGGGTATTGCCCGAAAGATAACGCGGAAAATTTTGCCGCTGCTATTGTGTCGCGGGATCACCAGGAAGATCCGATAGCGAGAATTTTTCATGGTGGATCATTCTGCTCAGCAGAATTTTCCAGATCTCCTGCGCGCATAAAATAATCGGGCCATACACTATGGGTGTCACCATACAGGATCTGGCGATTGCCGCCCGTGTTTCCACAGCAAGCGTTTCCCGTGTTTTGAACAACAAAGATAAAGTCAGCGCTGAAATACGCAGCCGGGTTTTGAAGACCGCTGACCGGTTGAATTATGTTCCGAATTCTGCGGCGCGCGCTTTGGCGTCTCAACGCACCCTGACTATCGGCGCTGTGATTCCGACGCTGGAAAATCCGGGATTTGCGATTGGCGTTGAAGCGCTGCAAAATTATCTGGAGGCACACGGATATACCCTGTTTGTGGCCAGCTCCAACTATGATCAGAAGAAAGAAAAGCGGCAGGTAGAGAAGCTCGTCACGCGCGGCGTCGATGGCGTGATGCTGGTAGGCTCAAAGCATAGCAGAGGGCTTATTGAATTTTTACGCCAACAGCGAAAACCGTTTGTGGAAACATGGGTCCATTCAAAGTATGAGGATACTCCCGCTATAGGTTTTGATAATTGCGCCGCTGCGATGCTGCTTGCAGAGTATCTTCTTGACCTGGGACATATTTGGTTAGGCGTGATTGGAGGGATCACCAAAGCGAATGATCGCGCCAGAGATAGAGTCAGGGGGATCAGGCTTGCATTGAAAAAGAGAGGGTTGAAACTGGCCAGGGAAAATTTTCTTGAGCGGCCCTTTCGTATTGTTGATGGTCAGAAGGCCATGCGGACATTGCTTGCCATGAATCCAAGACCAACGGCAGTCATGTGCGGCAATGACGTTCTGGCATTTGGCGCTTTGCTGGAGTGTCAAAGACAGGGCATTGCGGTGCCGGATGAAATGTCAGTTACAGGCTTTGATAACCTCGATTTTGCTTCCCAACTCGTTCCTTCTTTGACCACAATAAGGATTCCCGCTGCAGAAATAGGCGAAGCGGCAGCCTGCTATCTTCTGAGTGCTATAGCGGGGGAGGAAGTTCCGCCTCTGCCGAAAATCAAAGTGGATATGATTGTACGCAGGAGCACTGCGCCGCCGCCCGCATATAACAGGTAAGTAAAAAGATGGAGACCATGCAGAAATTTTCAGGTGTTCTTTCACCCGTAGTGACGCCTTTCAAACCAGATCTCACGCCTGACGGCGAGATGCTGGCGCGGCAATGCCATTGGTTGTTAAGACAAAGGTGTGGATTGGCTGTTTTTGGCACCAACAGTGAAGCGAATTCACTCTCGGTGGATGAAAAAATCGATTTATTGGATGAATTGATTGATGAAGGGGTGGATGCTGGTCGCATGATGCCCGGAACCGGGGCATGCGCGATTCCCGATGCCGTGCGGCTCACTGCGCATGCGGTGAAGCTTGGATGCCGCGGCGTGCTAATGCTGCCCCCCTTCTATTACAAAGGCGTGAGCGATGAAGGAATGTTCCGCACTTACTCTGAAGTGATTCAGCGCGTTGGCGATGCGCGGCTGTGCATTTATCTTTATCATATTCCCCCTGTTTCGCAGATCCCGCTCACACCAAACTTGATCGAGAGGCTGATCAAAACCTATCCCGGCACTGTCGTTGGCATGAAAGACAGCGGCGGTGACTGGGAAAACACGAGATCTATGATTAAACGCTTTCCCGGGTTTGCCGTGTTTGCAGGGAATGAAACATTTTTGTTGCGCACGATGAGAGTTGGCGGGGCGGGGTGTATATCGGCAACAGCGAATATCAACGCAGCGGCAATTCACGATCTTTACGTCACATGGCGTTCTTCAGAAGCGCCTACTAAGCAGGCAGCCCTTGATGGGCTACGCGCGCTGATGGAACGCTTTCCCATGATCCCGGCCTTGAAGGAAGTGGTGGCGTGCTTTTCAGGCAATGACACCTGGAGAGTTGTGAGACCTCCCCTGGTAGAACTATCTGGCGATCAAAAAGCTGATCTGCTCGCCGCTTTGCAGGCAAGAGGGTTCTCCATGCCGGGTCTGGGGCAAGGAGTAAACTAGCGCATGTTATTTTCTCCGCCAGAGGATTTGAAGACAAGCGTATTCGCCCGTATACCCGATAAATATCGGATTGCTGGGCGATCGACCCCCTGGATCAGGCAGCAGCGCGGATCGTTGCGCACGGATTGTTTTCTGGAAGGACCGTCTTTTGACCGGGAGGGAAATTTATATGTGGTGGATGTTGCTTATGGCCGCGTTTTTAAAATAGCGCCCGATGGCCACGCTATAGATCTCATAACGGAATATGATGGCGCACCCAATGGTTTGAAATTTCATAAGGACGGACGCATATTTATCGCTGATTACCAAAATGGAATTATGGTTCTGGATCCGGATAACGGCACGATTTCGCCTTATCTTGAAGAATATGATAGCG
>Ga0114931_10006346_pt1 | contig 14546 bp, 21 predicted proteins | sample 2SBtaG_FD_89579 | JGI IMG/M metagenome (GOLD analysis project Ga0114931, IMG submission 89579) | Deep subsurface microbial communities from Kolumbo volcano to uncover new lineages of life (NeLLi) - 2SBTROV14_V59a metaG | ecosystem: Environmental > Aquatic > Marine > Volcanic | place: Kolumbo...
AGTCGTTAATCGTTAATCGTTATTAGTCGTTATGTATATATTTTACGTTTTTTGATATTGCTTGTCAAGAGAAAAAATAAAAAAGATTGACTTTTATCCGCTTTTTCCTCTAACATTTATCGACCACTAATCTACGAAGAGCCCAAAATGACACCTATTCAACTTCAAAAGTTTTCCAGACAAGAGATAGCCAAACAAAAGGCAAGAAATAAGGCTGAGATGAAGGCTAACATTATAGCCCGTTTGGGCGATGGCTTATCACTCAATGAAATATGCGCCCGTTCAGGCTTCCCCGACTATAGCAAAGTAATTAAATGGGCTGAACGTGACGAACAGTTTGATATTGCTCTCAAACGGGCGCGTGTAGCGGGCGGATATATCGCCGCTGATAAAGCGGCGAAGCTGGTAGACAATATAATTAATGCGCCTGATATGGATAACAGATCAATCAATCCCGTGTTGACTCATCTACGCTGGATTGCTGAAAGGCAGGCTCGTTCAACTTACGGCCAGCACCTGGAAGTTAAGCATAGCGGCACGGTCTCCGTTAGGACTTCATTCCTTATTCCAAGGAGTAAGCAGTCAGTAGACGAAGGTGAGGTTATAGACTTAGACGCTACATTACAACCCGCCCAATTGGGCGATAAGGCAGTAAGTGAGAGCGATGATGAGGGCGACGATTGGCTAGGCTAGCAGGTCAGCAGGTCAGCAGGTCAGCAGGTCGTCAGGTCGTCAGGTCGTCAGGTCGTCAGGTCGTCAGGCGATGAGGGGGGCCACCCCCCAATTATATAGCCGTCCGCGCTATGATAGGGTGCGGGGGATTTAAAAACGTCCGAGTTCACAAGTTGAAAAATTTTTTTTTACCCCGGTAAAAAATAGTTCCATGAGTGAAAATTGAAAATTTTTTTTACCCCGGTAAAAAATAGTTCCACAAGTGAAAGTTGAAATTTTTTTTAACGATGAAATTTTTTTTAACGATGAAATTTTTTTAACGATGAAATTTTTTTAACGATGAAATTTTTTTAATAGAATTTTTTTAATTTTTTCTGTGAAACTAAAACACGTCCAAACGGGCATAACAGGAGAAATGCAATGACAAATTGGATATGGTATGCTATTTGGTATGTTTGCGGGTGGGTAACAGCCGCATATTTTTGTTTATAAAAACAAGGAGGCATTATGAAGAAATTTATTTTTTTATTTTTATCAGTTTTTTTGTTCTTCCCGGCTCTGTCAAATGCAGACCCTTTTTTCGGAATCTCAGGTTCGTACATTCCTGAACAGTCGGTGAGTGCCACTGGGGTTCAAGGCAAATCGACCTTTGACATGAACAACAGTTTTGGAGCCAGTGGCGAAATGGGATATTATACTCCTAGCGGATTACTCAGTTTTGGCGTTGAAGCCGGGTTCCAGAATCTTACAGCTTTTGATCCTATTTCCGGTTCCGGCGTTCAGTCAGTGAGTGCCGATGTATTTTCTATAATGGGAAAAACCTGCGGCTATATGCAGAATCATGGTAAAATCACGCCATACGCCTGTGGTGGGATGGGAATGTATAATATTAATCCTTCCGTGACTCTGGGAGCGGGCAACGGCGTCAAGACTAATTTACTTTCTGTTTTTACTTCAGGATATATGGCAGAGGTTGGAATACAAATGAAAGCCTCTAAGGATTTCTCTGTATTTGGAGCCGGAACGTGGCAGGATACCTTTTTAGACCCGGTGGTTTCCATACCTGGCGCACCAGCTACCAGTCAACAGTTGGACATTGGACGATTCGGCATCAAGGCTGGAGTTCGATTTTAATTTAGCTTGTAGAGCGGAGTGGCGACCTTTGCTTTCCTTGTGGGAAGCATTGCCCCCCGTGGAGGGATAACACCCCACGGGGGGCACCGCTCGTTAAACAGGAGAGAATCATGCCGCTTAAAAAAGGAAAATCTCAGAAAGTAATTTCTTCAAACATTCGAGAATTGAAAAAAGCGAACAAACACAAATCCAAAAAACGATCACAGAAACAAATCATAGCCATTGCGCTAAGCAAAGCGGGAAAATCAAGAAAGAAAAAAACGACAAAACGAAAAAAAGGAGTCAGGAAATGAATCCATACACTAAACTGCGTCAGCCAGTCAGGCGGGTCCTCGAAACACAAAATTCGCAACGCAATCGCCGCCCGGATTTTCCACGGTGGCTTCGTCGTTCTCTCAATGGAAAAAACAAACACAAAATTAAAACCACATTGGCCCGCGCTTTCCGCCAGGGCATTTTTACTCCCGCCCAGTACGCCGCCGCAAAAAGAACGCACTCTGCAAAAAGAACACGCCCTGGGAGAACTCCCCGTGCCGCATAAAAGAAAAGTTGTGCAATACCAAACCATAATAGAGAAACCACATCTCTATCTCTCGTCAGAAGAAGCTCAAAACGAGTGGGACACTCAGAGATGGCCAAACTTTACCGCCAAAGAAATCGCCTGCCCACTTACCGACGAAGTTTATATTGATCCAACCGCCCTTGATTATCTACAAGCCGCCAGAAACCTGGCTGGAAAACCATTCATAATTAACAGCGGACATCGTTCGGTCGAGCATAATAAGGCGGTAGGTGGCAGGCCCAATTCGGCGCATTTACAAATCGCATTTGACATTTCGTTTAACAGCACGAATGGGCAAACACACGATCATTATTATTTACAGGATTGGCTGTCTTATGTTGGATTTAACCGCTTCGGATTGTACGAAACTTTTATTCACGCGGATACGAGACTGCCACGAGTGATGTGGTATGGCCCGGAAGACAGCAACGCAAGAGAAGTGTGGAAAAATATATGGACTCGCAAACAACCTTCGATATAATCACCACCGCCGCCTCCGGTTCCGCCTTTGGCCTTGTGGGTTCCGGGGTGTCAAAAGTGGCGAATTATATCGAGAGAAAACAATCCAATACTTTTCAGGAGAAACGATGGAATTATGAATTATACCGGATCAAAGCAGGAGCGACAGCACCGCCTCCTGATTCCCTGCCGCCGCGCATTCAATCAACACACACAACACGCGCTCATTCGGTGGTAGAAGGGGTACGTATATTATTCAGGCCCATTTTGACTATTGCGCTATTGACGATGTGTTTTTATATTTACATCGAGTTAAATGAAATGGCCCGAATGGTCGAATTATCTTCCCATTCTCCTTTTTCTTCCGATATAATATATTTGGATAACACATACGGGTTACTTCATTATTTAGTTCACGCAATCGTGTTTTCCACAACGACCTCTATTGTGTGGTGGTTTGGAGATAGAGGGTCACAGCCTAACGGAGTGAATCAAAAATGAAAAAAGTGAGGATTTCAATGGAACAACAAAACTCAGGAGCCATATTACAATTATGGGATTGGATAGCCGTAGGAATGGGCGGAGTTCTTGCATATCTTGCCAATGCTTTAAGAGGCAAGGCTAGTCGAAGTCATATAGAATCAATACAAAAAGAAATCAAAAGTCTCGACGATGAAAAAGTCGGAAAAGATAGATTCGAGGAATTTAAAGAAGGCAATACCGCGTTGCATAAGGCGAATGGAGAAAAATTGGACACCGTGATTTCTCAATTGAATTCCCGACTACCACAATAAGGAGTTAAAACAATGTATCTGGCACTTAAAGACCGTAAAGGCATGGCGAGTTTTCAGACCAAGCCCACCAAAGAAAATCCAAAACCCCAGGACGTTAACGCAGGCCAATGGTGGAGGCTCAACGATATGCCGGATATTGGTATTGTCGGAGACGGCGGCGAAGGGCGTGGGGTGATGATGAGCGAGAAAGAAGTTATATTTCGGGTGAAACCATCCGATTGGGTGGTAGAAACATCGCCAGAAGTATTTGAGAAATTTACCAACGCTGAATTTAATGAAAACTTTCGGATGGTGATTCGTGATACGGTGAAATTTAAAACCGGGACCAACTCACCGAAATCCGATGAAAATAAAGGAGATGTGAATGCCTCCCAGGAAAATCACCCAGAAAAATACCAAAAAGAATACGAAGCGTAAAAGAAAATCTGTTTCTGTAATCAATGTTTCAGTTCCAGATCAAAAACGGAAAAAAGCAAAACAAGTTAAAACAGAAAAGGAGAAATTAAAAGCCTTGGCCGAATTAAAAAAAGTTCGAGGTCAAATTGATAAAATGAATGCCGCTGACAGAAAACGGTTTGAATCACAAGATAAACTATTTAATAAATCAAGAACTTTACGAGAAAAATTAGGGATTGATTGATGGCTACAGCCGAATTAACAGATGTGCCCAAACGGGAACATCTTATAGATTATGTTTCCGCCGGGTTCACACTCGATCAGTATTTATTTTGTGATAAGCCGTTGGCTTTTATCATGGGTCCCGTGGGGTCTGGTAAGACATCTGCTTCCATTCTCAAAATATGGAATCATGCCACAGCTATCCCATGCGACCATAAAGGATATCGCCGATCCAGAGTGCTTATCATTCGGAAACAATATTCCGAGTTGGAGAATGCTACGATCCCTTCGTGGAGAAAATGCTTTCCAGAATCGGATGACGACGGTTCGTCTATTTACGGTCCTATCCTTGGGCAAAAAGGCGGCGGATATATTCATAGAATCAAGACTCTTTTACCAGACAATACCGTTGTTGATCTCACTGCATATTTCATAGCCATTGGAGATTCGAGTGCAGAAGAGAAACTTAGAGGATATGAGGTCACTTTTGCATGGCTCAATGAGTTTAAGGAGCTTGATATGGAGGTCGTTCGGCAAGCACACTCTCGTACAGGCCGATATCCTGATTATATGTCGCCTGAACAACGCAGTCGCTTCTCTTTTGGCGATTCAAACGCTGTTTCGACCTATCATTGGTTTTATAGAAGGCGTGAAATGCTGGCCCAGGACGAATTCACAGACGCAGAGCTTAAATTATTAAACAAAATGGAGCTTTTCGTACAGCCTCCCGCAGTTTTTCGGAAAACAATCAACGAAAAACAGGTTTGGGTTGTAAATCCAGACGCAGAAAACATTCATAACCTAATCGAAGGATATTATGAGGATCAGTTGGCCTTTGGGATGGACACAGAAGGCCAAAATTGGGTTTCGATCAACCTGGCAAACGAATATTCTCTCGATATCAAGGGAAAACCTGTCATACCGGAGTACAAAGATGAAATTCACACGACACAAGAAAGAAAAATCGCTCCAGGGGTGGCGGTGCACATCGGGATTGATTACGGTCGGACGCCCTGTGCGCTTTTTATTCAGGAATTTCCGTCAGGCCGTCTTAGAGCGATCCGTGAAGTCATTACGGACCCGAATCTTGAAAAAATGGGAATCGTCCAATTCAAAGACCCATTGAAACGAATGATTCAGGAATTTAAGGACATGAAATGTCCGATAAAAACAATTACTGGAGATCCGGCGGGCGAAAATCCAGATCAGGTAGTAGACAATGCCCCCGCAGAAATTTTGCGAGTGGCCGGGTTTCTTGTTTCTCCTGCATTCACGAATGGATTCGATATCCGGCGAGAAGCTCAGGCGAAACCATTTACTCAACTCATAGACGGGAAACCAATGATGGAGGTTTCAGTTGCTTGCCCGGTTTTTCGAGAAGCGTTACGCGGCGGATATCACTATAAAAAAATAGTGGGCGACGGAGAACGGTATTCGGAACGCCCAAATAAAACTCATCCTCATTCTGATATAGCTGATGCGGGCCAATATTGTGTTATAGGTATTGGACTCGGTGAAGAATTAATTCAAAGTGAGGATGATGACTTTGACAAAGAACTTAAATTATCAGAGGACCCGTTTGTATAATGAATACTACACATAGATTTAAAAAATTGGATAAAAAAGAAAAAGAAGCTCTGCTTTCAAAATTGATTTCACAAGCGGAATCTCTGAATAATAACAATGCAGAAAATCGAAAAGCGATGACAGCGTTGTTCGATGGTAAAGCCCCTGTGCCAAAGTCTGATCGTGTTGGTCGGTCGAAAGTAATCACTCGTGAATGTAACGAGACGGCAGGATGGTTAGAAGGATTAATCACTTTACCTCTTGATAAAGACGCTAATTTATTTAACGTCATGCCTGCCAAGGAAGGTGATGAGGAAGTGATAGATGTAGCAGGAAATATGTTGAGCCATGTGGCGCAAAAACAAAATGAGCCAGTAGACTATTTTGGCACATGGTTTAAAACCGGGGTCATTTGGGGTGTTGGTGTTCTTATGTTGAACATCGAAGAAAAAATCCAGGTGGAATTTGAAAGGATCAGAAATTTAACATCGACCGATGTTGAAACTCTCCTGGCGGACCCTGACGTTCGTGAGATATCACGAAAAGAAGTTATCAGTGAAGTGGAGGTAGAGCGGAATAGCACCGAAGCGGACCGACTGCCCGATGAAAAAAATAAAGAAAAAAAGAGAATTAGCACTTTCGATATTCGTATCAGACGCACTCATAGATCACGGCGATTTACTATTGATCCTCTTCCCAATGAAGAGTTTTTAATTTCCGACATGTCAGCCAGTATTGATAAAAATCGTCTGATTGGGCGAAGGTACACAACAACCCGTTCAGAATTGTTAATGATGAACCTCGATGTAGAGGATAGTGTTATCGAACAACTTCCTTCGTCGGATGAACTCAACGACAATGAAGAATTTTCTGATCGCCATGACGATGACAGTGCCAGTGTCGATCCTAAACCGGATGATGATGACATCACCATATTTCAGATTTATGTAATAAAAGACTTTGACGGGGATGGCATTGCTGAATTGACGAAATTTATTTGTGCCAGGAAAAAAACCGGGGCCAGTATAGTGGCAGGCACCGAGAAAGGTGCGGAAACAGAAGTTGGTATTGAAATTTTGCACGAGGAAGAAGTACCTGAACACCCATTTATCGGATGGCATCCTATTCCATTTCCCAATAAATTTTTCTCAAATGGGGTTGTGGAATTGATGGAGCAGATACAGACTGTAAAGACTGAAATGACTCGCGCCACGCTCGACACGGCGTACCTCACCGCAAATCCACGTAGGATAATAAACCGCAACGTCAACGTAGACGATGTTTTGCAAACTCGTCTCGACCACCCTATCCGCGTTAAATCCCTTACCAGTGTCCAAGATGCGATCAAGACTGATTTGACTCCATTTGATGCTTCGTTGATATCCCTGCTTGAGCATTTCGATCAGAACGGCGAAATGCTCACAGGGGTATCTAAACGAACGATGGGCCTTGACCCATCATTGTTGCAGAACGTAACCGCCACAGCTACCAATCAAGCGGTGTCTGCGGGGCAGGCGAAGATTCAACTTGTCGGAACACAGTTCAGAAGATCAATTAAAGAATTGGGAAGAAAATTACTCCGATTCATCATTCGATATCAGGATAAAGACGAACAATTAAAAATCAATGGTAGATGGGTTCCTATCACCACAGCCTCGTGGAACATAGGTATGTCTGTGAATCTGACTGTTGGGCCACTTGGTGGATCGAAAGCCGAAGCAATGAATTTTTATAACTCGGTTGTCAATGCTCAGGAAAGTATTATTGGTCGATTGGGACTTAATAATCCTTTTGTGAAGCCACGTCAGTATTATAACGCACTGTCAAAATTCATTGAGGCTGGTGGCACAGAAGATGTCAATATGTTCTTCACAAGACCGCCGGAACAGATTGAACAACCGAAACCAACTCCTGATCCTAAATTGGTGTTGGTCCAGGGCGAATTAAAATTGGCCCAGGACAAACAAAATTCTGAATTGCAGATCAAAGCACAAGAGTCCAATGTCAAGAATCAATTGGCTCAAGCGAAACTACAGGCTGAGTTACAGATTAAAGCTGAGGAGTCTCAGAAGAAAATTCTCATCGAGTTCGAGAAGATGCTTCGAGAGCAAGGTCTTAAATCTAATGAAATCGCCGCAAAGGTTCAGATGAAACAACAGGAATTGCAAGCCGAGTTCCAGGTTAAAATTTCTGAACTCACTGCGGAGATTAAACTGAAAGATGCAGAATTGAGTTTCCAGTCTGCATTGGCCGCAAAGGGATCGGAAGACAAAGCAAATATTGAACAGGCAAAGGTCAATATAGATACACGGTTGAAAAATCCTAACACACCATAAGGAGTCAAACTATGTTAGACGAACCATTTAAATTTAATCTGAATTTAGAAGATGTGTTGCCGGAGATCATGGCTTCGTATGAGGCAGAAGCAGAAGCCGTGATGGGAGGCCCTTTGAAAAAAGCATTCGAGGAAAGTTTTAACCTGATGATATCTTCCTTGGTGGCGATACCATTATCCGAGAAGGATCGTATTATTGCTATGGTAGCACAGATCAAAGGACTAATACATGTCCATGAAAACATGAAAGACATGATTGCTTCTCAGAAAATGAGAGTGGCAGAATCTAAATATGATTCATCTTCAAGAACTGCAAGCGGAAAAAACAGTATGCCATAAAAGGCTTAAATATAAAACAATTGAATAATTAGGAGTTGACAAATGGAACACGAAGACGTTAAATTAACAATAGCAGAGCAGTTGTACCCGGAACCGGAATCTGAAAAGTCACCCGAACCGGGCAAAGAGGAATCCAAGACAGAGGATATAAAAGAACCTCCTAGCCCAGAAGGGCATGTCAAAGACGATCCGGTCCCACCTTCCAAAGAGGGAGCCAAGGAAGACCTTGATCCAACCAATCTCGATTGGATGGATAAAGAATCTCCGAACGGCCATCCTGATGACGAGGAAGCCAAGAAGTCTGATGAGCCAGATGTAGAAATTGAGTATAACGGCAGAAAGATAAAAGCCTCAGAGTTGCAACAAGAGGCATCCAATCTCGAAGCCGGATACACGAAAAAACAAATGGCTCTTGCCGAGAAACAAAAAGCGGCAGAAGAACTTTACACAGCTAATGAAACTCAAAAAGCTGAACTGGCTACTTCGCTTACCGAAGTAGAAAATTTCCTTCAATCGGTAGTAGAAAAAGAACCTGACTGGGATACGCTGAAAGAAGAACTGGACACAGATGAATTTCTCTTGAAAAAGATGGAGTTCGATGACCAGAAAACGAATCTCAAGAAAGTATACGAACATCGGCAAGCATTAATCCAAGAAGAAATGGATAAAAAAGCCGCGAAGGAAATGGGAATCCTGGCAAAAGATTATTACCCGGAATGGAGCGATCCGAAGAAATGTGAACAGCACATTGCTTCAATCATTTCGTACAATGAGAAATCATATGGGTATAAAAAATCAGAACTCAAACACATCATGTATGACAATAGGTTATTCAGGATGGCCGCAGACGCCGCAAGTTGGCGAAAGCATAAAGAGTCTCTGAGAAAAATAGAATCACAAAAAACTGCGGATACGCTACCTACCACTGTAAAATCAAGTGGCAAGATGGTTAAAGAACCGACGAAGAAAGAACAACCAAAAGAAACATCGGAAATTCTTTATCCGCAATACGCTAATAAGTAACTGATTTAAGGAGATTTTATCATGGCAACACTTGGAAATACTTTCCCCGATCTTATTGACTTGTATCGCAGGAAAGACCCGAACAATCAGATCGCGGCCATCATTGAATTGTTGATGCAAACCAACCCAATCATGGAAGATGCAATTGCTATACAAGCAAACGATGGTACCAGTCATCTCACGACTGTTCGTACAGGACTCCCTGCGGTCACTTGGGGAAAATTGTATAAAGGTGTGAATCCTGGGAAATCAACGACCGCCCAGGTCAGGGATACAACTGGATTCCTTGAGGCCGTAAGTGAAGTCGATGCGCGGTTGCTTGCTATGGCTCCTGATAAAGCGGCTTTTCGTTTGTCAGAAGCTCAAGCGTTTATTGAAGCGATGTCTGAAGAAATGGCTACTGGTCTTTTCTATCATGATACCGCTACTGATCCTGATAAGTTCATGGGACTGGCCCCTCGTTTTAATTTGAAATCTGCCCAAAATGGCAACCAGATTATTGACGCAGGGGGCACTGGCTCTGTGAATACTTCTGTCTGGTTTATTGTGTGGTCGCCCAATACGACACATTTACTTTTCCCGGAAGGTTCTCGTGCGGGATTACAGCGTCAGGATTGGGGCGAAGAAACGAAAGAACTTGCTGACGGCTCTGTGTATCGTGTCGTTCGGGAATATTTCAAATGGGACATCGGGATGTCTGTTCGAGATTATCGGTATGTTGCTCGTGTTGCGAATATCGATACTTCAACTCCGCCTGCGGATATCGAGTCCTTTTTGATTAACGCTTTTTATAAATTGCGTCAGCCTCGTGCTTTTGGTTCCAAGGTCATTCTATATTGTAATTCGACCATCAAAGAACAATTGCATTTGCAGGCGCGTAGTTTTGCCAATACGCAGTTATCAATTCGTGAGACCAATGGCATTGAGCAGGTCTCTTTCATGGGATACCCCATTCGAGAAGTTGATGCGTTGGTGAATACGGAAGCACGAGTTCTGTAAGAACTTTTTCTTTCGATTTTTGAATACCAACCATTTAATATAAATTAGGAGAACACAATGATTTTCAGCGAACAACTTTTATTTTCAGATGCACAAGCGATTACAGCAAGTGCGAAATCCACTAATGTAATCGATATGTCGGCTGTCAGTCCGCTTATTACATCTCGTTTCGATATGGGAATTGGCGTTGTCATTCCTATCTTGATTCAAGTTGTGACCGGATTTACGACTTCCGCCAACACTCTTACCGTTTCCATTGAAACCGATGACAACGAAGGGTTTGCCAGTGCGAAGACTGTTTTGGGCGCCCCTGCGAAACCAGCGAGTGAAATGACGTCGGCAGGATTTATTTTTCCGATTAATTATATGCCTCGTGGAGTTAACGAACGGTATATGCGATTGGATTATACTGTCAGTGCGGCGTTGGCCGCTGGTAAAGTTACAGCAGGAATCATCTTGGAGATGCCTCAGGGTAATTTGTAATCGTCTGTAATTATTTATTCTGGGGGCTTTGGCCCCCAGAGTTTTTTAGAGATTATTATGTCACTCACTCTTTCACAAATAAAAACAGATTTAATAGCCGAATTAGGCAGGTCGGATATTGATACTCTTTTACCCACCTGGGTTCGGAATGTAGAGGCTAAGTGTGATCGTAAATTAGATTTTCCTCTTAATGAACAAATATTTTTCCAGCCTCTTTTAGTAGATTCAGAATATGTCACAATGCCGACAGATCATCTCTTTGCAAGGAAAGTTGTATTTATTGTAGACACTCAGAGAATTAATTTGATCTATCGATCTCCCACCGATTTTGAACAAGAATTTCCTATTGTAGTTTCAGGAACTCCAAAATTTTATACTATCTCCGGCGTGAATTTCAGAATAGGCCCAAGGCCAAGTATCGCAGGGGATATAGAAATACTCTATCAACTTCGAGTTTCAAAATTAATAAATTTGACAGACACCAACGACATAACAATAGAGAATAGTGATATTTATTTTAATGGATTGGCATATGAAGCTTACATCCATTACAAGGATTTTGATTCTGCCGCCATTTTTAAAGGCAGATTAACAGAATCCATTGCTGAAGAAAATGATCGGCATATAGATCGAAGATATTCTGGCCCGATACAAATAAATTTTGAAGGTTCTTTCGGGGGTTAATTATGGGCGGTATGTCAGATGCGCTTGAACTGAGTTTTTTACAAACAAATTTTATTGACGCGCCAGAAGTCTTTTTGGGCCTCTTTAAAACAAATCCAACAGATGTCAGTGCCACCAATGAAGTAACCGGAGGCGGATACGCAAGACAACAGATGAATTTTCCCGCAGTGGCAAATCCATTGGTATCGCCTGAGATTGTTTTTCCGGTGCCCACAGCAGACTGGGGTGTCGTTGTTGGATGGGGGATATTTACTGCCGCCAGTGGAGGATTATATCGGGCGTGGAATGTATTGACTACCAGTGTAAATATCGTCACTGGTAGACAAGTTGTATTCACCATTACTTTAGCCGTTGACTGATGTCTCGATATAATGACAGGGTGGCGCAGTTCATTGATGCGGGTACATATGATGTATCTGCTATTGAGTGGAATTTTGCCGGATTGGGCATTGCTCCAAATGGGCTTAGAAAAATAACAGACGTCCTTGTCAATAATGACGTCATTGATTATGTTGTTACGAAAGGGCCTAATGGGTCAACGAATTGGGAAGTGGGGCGAGGTGCATATAACAGCACCACAAAAAAGATAGCGCGTACCACGATTCTCTCAAGCAGTAATGCAGGAGCCGCAGTTGATTTTGGGACCGTATTGGCTAGCGAACTGCTTATGACAGAAATTATGTCGGCGGATCAAGCAATTCGACACTTTACCAAAAGTCTGTATATCTACGTCGCCACAGCTTCACAAACAATTTTTACGGGGGCTGATCTTAGAAGTAATACCCTGGCTTTCGATCCAGCGGAACCAAACAACGTAATGGTTTTTGTAAATGGTGTTTTTGCAGTGAAAGGATTAACAGGTGATCCTGGTGGAATCGTAAAAGATTATGATCTTACAGGATCAAATACAATCACGTTTGCATCGGGGCTTGATGTTAACAGTGTCATTCAGATATTGGTGCTTTAATGTATGGTGCGAATGCGTATGGTTCAGTAGCCTATACGGGCGAAGGCGAAGGAAATATGATCTCTGACGCCATCATGATGCCTATGGTTACGTCTGAGTTTATTAATAGTAATATTAATGATTCGATCATGATGTCATTGACCGTTCAGGAAGCGACAAAAACAAAAATATCTGATTCAATTGTATTATCGTTTGTGCCGTCAGAATTGGCAGTTGCAAATTTTGCATGGATAAAAAATGAGACTGCGCCTGGAGCGTGGACCAAAAGAGTTTAATAAAAGAATTTAAGGAGAATACAAAATGCTTAATGATCGGACCAGTATGACAGAAAATATAGTGGCGTGTGTAAAACCGTTACGCCCTCTTATAATTCCTGCTCATAAAGGAGTTATAGGAAATATTGTTTGTGTTCTTGAAAATAGGGATACAGGTCGTAAACGAATTTTTAAGTCAAATAATATTGTTACCGATGCTGGTGATTTATATTATGCCCAACTTGGAGCTTCGGAAGCGCCCACGAACGCTTTTGGAATTATGGAACTTGGTTCCGCAGGCACAGCCCCTTTAAAATCCAGCGATAGATCGGCTGTGACTACTAAAATTGCTTCCAGTCAAAAGGCTTTTGATGCCACTTATCCTAAAACCAACGATGGCGATGCGGATAACACTGGAGCAGGAGTTGATGTCGTTTCTTATTTGGTTTCATATGCTTCAGGAGAGGCCAATGATGCCGCAATTGATCGGGTCATTATAACCAATGTGACTCCGGGGGCGACCGAGCCTTTACTGATGTATGCCACGTTGACAGCTTTTGCCAAAACATCCAGTGATACTTTGAAGATGTTTGTCAATCATACGATGCTCGGCGTATAAATATAAATCATGGAGGTCATATCTAATGCCTATTGTTTGGGAAATCGAGGGACATACGGAACGCAGTAATATGCGGTTTATCACAGTCCGGCGTGTCGTCAATGGAAATGTGGACGGAGCCGAGCGTTTCAGTGGTGCGTTCCATCAAGGCGAAACCAAGCTGGATGTGAAGGCCGAATTCAAAAAACAATATCTTGCAAGGAAAGCTGACAAGTTGGCTAAGAGGACATTTATCGCTGATTCCGATCTGGCAACCTTTGAAACGGAGGTGAATGCATAATGGTCAGTAAAGTTTATAGTAATGCTGAAACAGCGATCACATGGACCGATACCACGGGCGATCTTGCCATGACCCTGAACAATCTCGCAACGGCGGCAGGCCGTCAGGGGGCGGTTAAAGATTTTGGAGCCACGGCGAAAGCAAATCGGTATATGTGGCGGGCTTGGGTCCAGTTTGCAACGGCTCCGGTAGTCGATGAAAGAGTTAATATCTATCTGAAAACTTCGGACGGGACTCACCCTGATAATGACGACGGAACCGGGAACATCGCAGTGAGCGCAAAAGATAAGTTAAGCAACTTACTGTTTCTAGGGTCGATAGCAGTTGACGAGGCTGTTTTAGGAATAGAAATGGTGGCAAGCGGGTTTGTGGAAACGGACGCAAGATATGTCATGCCGGTTTTCTGGAATGATACGGCGGATAACCTGAAAGCGACGAACAATTTGAGCGGGTTCTCATTGACACCAGTACCACTTGAGGTTCAGTAGTGAGCATTATCACAGTAAAACCGCATCACACAGCGAGCGTTGATTGGGGTCACAGCCTTTCCAAGGGGTTGATGTTTGCCAATATCGCTGGTGGTGTGCATAGAGCCGACCTTGTTACGGGGAATCTCCCCTCTGCTATTTCAACGGCCCCAACATTTCAAACGGCAACAGATTTAGGGATATCAGTGCATTCAGGGGGATTTGCCACTTATATGGCTTGGCCTTTTGAGGCGGGAATTATAAACCAGTTCAAGGGCGCGGGAACGGTTG